>Ga0153949_1000587_pt1 | contig 12701 bp, 10 predicted proteins | sample TSNJ033MetaG_FD_104705 | JGI IMG/M metagenome (GOLD analysis project Ga0153949, IMG submission 104705) | Attine ant fungus gardens microbial communities from New Jersey, USA - TSNJ033 MetaG | ecosystem: Host-associated > Fungi > Mycelium > Unclassified | place: USA: New Jersey, Wharton State... | reverse complement strand
AGGGTTGTATAATAAATTTCAGGATGGTGACAACATCAGGGAATGCTTTGTGATTTTTACCCGGGCCGCTAATAAATCCATCCAGGACATTCATGACCGGATGCCGGTTATTCTTCATGGGGATGAGATGGAAAGCTGGTTGATGGATAAAGGCTTTATCGCTCCGGTATTTGAGCGGGATGATATTGTCTTGCGGCGGTTATTAATGGAATAGGTCTATAAATCCGACCATTTTTCAACCTTGTAATGCATCACGATATTATCATCCGCTTTGATATAACGATTGACTGGTTGTCCGTCATGTGTGCATTCTGTCTTCATATCTCTATTTTCCACACACCTGGTAAAATGTCCAAAGAATTCCCAGTCCCGGGGGATACCAATCAGGCCATGATACAAATTATCTTCTTTTTTTTGCAGAATACAGTATTGATCTCTGAAAAAATGGAATACGATCGGCTCCTGCTCCGGCGTATCCTCGGGTATATCTGCATAGATTTCCAGCAAGATATCCCGCGACAGACTATTAACCGCCTTTATATGTTTATTTGCTGTAAGTGTTTCATTATGATATATAATCTCTGTCTCACCCTGACATAATGCCCGGATTTCTCCGTTGCCGTTTATCTCAACAATACCCGGTTCCCGAATATCAAAATCGGCTTCCATATCGCTTCCCATAACTCCATTCTCGTATATCACAATCACATTACAGACCATCGGCATTCCCCCCACGGAAACCGTATCGTTTCCAAGGATGACGCAGCTCTTTGCTTTCGGAGTTTTTCCGAACATCCATAACAGCAGCATTTTAAAGCGCTCCCGGAAATATCGTTCTGTGTGAATTGCTCCAGGCTGCGCTAAAAACCACAAATCTTTCCCCTGCTTATATCCTAAACTACTGTATATCTTATATAATTCCCGCGCATTATCTACATAATAAGATTCCACCATACCACAATCCAGCCAGATCTTCTGGTCCCTCCAGGTAATAGAGTTATAAAACTCATCTGCAACCCAGTGTATGGCAGGAGAAAGAAGTCCAAGCATTCCATAAGTCTCATGGCGGCTGGTTCCCATATTTAATGTAACCAGCCCACCCATAGAAGCCCCTGCGAGTAACGTATTCTTTTTATCCGGCAGGGTGCGGAAATTCGCATCCACATATGGTTTCACTTCATCCGTCACACAGTATTCATACGAATACCCCATGCCCTCCCCCTCAAAGGAATAGCAAGGTATGTACCCGCGTCTTCCCATCCGCCGGAAAGGCGGCGGTGTTATGTGAGACATTTCCCTTCTTCGGTCTTTCTCATTACAATCAATTCCAACAAGAATCACCGGAGGAATCTGTCCTGACAGAATCAATTGCTCTGCAATCACATCTGCTTCCCATGTTTCACTGGAACCGTCGTGAAAGCACCATTGTCCATCATGCAGGTAGACGACAGGGTAACGACAAGCCTTGTCATCATAATTGGGGGGCAAATACACACGAATTGTCTGCTGCCGATTCAAAGCCCTGGAATAGAAATCCTGTATCACATGTACACTCCCAGCCTTGATGCCGTCCCGCCCATACTTATCATTTACATCCATGATCCACTTTCCTTCCAGCTTTTTGCCTCATATTTTATTCAAAATAAGCGTTGTTCAGGTATTCGTAATTTACTACTTTAACATTTCCCTTTAGTGAAGATGTCTGAATTTCATACAAACCTGCAAAAGCCAACGGAATCCACCACATATGCTCATTGCATTCTATCTGGATATCTTTTAAAAGCTGAATCTGCTCTTCTTTATCCTGTGTCACTTTAAGGGTATCAATCAATGCCTGCAGTTCTTTCGTATCTGGATCATTTGCATTTTTAGCAACATTTCTTCCTCCAACTACACCTTTTGACGGTTCAAAATGAGTTCCGAATGGAGAAACCAAAGGGCTTCCATTGATATTAACAAGTCTTAAGCTTAAATCTGACTGAAACTCACCTTCCTGCATGGAACTGGCTGTGGCATCATCATAGGTCGTAATTTCCAATGTAATGCCGACTTTTGCCAGCTGGTGCTGCAGAACTTCTGCCGACCGATTATATACGGCAATATTAGCATTCACCATTGTCAAAGTCAGCCCATTACTGTACCCTGCCTCTGCCAACAAACTCTTTGCAGCTTCCATGTCGGATGCCAGCAAAACTGACCCTTCTTTCAAAGATTCATCATAGCCCAGGACCCCCGGAGGTATCAGTCCGGTAGCCCCGCTCCCGGTTCCATCATATGCCACTTCAGCAATATCCTCCGTATTAATTGCATATGCTATCGCCTTTCTGATCCTCTCATCTTTCATAACCCCACTTGCGGATTCATAATTACATGCAAGAAATACAACTACCACCTCACCGCCGCCATTTACAACTAAATCCTTATTTTCCGAATTCTGCAAATCTGCAACATCGGAATTTAAAGGATCCAATGCAACATCAATCGTGTTCGCCTGTACTTCAATAAATTGTACGGATTGTTCTGATATAAATCGTATCACCATATTTTTAATCGCCGGTTTCCCGCCCCAATACTGTTCATTTGATACCAACGTAATACTGTCCCCGCTTACCCATTTGACAAATTGATAGGGGCCACTGCCAATTGGCTGCTGGCCGAAAGAATCACCAAGCTCTAAAGTTGCAGTCCGAGAGAACAGGCTCACCTTAACCAGCGAATCTAACAAAGCACCAAAAGGATATTTCAGACCGACATGCACACTATATTCACCTGTCTTTTCAATTTTGTCAAAATCAATAAAATCCAATGTTGCACCGATGCTGGTACCATTATAGTATTCAAATGTAAACTGCAAATCATCGGCGGTTGCCTTCTCACCATTGTGAAAAACAATATCCTGCCGAAGGTTTAATGTAATTCCATTTCCATCTTCGTCCATCTCATAAGACTCGACCGCATAAGGAACAATATTGGAACTGCTGCCATCATATCGAAATAATTGGTCAAACACCTGACAGTAGACCCTCTTGATTGCCGCAGAATCTAACCCGGTGGGATTTAGCATGGCCGGTTCCACATTACTTGCCAGTATGATAGTATCCTTTGTCGTTTTTGCACCTGTATTTGTGTCGGCTTGCATCTGTGCCTTTGTATCCTCATTCCCACTTGTACTGGTATTTCCCCCACGTCCAGAACATCCTGCCATGGTTCCAATCATACATAATGATAAAATTACTGCCATTATTTTTCTCATAAAATTTACTCCCCTTTCAAATGATTTATTTCATTAACATAGTGACAAGCCGCCTTATGATTCGCCAGTACATCCCGATACATTGGTGTTTCCCGAAAACATTTCTCCTGTGCATATCCGCATCTGACTGCAAACCGACAACCAGGCTTCGGATTTATCGGTGAAACAATTTCTCCCTTCAGAATCACCCTGTTCCTGGGTGCATCTATATCCGGTACCGGCACCGCCGAAAGTAAAGCTTTTGTATATGGGTGCAAGGGATTTCTAAACAATTCCCTGGACTCGCAATATTCGACAGCCTGCCCCAGATACATGACCAGAATATGATGGGAAATGTATCGTACCACCGACAAATCATGTGTAATAAATAAATAGGTCAATTCCATCTGTTCCTGTAAATCCTGCATCAAATCAAGAATTTGTGCCTGAATCGATACATCCAGTGCCGAAACTGGCTCATCACACACAATCAGCCTGGGATACAGAATTAACGCACGTGCAATCCCAACACGCTGTCTTCGGCCACCGTCCAACTCATGGGGATAACTGTCACAGATGCGTTTTGTAATTCCGACAATATCCATCAATTCATAAACCATCTTTTCTCGCTCGGCCCTTGACCCTCTTTTAAATATCCGAAGAGGTTCTTCAATTGTTTGAAATACCGTCATGCGCGGATCGATGGAAGACATGGGATCCTGAAAAATCATCTGCATTTCAGCACACAATTTTCTGCGTTGGGCCGAAGTGACTTTGGTAATATCGCTGCCATTATACGTGATTTTGCCGCCGGAATGTTCAATCAAATGCAGAAGAAGCCTTCCGACTGTCGATTTTCCGCAGCCGCTTTCTCCTACCAGTCCAAGGGTCTGCTTCTTGTTGATGGAAAAAGAAACATCATCAACTGCGTGTAATTTTCCTTTTGGTGTATCAAAATATTTCTTTAAATGTTCTACATGAAGAATCGGCACCTGTTTAACTCCTTCCATTCAGGGATTTCATACACCTCACCTTATGACCGGTTTCTAACACCCGTAATGGGGGTTTACTTGCTTGACAGGCGTTTTCTGCAAATGGACATCTGGGATGAAAGCAGCAGCCCGGAGGCAAATCGGACGGATCCGGCATCATCCCTGCAATAGGCTTTAACCTTGTCTCGTCTCCCGTCAGGCTGGGCAGAGACTGAAACAAGCCAAGGGTATACGGATGCTGCGTCTCTTTATATACTTGTCTTGCAGTTCCGTATTCAACAATCTCGCCTGCATAAACTACCGCAACCTTATCGCACATTTCTGCAACTACACCAAGATCATGTGTGATTAGTATCATTGAGGTCTGTGTTTCTTTTTTTAACTTGTTCATCAGCTCAAGGATCTGGGCCTGAATCGTAACGTCCAAAGCAGTCGTTGGTTCATCTGCGATAATCAGTTCCGGAGAGCAGGCCAGAGCTATGGCGATTACAATCCGCTGCTTCATTCCCCCGGAAAATTGATGTGGATAATCATAGCTTCTTTCACCAGGTATTCCCACCATTTCCAGCATATCTGCAGCTTTTCTCATTAACTGCTGCTTACTCATGGGGGCTGAGTGGAGCTTTAAAACTTCTGCAATTTGGGCGCCAACCGTATCAATCGGATTCAATGATGTCATCGGATCCTGGAAAATCATCGAAATCTTGTTTCCTCGGTAAGTCTGCATTTTTTTCTCCGACACCTTGAGCAAATTTTCCCCGGCAAAACAAACTTCACCAGCAACGATTTTTCCTGGCGGTGTACTGACCAAGCGCATAATTCCCTTGGCGATTGTCGTTTTTCCGGCACCAGTCTCGCCTACCACTCCAAGAGTCTCTCCATAATTCAAATCAAAGCTAACATCGTTTACCGCCCTGCAGATACCCATTGAACGTGTATTATATTGAATCTTTAAATTTTTTACCGACAACAGCTTTTTCCCTTCCATAATGCTCACCTCCTACATCTTCAATCTGGGATCCAGGGCATCACGCAAGGCATCGCCAAGTACATTGAGGCAGATTACGCTTAAGACAATGGCAAGACCCGGAAATGTGACCATCCAATAACACTTCGTTATATAGGCCCTGCCGGCCGAGAGCATGGTTCCCCATTCAGGTGTTGGTGGTTGTACCCCAAGCCCCAGAAAACTCAGACTGGCAACAGAAATTATAGCATTGGCAACACCTAATGTACTTTGAACAATCACAATCGCAAGGATATTCGGAAGGATATGCCTTAAAATCAGCCGTGGCGTCCTTGCTCCGATCGCTCTTGAAGCTTCCATATATTCATTTTGTTTCACTGCCAGTATTGGTGCCCTTACTACTCTTGTAAAACTCGGTATTGAGGATATCGCTATTGCCAGAATAGTATTGTTAAGCCCGGCACCAAAACTTGCCGCCAAAACGATCGCCATCAGCAGAGAAGGAATTGCCATGAATATATCCATAATCCGCATGATAAGATTTCCGATCCGTCCTTCATAATAACCGGCCACTGAGCCAAATAAAACACCGAAAACTGTTGAAAGTAATGTTGCCGCTATTGCCACCAGCAAGGAAACCCTTCCCCCATGCAAAACCCGCGAAAATATATCTCTGCCATAGTTGTCAGTTCCAAACCAGTGTGATCGGCTTGGTGCCTGCAGGGCTTCTGAAATCTGCTGCTCATCAATTCCAAATGGTGCAATCAGGTCTGCAAACAAAGCACAAAAAATAATTGCTCCCAAAACCAACAGACAAAAAACAGCCAACCGGTTCCTGGTGAATTGGAATATCGCATCACCGAAGCGGTGTTTCCGTGCTTTATTGCCTCCCCCCTCAGTTTTCATCATATTTTTCTGCTCCTTTTATTTTTTTTGCACCTTTAATTTGAATGCGGGGGTCAATAATTGAATACATAATATCGACGATTAAATTTGCCAGGCTAAAAGATAGTGCCACAAGAAGCACTGCCCCCTGAACCACCGGATAATCCCTTGAATTAATCGAATCTATCATCAGCTTTCCGATTCCCGGTATAGAGAATATCTGTTCGGTCACAATAGCCCCGCCTAACATGATTCCAAAAGAAATACCGATAACTGTAAGGATTGGAAGCAATGCGTTTCTGAGTACATGATGCAGAATTACCACAGATTCTTTCTGTCCCTTTGCCCGTGCAGTCACCACATAGTCCTGACGGATACATTCCAAAACAGAGGATCTGGTCGTCCGTAACAGACTGGCGGCATTAGAAAAACCAACTGTCATCGCTGGCATAATCCAGTAGTTCCATCCATAAAATCCCGAAGCAGGAAGCCATTTCAGCTTGACTGAAAAAATAATAATTAAAACCATCCCAAGCCAAAAATTTGGCATCGATACTGCAACGAGGCCAATTGTTACCGCCAGATTATCAATCAGGGAATACTGCTTTACTGCTGATATAATTCCAATTGGCAGCCCCATAACCACCATCATCAAAATACAGCATCCTGCCATCTTTAATGTTGTTGGATACCGTTCCAGAATCACTTCTGTAACTGGCCGGTTAGACTTAAACGAATTCCCCAGATCCCCCTTCGTAACAATCTTTGTAACATATTTTACATACTGAACAAGAAAAGGTTCATTCAGCCCCAACTCTTCTCGCTTTGCCTCAATCGCTTCTACCGGGGCATCATCACCAAGTATAATCCTCGCCGGATCTCCAGGCGCAAAATGCAGCAGAGAAAACACCAGCAGGGATACCCCAATCAATACTGGAATCATCATCAAAATCCGTTTTATTATATACTCAATCACACGCGCGCCTCCTTCTTTTGCTTACTCAATATTTACCATTCATGTGCACTTGAATTCCAGAATTTGTTTTGCTATAATCGAAATAGCATTTTCCATTTCTGTATGTTTATACAATCACAATAGCATAGCTCTTATTTTGCGTCAAATTACACAAATTCATAAGTTTGATAACCTTTCATTATAATCTGCCAAATTGAGAAATGAGGATTTATTATGGATTTCAAAGAATTATCTTATGTTACCACTCTTGCCGCTTCTCAAAGTTATACTGATGCTGCTAAAAAGCTGCATATAACCCAGCCGGCACTATCCAAATGTATCAAGCGATTAGAATCTGATTATGGTGAACTCTTTTTTACACGTCAAAACAACTGTACAATTCCGACAGAGTTCGGAATGAAATATGTACAATTTGCCGAAAGTATTCTTTCCTTAAAAAAAGGGATGGATAAAGAACTAACTGATTTGCATGAAAAAAAATTCCCTGTTTTACGAATCGCAGTTACGCCGGTTTCCGGGCGTTTCCATATTTCACAGACAACAATTCCATTTCAAAGAAGGCATCCTAACATATCGTTACGATATGTTGAAGGCATTACCATTAAGCTATATGAGATCATCAAAAAAGGGGAAGCTGATATCGCCATTTGCAGTATACCGGGCACACCATTACCAGAAGTACCGGAGTTAGATTACATTCCCCTTCAGGAACAAGAACTTGTACTGGCTGTACCCGCAGGACATCCGATTATTAATATGGCCAAATGGAAAACCGGATTCCGTTATCCATGGATTTCCTTAAATTGGGTTAAGCAAGAAAACCTTTTGTTGCAATCAGAAAACCAATTCCCTACCATCGCTGCCAGGAACCTGTTTCGAGCATACAATTTTACACCTCACAGCGTGTGTAACCTCCCCAATGTTCACTCAGCAATCGATTTGGCATGTAGCGGATGCGGTATTGCGATTGTCATGGATTTTCATTTGCTCAGCCTTGAACAGAAAACCAAACTGGTTCCTTTATCAATTGGTCATACTCCTGTTCTCAGTATGACTGCCGCAGTTTATCGGAAGGGAACGAAACTTTCAGAATATATGCTGGATTACATAGAATTGGTGAGGGATTCCTATTACAAATTATATACGACTAAATCTCTGTATTAAAGGCCATTGCTGCTCTGCCTCAATCCCAAAGCCCAAAGGGATACGCCAGATTACAAAAATATCCTCTCCCGGCGTATCCCCATTCAGTAACAGTTAACCTGCCCTCATAGCAGCAGTGGAATAAAGTAAAGCCCCAGACAACAGATAATCGTCCAGAATACCCAGATAAAGGCACAGAATCCCCAGGCATCTTTTAGCTTCATACCAACAACCGACAGTGCCGGAATCAGATAAAGGGGCTGAAGCAGATTGGTTGCCTCATCACCATATACAAATGCATTAATGACATCAGCTGTATTCGCTCCAATCCGTTGAGAAGCTTCTATCAATAACGGGCCCTGAACGATCCACTGGCCACCCTGTGACGGAATGAACAGATTGACAATGGAAGCCGAAATAAATGACCAGACAGGCATGGAACGGGCACTTGCAATAGAAACCAGCCCGCCGACAATAATAGCTGCCAGTCCGGAGCCTTCCATAATTCCCATAATACCGCCATAGAACGGGAATTGAATCATCACTTCACAGGCAAGTCTCATATTATCCTTATGTGCCTCTACGAAAGCACGGGGCGAATTGTACAGGAAGCAGTTAATCGTGATGAACAGGAAAATAATAAAATTCACCGACAGTGAACCCATAATCCCCTTGGTTACGAAGCTGGAAATAATTCCAACCAATCCGGCTAAACCAATAAGCCACATGATAATACGGCTGCCATTCATTTTATCTGCAGGAGAAATTCTTTCGGCTACGTTATAATTGGGTGATGTCTCATCAAGGGCGCTGTTAAATTCAACTGTTTCATGTTTCGGCGGACGGGTGAAAACAGCAATCAATACAAATGCAACTGCCAGAATGCTCCACAGAATAACATTCATGGGATTATAGGTTGTCTGACTCTGGCTCATAACGCCTATTTTATCTGCCAGAAAATGTCCTTCGGTAGCAAGCAGTGCATAAACAGAAGCAGAAGGTCCCATACACTGTCCAAGAATCATACAGGAATATCCTGCTGCAATCATCATCGGGAAATGCAGTCCGCGAATACGTTTGGATAACTGCATAGCCAGAATGGGAGTAACAATCGTACAGAATGCCCAGTTAACAAAACTGGAAGCGTAGCCAAATACCATCAACAGAATCATCGCCGCAACCGGTGTGTGTACAAATGTAGCCAGTTTGCCCAGCAACTTTTGAACCTGTGGCGCTTTTGCGCAGGTGGCACATACAACAACCATAAGTGACATCTGGAATGCAAAGGTAGACTGTGTCCACAGTCCATTGCTCCAATAATTAACCAGAGCAATTGGTCCGCTGTCAGTAAGAATAAGCGATACCAGATATACAATAAATGTCAGAATCAGACAAAAAACAAAAGAATCCGGTATTATTTTTTCAGCAGCAAACTGGAATTTCTTACTAATCTGCCATAATATTGTCCCCTTGGGAAGGGTTTTGCTATCTGCATTATTTGTCATAATAGATTTCCTCACTCTATATAGTTTTTACTTGCCTTCAATTGCGTGATAAGCTTTTTGTTGAATTTATTCTTCAGTTCGACCACCTGTTCAGGAGGATAACAGAAGAAGCCTTCACCACTCTTCATTCCAAGCTTGCCTTCCTGTACTTTCTGACGAAGCAGAGGGCTTGCTTCCTTACGGTTGTCCATGACTCCAAGAAGATTATCTCCTACCGTACACCAGATGTCCAGTCCGCCCATATCCGCAACAACCAGTTGTCCTGTAGTAGCATAGCGGAAAGCAGGACCGAATTTAAGCGCTTTTTCAACATCCTCGGGATCAGCAATGCCCTGTTCCATAATGGAGAACACTTCCCGGGCTACCCCCTGTTGAATGCGGTTGGCCACCAGCCCGGGTACATCCTTCTTCACCCGGACGGTCTGTTTCCCTGCTTTTTCATATATAGCAGATACCTCCTGATAGATTTCCTCCGATATGTTGCCAAAGAAGGAAAGCTCTGCAATCGGCATGAGATGTGCCGGATTATACCAATGGCAGACCATCATGCGTTCCTTGCGCTCTTCCGATACTTTTGCCATCATCTCATTAAGGGGAAGGCTGGAGGTATTGGAGGCCAGAATACATGCCGGCTTGCACAACTCATCAAGCTGTTTAAACAAATTCTGTTTCAGCTCCATAATCTCCGGAGTGGCTTCAATCACGTAATCTGCATCACTGACCGCTTCTTTCAGATCATGATAGAAGCTAATGTTCTGAAGTGCTGTCGCTACATTCTCATGAGTAATCAGTTCGTTATCAGCCATGAAGGTCATCTCCTGACGCATGATATCACCGGCCATCTCAAGCATCTTCTCACTGGTATCATACAGATTAACGGTATATCCTGCAATGGCAAATACTTCAGCGATACCATGCCCCATGGTACCGGCACCCAGAACAGCGATTTTCTGAATCATTGCGTTATCCCTCCTTTAATCCGAGTATTACCCGGGCTTCAGCCGGAGTTGCTGCCTGATTGCCATACTCTTCTACAATGCGCCGTGCGCGTTCTACAAACTGTACATTGCTTTCTGCAAGGACACCTTTTCTATAGTAAACGTTATCCTCCATACCAACACGAAGATGTCCGCCCAATGCAACCGTTGAATACAGCATCTCAACCGCAGACTGCCCCACACCAAATGCGCTCCAGGTTGCATCAGGAGCAACAGATTTCATTGTTTCAACCATAAACAGCAGGTTCTTGGTACTGCCTCCAATCCCGTTTGCCGCCCCCATACACATCTGGAAATGAAGCTTATCTTTTAAAAATCCCTTCTTCACATAATAAGCGGCATTATAGATCATACCGGGATCAAAAGCTTCAATTTCTGGTTTTATACCGTTTTCATTCATGGTAACAGCAAGCTGTTCAAGGAATTTCGGCGGATTTAAAAATAAAGAAGTGTGCTGCCAGTTCATTGAGCCGCAGTCAAAGGATGCCAGTTCAGGTTTCAGCTCCTTAAGATGTAACTGGCGTGTTTCGTCATTGGCATTCAGATCGCCCGATGTGGTCAGGTTGAGTACGATATCACAATCCTCATGAGCCTTAATCAGACGAACCGTTTCACGGAATTTCTCCACATCCATTGTGCCATTCCCCTCATCATCCCTCATGTGCAGATGAGCTACCGCTGCACCGGCTTTCCAGCAGGCATAAACATCTTCCGCAATCTCCGCCGGAGTCATGGGCACATTGGGATTGTCTTTCTTCTTCGGCCATGCCCCGGTTGGCGCCACTGTAATAATGGTTTTCATTTCTCATTCCTCCGTTTCACATACATTATTTTTTACTTTATCTTATATAGTAGCAATATACGTGCCAATTTCTGCGTATCTGTCAGGAACGGAAAAAGCATGACTTTGCCTGTCAAAATGATATATACTGTAATTTAACAGGCGGGGCATGGTGAATTAATGCACCGCGATTATTGAATTGTGAAAGAATTCCCTTATTTTCAGGCAAAAATAACCGGTGAATAAATTCACCGGACTTTTCCTGAAATCACCATTTTCACTTCTGTCAGTCTGTGTTACTTTCTATACGCTTAAGCTTCTTAACCAATGTGGAGTGATCCACACCAAGCGCCTGGGCAGCCATGCGGATCGATCCGTACCGGTCAATTGCCGCCGCGATAAGACGTTGCTCATATGCCTGTACTGCCTGTTTCAGGTCATTGGTATCGGCATCTGTACCGTGATGCTCTATTCCCAATGCCGGATATACACTTTTATCGGAAAGAGTCCCTGTAGCGTTGGTAACTACCATTCTTTCCATCAGATTCTCCAGCTCGCGGATATTTCCCGGCCAGTCATATTCCACCAGAGCTGCCATGCCGCTTTCCGTAATCATGATCTGTTTATGATACTTCCGGCAGAAACACTGGCAGAATTCATTTGCCAGATGAGGGATGTCCTCCGTTCGTTCCCGCAGTGGCGCAATTTCCAGAGGTACCACATTCAGCCGATAATACAAATCCTTCCGGAATGTTCCCAACCTTACGGCATCCTTCAGATTTTTATTTGTAGATGCAATTATTCTGATATCCAGAGAAATATCGCCGGTTCCGCCGATGCGGCGCACTACTTTCTGCTGTAGTACACGTAAAAGCTTACTTTGCAGACTCATGGGAAGATCGCCGATTTCGTCCAGCAGAATCGTCCCTGTATTGGCAAGCTCAAACATCCCCGGCTTGCCTCCCTTTCTGGCACCGGTAAAGGCTCCTGTCTCATAGCCAAACAACTCTGATTCAAGAAGATCCGGCGGTATGGCAGCACAGTTGAGCTTGATAAATGGTTTATTCACCCGTTCGCTCTTTTGATAAATATAATCAGCCAGCAACTCTTTACCTGTTCCGGAGTCCCCGGTAATAAGAACCGTCACATCAGTTGGCGCCACCATTTTCGCAGTTGACATGACTTCTGCCATAGATTTGCTTTTGTAAAAGATAGTCTCATT
>Ga0153949_1000586_pt1 | contig 12708 bp, 12 predicted proteins | sample TSNJ033MetaG_FD_104705 | JGI IMG/M metagenome (GOLD analysis project Ga0153949, IMG submission 104705) | Attine ant fungus gardens microbial communities from New Jersey, USA - TSNJ033 MetaG | ecosystem: Host-associated > Fungi > Mycelium > Unclassified | place: USA: New Jersey, Wharton State... | reverse complement strand
GTAGTACAGTGATCATGACGGGTAGAAGCAGGAATTAAAACGCACTGAACAGGCCTTTCTCTGTCAGATAATTCCACGCTTTGCACAATCGATGGTTGTCCTGAATGGCAGCCATCGCTTGATGTTAAAATCTGAGTCTTAATAATCAATGCGATTCGAGAGGATAGCTGAAGCTAGAACACACCATAGTAGTGGGAGAATCACCACTGTCCGAAGTTGAGGAGCTACTTCCTTTGGTTTTGGGCTTCCAATTGAGCATTAAAAATGGATAATTTTTGCACTGCTTGAGATACAGGCGGGTATATGGTATCTGAGGCAGTGAGGAAGGAAGATAACGAGGCCTAAGATTAGGGTATCAAGGCCTAAGAGAGAACAAAGGACAGGAATGTCACAACTGATGGTGACGTTGGTACGCTCCCACGTGGCATTCATCCACGCGGTAACTAGACCGGCAATCACCTTCGTATTGACACGAGATCTTTTATTGTCATGATCAAGACCCAACTCTCCAACTCTATATCATCAACTCTTGTGCCAGCTTTCTATGAATAAGAATGCATAACCCTTTTTATATTTTCTGTCGGTACAAATAGCTTTCAAGATGTGAAGCTTGTTCCGAAACCTTTCTGTATCGATTAGTGCCACGTGGCGTCCTGGATCTCACCACCGCCTTTATCTCACTAACCTATTTCTGGATGCCTCAGACTACGACGTGCACTCATTTGGCTGGGCTACTGGTAACTGCGCCTGGTCTTGCTTTGAACAAAGATGCTGAGAAAACTAGACGAGGTCCAGCGTTTTCTACACGGAACTTGTTTGCGACGCATGCTATTTAAAACTTAGAGAATGAGACCATGGTACGAATGGACTATTGTGGATGATCTCTGATTCTCTGATCGGTGTTTCCAATCCTTTTTCCGTGCCGGAATCAACACTTCCAACCCTTCTTACATATCGACATTTTTGTTGCTGTGAACTTCAATCACCCCAATTGACCCTTTCCGTCTCTCGTCATATACGGCGTAGTACGTTGTCGCATTCTCCGCCTTTTCAATCTATAACTCACCAAAAGGAAACAGATTCAATGTCAGAAAGATATCGAGGCTTGCTATCTGGACGCAGGCCACTGAAAAATAGACTGAGTGACGATCTTTCCTCCCTTTTATGAAATGGACATACTGTCGACACAACATATCTTGCATCTTCATATTGAGGGCAATCCAACTACCAGTAGTGACCGTTGCGGTGGAAGTTATCAAATTTGATATCTAGTCATGGTAATGATCGCAGAAAATTGCATAAGGAGCTTTCGCTGCAATAGTGTGCACATGTTGACCTTGACTGCGAGTTTCCAAATTTCTAGCCAAACCATGTCTTCTTCCTGGTGTGCCATGAACATAGTCAACTATGTCCTCATGGCTCCTCAAGAGAGCCTAATCTTTCGGAAACCTCCAATGGGCAACAGGATCTGGTCCACATCAGACCAATCTCTATTCGATCTTCAAGTCCTACGCACTTTGCAACTCCAACCTAGTGATCTTGATCTGCTTCTCAAGTTCATGAGCTTTCACCTTGATATCTTGATTCTCTTTCACTGATTCCTCTCGTGCAGTCCTCGAAACTGAATCTTGTACATCTAACTCTTCTACAATTTTTTTCCCGTCTCTGAGCTTTTTTTCGATGATTGACTACCGCAAGAAGTTGACGTGGAGGGTAAGCGGCGATCGGTCCAAGTGGTATTTGTGGAGCTAGACTACAGAGATTCGCTTGCATATTATAGATCCTAACCTTCGTCACAGTCAGTCTATGGGGTAGTTGTATGTACCTGGACATTTTCTTGTTCCACAATGTAATGTGGGCGAGTAAAGCGGTTCATTCAAACAGAACGAACCAAGTTTGGGCAAACACGTTATTCTAAGTTCTTGAAGGTGAGTGGTCGTATACTAATGGTATATGTTTTCGATGAAACTGAGTAGATAGAAGACCAAATATGCTACTTGGTAATCCAACAACTCCAAGGAGATCTCACTGTGTTGGGCATAGGCGTAAGAGAGAACGCTCCGGCATTTTGCTACAACATTCGAGTGTCGTATCATTGCCGCCCTCTTTATACCCTAAACAAGTCCAAGCATTGCTATCTGCGTGACACAGAGAGATGTTAACACCCACTCAGACGCTTTAATTTCTGATAACGTCTGTCAGATCATACTTATCCCAGTCAAAATTTTTATGGACACCCCGCAACCCAAGTTTTACCAGAGATCTTGTTCGCCGTTTTGTTAGCATAAATAAGCGTCAAACATTCATAAGTTCGTAAGAATTCTGGGCCTTTTTCCATTGCAAGTGCTTGTAGTAATCCTTTGCGTGCTTATTCCAAAACTGTTTATTTACAATGTTCTTGTCCTCAATATATAAGGGGTCTGCTTTGAATCAGGTACATGAAGTGGGAAATCCTCAACAATTCGTTCTGCATTGGTCAGACACGCGCCCAGGATGAGAACATGCGTGTTTCATTCCTGAAAATGCATATAAATAAATACTGGAGACTTAGATCTGAAGTTAGAGTAGCACTCGACGTTAGGTATGTACTGCCTACATATCTGAAAACCTAAGCTCATACAATAACCATCGAACCTGGTATACTGGAAAGCAGATTGCCATCAGGCAGATCGTTTCTGAGATCAATTGATGGATCAAAATAATGGAAGGATCTTGTTTTCGATCTTGTATTGCGATATGGCATAGAATCAATTACACAGCTACTGCTAATTTCGTAGATGACATCATGCTCGAGAGTCGAATTGTACACCGCTGCCCCTAGAGTATTCTAGGGGCGACTTATGACCATTGAATGAAACAAAGAGCTCGTTAAGTCCAGCTCTTTTTTGCCTCCTGTTTCTCATCTGAACTCGGAAAAGTCGCAAAATAATCCTTGAGCTTGTCGATTGGGGCTTGAAGAAAACTAACCAAAGTTTCATATGGAGGTTTATCGGGGGCGGAAGGATGAGACCTAAACCATAGAAATGTACACAGAGAATGGTTAACCAATTTTCGCTCCTCACCTGGTCGGAACAAATTTCTTAGTCATCTGGAAGCTTCTAGCGGCGTCTATGCTCCCAGGTGTACCAATAGCTTCTTCCAACAATGGGAGATCTTCATTTTCTTCACTGTCGTTGTGGGGTTTGAGATGATCCATAATGTCCTGCATTTTCCTCGCATGCTCCGGAGTACCTGGTGCTAAATCTTCTAATTCGTATAGTTGTTCCTTAACATACTATTAGGCAAAGGTCAAGACTTCAGCGTATCAGATAATGGTGGAACTGGTGCACCTGATGATCTAAGCGGTCATTATCGGTGAGTTTCTTGCCTTTCTCACCAAGGTGATTTTCCATTAGAGGGTACAGAACTATCTCTTCGCCAACAGCATGGCGTGCTATTTCCCAAGTGAAGAGGCGAGACCACCTTGCTTGAGCGGCCGCATCTCCGCTATTTTTCTTATATTGATCGAAATACACATACATCTTGCAAGGGAGTATTAGCATATGATGACAGAGGCGGAAAGAGCTACATACTTCTGCATGGTCGTCCTCTATTGCCTGTTTCAGGGTGGGCCCTGCATTTGAAGCCATTGTCCTTGACAAATTGCGTGCGGTGATCTGATAGGACCCAAGGTTGGTGCGAAGAGGTCGTGTAGCAAAGATACTGCAGGCGCGGAATGACGATACAGAGGTTTTGAGAAACATGCGAATGTTTCCGGAGAAGGACGAAACATTATATAGCGAGAGACCGACTGATGTGTCATGAGCCTCAAATGACGATCCCAAGCCTCGGCTGATGTCATGCAAAAGACCAAAAAGGACAAGATCCTTTCCAGATCAAAGAACCCTATCACATGATTTCAACCAAGCTACTCCCAAGAGTTTGTGTATCTTTATGGTAGACAAAATCGGCGAGATCACCTCGGTTCTGCTTCAAAACACCATCTTCGACAAGAAGTCATTTCTCATTTCATTGGCTTCAATCTCCTTCAACCCGATAGCATGGAATTTCGTCGCCCGTAATGGTATGTGTCTTTTGAACATACGCCCCTGCGTCTCACCAGCTTCTGGAAAGAGTATCGCAATAGAACCATAGCCCGTTTATTCCACAACAACCCTTATCATGGCTGCTACTTTCTCGCAGTTCTCATCTTTTCCTTTGGAATCCTTCGCGACTCCCTGTATCATCAAGCACTTACGGATCAACCTAGAGTGCCTCTTCTGCCCGAACCTTTCTCCAAATATGTCCCTATTATTTTGTTTTTCTCGGGTCAACTCTTTGTCATTACCTCCACATGGGCCTTGGGCATCACTGGCACATTTTTGGGTGATTACTTTGGGATTTTGATGGACCAGAGAGTTACTAGGTAAGCGAGGGTCATTGCACTATGGACACATCGTGAATTTGCTTTCTTACAGCTTCCCTTTCAACGTTTTGGAAAATCCAATGTATGTTGGAAGCACCCTCTGTTTTCTTGCTACCGCTCTTTGGTACGAGAAGCCAGCTGGCATCCTCATCACCCTCTATGTTTGGATTGTATATATTATTGCACTCCGTTTTGAGGGGTAAGTATTCTCTGTTCTCCGAATTCGCAACTTACATTGAGTATGTCTCAGGCCTTTCACAACAATGATCTATGCCAAACGAGCCGAAAATGCTAAGAAATCTTCCTGATTCCTGGCCCTCATAAACCACGCATATCTTCAACCCTCCTCAGTTGCCGTTTCTTCTCGTTATCCATATATAGATGACTTACTATCTTACTCTGATTTTTTGGCTGCTCTTCCATCAGTATGTCGAGTGTTGGCAATCCTGCCAAATATTTTACCGGAGTCTCATATGTATGAGTTTGGTCGTTAGTATGATCACTGGTCGAACTTCGGTGCTCTGAATCAATTATGGAGATGCCATTATTCACTCAGTATTATCCAAGGACATTCTAACCAGCGAAACTCCTCAAGATGCCAGGCCAAGTGGAGATCTTCAAAATTTGGTTTACTTTACAATCAGTAATCTTTTGAAATCGTAGCAAGCTTCTCAAGATTTTTAAAACTCAGATTGCCTTGATTATAGGGATATTCATGTGAAGCTATATGATGTTTGGCTTGACCACCTTATCTTATCTCCGGTAAATCGCCACATACTAGCTGGAACGCGTTGTGCTTGCAAAGTCATAGCTTGCGTTCAAAATCAATGCCTCATTCAACAAAATCTCCTGCTTCTTCGTGGGATCTTTGGGCCAGTCACTCAGTCGCGAATCTCCGAGAGATTCCTGATTAAATCCGTAACTCTACTTTTCTTTACTCCAAATGTCCTCAACTCCACCCCACTCATCCGAAGCGTCCTTACCTACTCTCAACAAACTTAAGATATCTTCTCTCCCAGAGAACATTGATGCTTTTGAGATAGCGAGTGGCTGGTTTACTTTGTTCGCAGACAAAATAACTTCGAACGATATCGATGGCATCATGAGTCTACTAGTCCAGTCCTCCTTTGACTCCGCTCGTCCGGATACTCACGACCAACCATCCATCTATTGGCGTGATCTACTTGCGCTCACATGGAATTTCCGGACTTTCGAGGGTAGCGCTCGGATTCATAAATTCTTGACTGACCGACTTCAAACTACCAAGATCAGTAACTTGAAATTGAAAATAACCAATGATGGGGAAGGACTAGCACCTATTTTCATTCAGTCATATCCCGATCTCGTGTGGATCATGGGATTTTTCACTTTCGAGACAGATATAGGATTGGCCTCCGGTATCTTTAGGTTAGTTCCTACTCTGGGCGAACAACAGCAGATTCGGTGGAAGGCTCATTCCATCTTCACGAATCTCGAAGACCTGAAAAACTTCCCCGAAAAAACAGGGAGTTTGCGGAACCAAAAGTCTGATCATGGGAAGTGGGAGAACCTGAGAAAGAAGGAGAAGAGATTTGAGGGTTCTGACCCTACCGTTTTGATTGTTGGCGGGGGTCAGAGTGGGTTGGAAATTGCCGCTAGATTGAAACTCCTTGATGTTTCGACCTTGGTCGTCGAGAGAAATGAGAGGGTCGGAGATAACTGGAGGAACCGTTATGATGCCTTATGTCTCCACGATCCGGTTTGTGAGTATTGTATTAATAGTGAGCTGTAAAGGTCATTGATTTAAGTTTTTTTTACAGGGTACGATCATATGCCTTATATTCCGTAAGTTTATGTCGTCATGGCATTGCAAATGTCAAACATGGAATTATCAGCTTTCCACCAAACTGGCCGACTTTCACTCCGGCTAAAAAGGTGAGCGACAGAAATATTGATGTATTTTGATGTCATGTTTGTTTAGCTCGCCAACTGGCTCGAATTTTACGCAGAGGTCATGGAGATCAATGTATGGACTTCGTCGAACGTGAAACACATTCATAGGGACAAGGTAGCGGGGTCATATAAAGTAACTGTGCAACATAAGGGGGGAGAACGTGTTTTCGTAGTGGCACACGTTATTATTGCCACAGGTTTTGCCAGCGGAGGAATAGTACATATGCCAACATACCCTGGAATGGTAAGCTCCTAAATTCATGCTGTATTGAACTGGTCAACTATGAACCGTTCTAGGATAAATTCAGAGGCCAAATTCTTCACTCCTCCCAGCATAAATCAGCAACTGATCACATTGGGAAGAAGGTGGTTCTCATTGGTTCATGTACCTCCGGTAAGGCATGTTCGCGTTTTGACACCCACAATTCTCGAATGCAAGTTAAATAGCTCATGACCTCGGCGTGGATTATCATGATCATGGAATCGGTAAATTGGGCTCTTTTTTGGCTTTGATATCTTGTTATTGAATTATTAGACGTGACTATGTATCAACGGGGATCCACTTATGTGATGTCGGCACAGAAAGGAGTCAGGGAAGTCGTTGCAGGTGAGAAGAGACCTAGAATTAAGCATAGAAGTTCCTGATATTGACCCTAGGCTTATTTGATGAGACTGGACCTCCAACTGTTGTCGCCGACCGAATATCTGCTTCCTTTTCTAATCTTTTGAACCTCGGTATATATTATCGCGTCACGTCCACTATCGAGGAAGTGGATAAGTGAGTCCAAGCCTCATTGTAGTGCCTTGTACATCCCAGTATTCATCCCAATTGCAGAGAAACTCTGGATGGGTTACGTCAAGTTGGTTTCAAACTGGGTCGAGGTTACAAGGATTCTGGCTTTTTGTTGAGTGCATTTACAACAGCTGGAGGATACTACTTAGGCAAGCCAATCAATCCCACGTATTTTTCATACTTCATCCGCTCGAAGATGTCGGAGGTAGTCAATACGTCATTGATGGAAAGATTAAGTTGAAGAATGACACAACTTTGGAAAGTTTCACCGAAACAGGCCTGAAGTTTGCTGATGGAAGCGAGCTTTCTGCTGATGTCATTATCTTCTGCACTGGGTAAATTCCTGTTCTGGTACATTTAAATGAGACTCAATTTCTTTGCCTTGACCAGCCTCGGGAATGCTCGCGATGTAGTTCAGCACCTCGTAGATCCGGAGACGTTCAAAGATGTTGGCGAAATTTGGAATCTGAATGACGAAGGAGAGTTCAACGGTGTTTGGGGAGACATTGGCGTCCCAAACTTATGGTTTATGATGGGTAAAAACCAAGGCTAAATCAAAAAATAGGATGTGTCGGCTGATTAGGATTTCACTAGGGAACCTTGCCTTGTGTCGATTCTATTCGAAACGAATGTCGCTCCGTAAGTTTTGACCTTATCTATACGCTGTTCCGTTCCTCAAGCTGCTGCATAGAAATCAAAGCCATCGAGGAAGGCATTTCTGGTCAGCGATACAAAAGGAAAGTGTAACTCAGGATGATGATAATACCTTGGGAACATTCAATAGCAGGAAGAAGCGCTCAGACAATAAGATTTCATTTTTTTCCCCTTTTCTTCATTGGCAGCGCATATGTCATCTACATTGCAGCAAAATTTTGTAGCTCATCTAGAATTTAAGCTCATACTCAAATTTCGACAGACACACATGCGTCACAAACCTAGCGAGGCTAGAACAACCTGACGCCATCGTTGTATCTGTATCATACCCGATGATGTATTGACAGTTAATACACCTTCAGAGGTGTGTTAACAGGCAATCATAGATCAGGTATACCGTTACAGGTTCTCATCAAGGCTAATTTGTCTTTTGTCATTATGTCAAAATGAAAATAAGTTTCGCAGTGTAGGGTTCTGGTTGGTTCAGATTCCGGATTTCATGTAAGCCTTGTAGATTATCGTTGCAGGTTCTATACATGTACAACAATAGTGTGTATATGCTTCTCACGTACCACATCAATTGAGGTAACGCCGGAGTAGTGCTTTCAGCAGTGATAGTATTGGTGGTTCTGTCGGTGTAGCGGCTGGTGAGTCTGGCGGCAACCACGTGGCAGCCTGAATGAGTGTTTCCGTTTCCATTTGGTTTTGATTAGCATCCACTTGCAGTTCCATATCTCTCCCAACAGTTATAGTTTTTTGATTCCGTGAATTGTCTTTCTTATACCAGTGTATCTTTATAAATTTCAACTCTAATTCTCTGGACATTGTTTATCCCAAGTGATGTCTTTCAACGACTCGGCTAATGCTGGCGGGTCCTATGTGAATGGACATGTGAAGGGGCAGAATACACGGCTACAGATCATCGACGACGAGAAGCATTTCAGGTGAGTTTCTTTTGTTCTGTATAGCCTTTAGGCCAGTTGATGACACCCTCCATGCAAAAGTCCTGAACTGAGCAAGCAAATTCAGCAATGGGGCCTTCAAGATGCAGGGTTCAACTACAATCTTGTGGCAGTCTTCGGCTCACAATCAACGGGAAAGAGTGAGTTATTGCCGTATGTCACCCGAAGGATACACGCTGAGTCTCACTACAGGCACATTGTTGAACAGACTGTTTGATACAACTTTCGACATCATGGATGAGTCGAAGCGACAACAAACCACCAAAGGTGGATGAACTTAAGAAATTTGGACAAAAGGACTTATAACGTCTCTCCCTTGTAGGAATCTGGATGTGCCGAGGCACAGCAATCAATCTGATGGTGATGGACGTTGAAGGAACTGACGGTCGTGAACGGGGTGAGGACCAAGACTTTGAACGCAAATCTGCCCTTTTTTCTCTGGCATCCTCTGAGGTCCTTATCGTCAACATGTGGGAACATCAGGTTGGTTTGTACAATGGTGCGAACATGGGTCTCCTCAAGACCGTATTTGAGGTGAACTTAGGTCTTTTTGGGAAGGAGGGGTATGTTTAGTTCACCAATTCCAGCAGCAAGCTCATATATACTTAGCTCTGGTGGCCGCACCCTCCTCTTGTTCGTCATCCGGGATCATATTGGTGTCACTCCTCTCGCCAACCTCCAATCTACACTGACTGCTGATCTCTTACGTATCTGGGACGGCCTCTCGAAACCCTCTGAGCTTAAGGAGCGCCAACTTTCTGATTACTTCGACCTCGAGTTTACAACCCTCCCTCACAAAATCCTGGCTCCTGAACAATTTGAAGCCGGAGTGCAATCTCTCCGGCAGCGGTTTGTTCAAAAGGATGGTCCGGGTTATCTGTTCAAGCCAGCCTATCATAAACGCATACCAGCCGATGGTGTCGCTTACTATATGGAGGGTATCTGGGTGAGCTTAATCTGGGGCTGGCTCTCGCTTTCGTGTACTGACACCATTTGAAATAGGAACAAGTCCAATCAAATAAGGATCTTGACTTGCCTACGCAGCAAGAGCTTCTTGCACAATTTCGTTGTGATGAGATTTCCGCAACTGCGCTCTCTGAGTTCAATGAACAGAGCAAGTCACAAAAGAGGCCTGTAGAGGCTGGCCAAGTCGTCGAAGGTCTCGGCGGGATGATGAGGAAATGGCGAACACAAGCTCTGAGTAGGTTGAACCCATAATTCTGATTCCATGGTCTGACTCATCATATCGTACTAAGCACGATATGATCGCGAGGCTTCACGATATCACAAGGCCGTTTATGCTCGTAAACGCACTGACCTCACAGTTGCTTTGGAATCGATCCTTTCTCCACTCTTCCTTGGACAGCTCAAGAACTTGCACAAGCTTTGTCTTGTCCAGTTTAAGAAGGCTCTGCTTGAAGGGCTGAAGGGAGAGGAGTATGATTTTGGTGATGTCGTGATGAAGGCAAGAGGAAAATGGGAGGGGAGATTTGGGGATGGAGCAAGGGAAGCATTTTTGGAAGATACCGACTGGTCTTGGGAGGACGAGCTCGTGTCGCTGAAGGAAGAGATTGGCAGCGTCGCCGATCAGTGCAGGAAGGACGAGACAAAGAAAATGATCAACCAGATTGAGGTGAGTTGTTCTATGTATTGATCTGAGTCTATTGCTCATGAATCTACAGCGGAATATCAAGAAGCATATCTCAGAACCTGTGGAGCTCCAGCTTAATAAAGGTGCTAAGAATATGTGGGACGAGATCCTCAGCATATTCAAAAACATCCTTGCTAAGGGGGAGAATGCATACTTAGTCAAAGCTCAGAGTGAGTAAAAATATCATCGCTTGAGGCCATGTTTCTGAGATCACCACCTAGGTTACAATTGCACTGATGAAGAGAACGTCTCATCGCTTGCCACCTTACGCAAGCGAGCCTGGCAGTGCCTCAGGACCAAGATTGATGAGCAAACTGCCGATGCGGTAATTCTTAACAAGCTTCGAAATCATTTCGAAGAACGCTTTAGATATGATGACGAGGGCATGCCACGTGTATGGAAACCTGAGGATGATATCGATGGTGCTTTCAAGAAAGCAAAGGAGCAGGTCAGTCTTTTGACCATCTATTGTTCATTTCCTTATACGAACGCGGCAACAGACTCTGGACCTTATTCCACTTTACTCAGAGATTAAACCCCAGGATCCCACATTAGAGTTTACTCTCCCGTCGGAATCAGGCGATTCTCTGTCTGGCGAGGGTGAACTGGACTTTGATGCTTCCCTTGCGGTGTTTTCTGCAAATAAACAAGCGGAATTAAGTAACAGATTTCGTAAAGATGCCGATGCGTTTTATGTCGAGGCAAAGAGGAGTACTGTTGCTGGCATCGCCCAAATTCCGACATGGCTGTATGGTGTCCTCGTGGTCTTGGGGTGGAACGAGGCTATGATGATCTTATTTAACCCATTGTACTTCACCCTAGCATTGCTTGTTGTTGCTTCTTCCTGGGTAATTCACCAACTGGGGTTGTCAGGACCATTACTTCAAGTGTCGAAGACGGTTGCTGGGGAGGCAGGTGGCTTTTGTTCATGATATGTTTGGTGACTGATTGGCCCGTTGTTTGATAGATTCAGAATCAGGCTGCAACTAAGCTTCAGGAACATTTTTCCCAACCTGTGGAGCCTTCGCGCTCAAATTCTATGCGTGATTATCGTGATGATGAGGAGCACATACGATGACAACAGGAACTCTAGACTTTGGTTACCCTTTTCATACAAGATATGACTTTTCGATTCCAGGCTAATTGTCAAAATTTTAACTCTCTAGATGGTATTAGCGCACAACCACACATTACAGCTATAGCATTAGGTTCTCCTCGTGGTTGTTTACCATCGTCTGTTGAATGATTGTTTATTCTTGTTATGGATGAAATAGAAATGATACCTGTAATTCGAGGCAAGGAGTAAGCATATTATAAAGTACCATCAAATGATACGTTCTCCAATCACAGGGGACATTGGACATTGGAAGACTCAGAAATCATAGAGGTAACACAGCTAGCAATTCCATGAAAGAAAGGCAGTGGATTGCGCCTCAGTGTATACATTCTCGTTTATTGAGAAGGAGTGCCGCATTGGTAGCTATTTTGAGGGAGTGCCGCATCGGTCATGTTTTATCATTCCATTCTACTTCTCTTTTCAAACTACAGACTTATACCAGTTTGGATATCCTCTGCCTGCGCAGGTACTTGTTTGTTACTGATATATATTTTCTAGTTGTACGTAGCACCACCTCATTCGTCCACATTGCACTGACGTCTGAGGTGGGTACAAACACACTCTAGATGTATAGACTCTTACTTATCAGTGTACCTAGCTTATCTTAACTTACTATAGGTGAATAGAGCATTCGTCTACATTGCAGTGACGTCTGAGCTTATCTTAACTTACTATATCGTTCTTCCCTCATCGCCCTAGAAAGCATGCAGTTGCAAGGGCTTTGTCTGATTGCAACAGACTCTAGTATATCACACGCTCTGAACACAGCTGGATGGCGATCTGTTTCCAGGCAAGCGAGATTCTATTTTCAGCACGGAAGTCTCAACTACATGACCAATTTGGGTGGTGGCCTCTGTAATCATGCCTCCTTCACCTCCTTCACCTGATCTTTCCTACTCATTTACCCTAACACTCATACACCTATGGTACTAAACTATACAGTAACAGAAGTCACTCGCAAGACGGCCAAATTCTCGCCTAATCGATGACTTGTAAGTCCCGAAAAATGCAGTTGCGAAAGTCCTAGTGTACGACATCATCTCGAGGATTGCAGACGATCAACAGCCAGCATGTACACAAAGCAGGACACCGTAGATTATCAATTATCAATTACGGGGGGCTAATTTGATTTGACGTAAGTTCTACTGTATGAGAGTCGGTAGTATTTTTGACGATGTCGTCATTTTTAGGATT
>Ga0153949_1000577_pt1 | contig 12805 bp, 11 predicted proteins | sample TSNJ033MetaG_FD_104705 | JGI IMG/M metagenome (GOLD analysis project Ga0153949, IMG submission 104705) | Attine ant fungus gardens microbial communities from New Jersey, USA - TSNJ033 MetaG | ecosystem: Host-associated > Fungi > Mycelium > Unclassified | place: USA: New Jersey, Wharton State... | reverse complement strand
CCCATGGCTGTGTCTAAATCACTGTCTCCCTCTTCCACCTCGAAAACATCTACATATATTCATAGGTGTTTTCGAGGTGGAAGAGAGGAAGACAGTGTTTAAGACACAGCCATGGGTAGATTACCTAAGGAAGCTTGGCAACAATAACGATGGTCTGTGCGTGGGAAATAGATAGGACAGCCGTGATGATCTGTTTACTGGTTTTTTGATGACCGTGACTGAACTCAAAATGCGCGCATTGACCACCGCGACGACCGCGACGACCGCGACAGCGATGGGCACAGAACCTGCGATCGGAATGCAGGACAGCGTGCTCAAAGGCAAAGGTACGCCCAGATCGTGGGTGTCGTTGCCAGAAGAGCTTGTGCGGTGAGTTTGTGGCAATTGTCTGCGCCACACGCGTTCATGGACTGACTGAGTTCAGATATCTTGGGACCTGGTGTCTCTGGATTCGTGCACCTAGTGCTTATGTGCCTTCAACCTGGGATGAAAAACACCTCCAACACCAGCGCACTCTCTATTCGTCGCTCCGCGATGCATTCCATTTGGAAAAGACCCTCATGTGTGTCTGTCCCAAGTGGGGCCTTGCTTGTGCGTTCTCAATGACTCTGATCGCTCCCGTGCTAACTTTTTTTCAGTGGAGAAACATACTCTATGGCAGCAAGCCATCAGTGTTGTCGACCCAACAGACTCACTCGCTCATCTTGCTATCGTCTCGCCTTCTACAGAACTTTCCCCCTATCGCCACTTTCGTCAAATCGTCTCCTCCAGCTGTCTTGTCTGTCGAATCAACAACCCCGTCACTTCTATTGGACTTTTGACAGCAAAATATTCCATCAGTTCTCATCTATTTGGTTTCATTTCCCTTTGTCGCGAACACGAACACAGACGGCTCGCATTCTGTGGTTTCTGTCTTCGCGAATCTCAAATATTTGCCAGTAATCCCAGCACAGGAGCGAACGAAGTTGCTGTCTTGGAGAATGAAGATGAGGAAACGTTTCCTGCTGTTGAGGCGACATGTCGATCCTGTCGCTCTGAGTGGCTTTGGAACAAGGCTTCCCTAGCACCATTTGACCAAGCTGCAGTCGGCGGACCTGAATTGTGTAGCGACGATTGGGAGACAAGACAAAGCGTGGATGGTTTCATAGAACTTGCAGAGGGATCCGTAGCCGATGTCATCAATCTCGCACGAGAAAAGTATTGGCTCAAGAAAGAAACAAGATTAAGTGACATGATGCAACAAGCACTTGCTGCTGCAAAATTCAATTCCTCTGCTACTGCCACTGCCTCGTTACGAAGGGGCGCCACCATCGATTATGGTACACCTATAGAATGGGAGGAAGAACTTGAGGACGAAGAAGAAGAGTCCTCTGGAGAGGAAGATAATGAGCTTATGCAGCTCGAAGGTGGTGTTAAAGACCTCGCGTTGGGAGATTGGGCGAGGACCCGAATTCTTGATGGGTATTGGATCTCTCCTGCGGATATGTGGTATAATAACTCCGTCCCTGGAAAATCCCTTGATATGCCCGCTGTACATCCATGTCCCTGGACTATCGACTCCTCAGCCATTGATGATCCCTCACAACAACATCCACAACCACGTATCAAATCAGCACCTATCCCACCGTCCTTTAGTCTCTGCGAACAAGCATTCATACAGTACGGCCAACAACTCCGTTTGATCCTCTTACCAGCTATGAAAAACATTGTTCGCCGAATTGCAATTGAATGTGCATTGGAAAACTTGGAGAATGGGAGCCATGATAAAGTGGTTGTAGATCCGACGCTGAGAGCTTCGAGAATGAGCTTGGAAGATGTAATGAGAGTGCTAAGGGAAGAGGAGGGAGTATGGTATGAAGGTTATGATTGGGTTGAGAGAAAGAGAAATGATGTCGAGAGGGAAAGAAGCGAGGGGAAGAGATCACGAGCTCGGAGTGGAGACGAAGACGATAATGTCGAGTGTGGTCCGACAAGTACGAGTACTAGTAGTGTGGACAGTGGCGACAGCAGCACCAGCAGCAGCATAGGCTCTAATAACACAAGCCCTGTCCTATCAACGACAACCTTACGGACTACACCCTCGCCACCACCTCTATCTGATAATGATGGGTGTGACGATAACGCGAAGACAAAGGATTATACATTGCCAGCGACCGAAGTAATACTGAACAAGGTTTTGATACCTGTGGAACCTGTGTTAAATCCTCCCAGAGTATTGAGGAGTATTCCGCATGTCCCAATAACAGCCGAACATTTACCACAGTTTAGTTTGGAGGCTCTTAAAAATGTGAGTGTTGACTTGCTTCATTTATCTTTGCACATCTCTTCGCCCCTCAAAATACCCCTTACAACCTATTTCTAATATCACGTCACTACCACTTGATATTTCATTTCTCTCTTATTCGATGAAACACCAATTAATTGATCGGCATTTAGATCTGGCAAGAAGCATGTTCCCCGTTATATCACTGTCGGTGCCGGATATGCGAACGCGCTGTTGCAGCTGCGAACGCTAGTGCTAGTCCTGTCGCCGCACAGCCACAGTATCGTCAACCTCTTTCCTCTTCTCCCTCTGTTGCCCTTCCAACGGTAGACTCACCGATCATTCTTCAACCACACTACTATGAACAATCAAAAAGTGGTGAAGTAGTGGATTCTCCTGTTCATATCCAGTTACAAGAGGTCTCTGAGTCTGAGTTTGAGCTCGCGGCTGTCGTTGAAGACGAGGAAGAGGCGATTGCGGAGTTCGAGACTTATGACGAAGAGGAAGAAGAGGAGTATGATAGTGAAGATCTGGACAGTGGGTCATCGGTGATGTTTATGCCAGAATCAGGTGGTTGCAGTGTTAAGAGGGGGCAAACTAGCGGCTTCAAAAGACGACAATCTGAAGACCAATCCGAAGGTTCAGCTGAGACTGACTTGGAAGAGGATGAAGGGGAAACTGAGGACGAGGAAGAGGAGCAAGATGAAGCGAAAGAAAAAGAGAAGACGAAGATCTCTCTGCATGTTGTTGCTACCATCAGCAGCCAGACGAGGAAGAGATCGTTTGATGAGACTGAAGGTGAAGAAGACCATGGCCAGACAAGAGTTGGGTCACCGCCAAAAAGGCAGCGTAAGATGGATAAGATGGATGTTGGCATCGAAAAAATCTCGAGTACAGCCAGTACTACTGGTATAGTGTCAAGCGATGCGTCAATGCCTGTTAAAGGACACAGGTATCATATGGAGGAGGAACGTGTACAGAAAAAGAGGAGTAGTGAAGAATTGGCTGATGATTATGGCGATGGCTACGATGATTATATCCGTGGTGGCGGTGATACGGACAAAGGCATGTTGAGGAGCTGGAAGAAGAAGAGACAAAGGATTGAGAACTCTGATGTTGGTGTAGGTGAGGAAGTTAGTGAAAGAAGATATTCGAAGTCGAGATCACCCACGTACAGTGACGATTAATAGGAACGACGTTGTTGTGTTAAGGGTTCGAATAGTCAATTGGTCGGCGACGGATGGCGAAGGTGATAACCGGTACTCGTAGCTGGGATACTGGTCCTGACCAGCGAGTAAACTTGAATGCGAACGAGGGACGTATCTGTCTGTCATTTGCCCTGGCGTTTTTTTTGGGTTGTTGACTCGATTGCGTGGGTGGTATCATTTCTCTGCGCTTGGATGATCTTTTCTTCTCTTTTCTTTCTTTGGATGGACGAACGTCTAAGTCGTGGGCTGACTCTCATACCCTTATGACCTGCTTCGGTCGGTTTCTCACAGAAACCTTGGACTTTAGCTTTGATGCCCTTGCCCTACTTCTGTTCATCCCTGGACCTACTCCCTTACTCATTGATGCAGATGATCACATGTACAAGCTCTCTATTGTCATCGTACTTGCACGTCATTTGCTGTTTCTAACGTTTGCGTTGTTGTCGTGACATTTGTATATGTGTTTTATTTCTGTGTCTTGTTTATTGTCTTGCTTGATTGTTTCTCCTTTAATTGTATCGTGATACGTACAAATTTGGAAAGATTGGCGTTTTTATTGTTGCGGTGATTACGACTGTTGTAGTCCTAATTGTTTTTTGTGTCTCATTTAACAATGTAACGTTGGTTCTTTCCAGAAAAAGTGATTGAACTACCAATGTTGTGGGTTTTGAGCGATTTACGCAATTAAGGTTGGCAGTGAATCCACAGAGAGCGTTTTGTATTTATATACCGCAACAAGCAAACAGGTGCTAAGACGCGGTGGGTAAGGTACACTACTGACTACACCCGAGCTTCAGGGGTGATTAACTGGAGTCATTGCAAGTTAGGTATGAATGTTGATGGCGGGGTAGATGGCTCCTCTGTGGGGTTATGTAGGTTGGAAATGAATGTGTTCATACGTATTGATAGGTAATGTAAGGGAACTTGACCTTGACAGTGTTATGATTCATGTCAACTGGGAGTTTGAGATTCGGTCTCTATGAAGTCTGTAAGGAGCCCAGCTTTGATGTGTGGGGTGTGGACTGTGTCGATGGGAAGTGGCCATTTTTTGTGAAGCCCGGATTTCTCCAAGAAGGATGCCAGAGCTTTTATGCCATCCTTGGTGTCCAGGAGGTCAGGTAGGTACAGTGTTTGTGATACCTCGCGTAAAGCAATATGGTATCTTTCGTAGGTAGGGTAGGATTGAATAACATGATCTCATGTCTGTATTGGTTCGCCAAACCTCCACCTAGGTAGCTGTGTCCTGTCCTGCATTGCAGAAGTTGTCTGAATACCTCTCTCTTGCCTGCTAGTTCCAGGATGTGAGGTGGGGGGATAGAGGGATGGTGGTATCCGGTTAACTGTTGCCCAGCTACCTTGTTAGCTATGGTAGTCTAGTTCCTCTTCAGATATTCACACGCGCGTCGGGTATCAGTGGGATGGATGGCTCTGACAATAGACGCATATCTGTAGGGTCATGTCCGCTAGTTTCAAACTCTAGAAGTTAAGCGAGTGATGGCGGACATTGAATTGGATAAAAAATAACCAACGTGCAAATTGAGTGCTATCCGTGGGCGGTTTGTATTTCGGTCAGAGAGTATTTAGACAGGTCAGGGTCGCGAAACCCTACCTAATACGGGCATGTCTGGCTATGATAGTGAGGATGACGACTACGACCTGCTGGCGTTGCAGCTGCTTCTGCTCGAATGGGAAGCTGAGGAAGAGGCCTTGAACGATAAAGAAGAGGAGTGGGCAACGTTGGGGAAAGGCGGAATTTCGTATTTGCTGCTTGACGGTGACAAGCAACGAGCGAAGAGTCCCAATCGACGAGGGTGACGTTGATGACGATGTTGGGAGGGGACGGCCCGAGGAGGATTTCCAAACATCAACACATAAGAATGAGATCAACAGAGCCCAACCCTAGATTCGGATTGCCTAAAATGGGTTTAGCATCTAACAATTCGACAGAAATGCGTTTGGAGCAGGGTCCCAACCCTCCTCCAAATTTCGAGTCCAGCGGAGGGGCTTGAAACTCAATGCCAGGAACATGGACTTAGCGATGTCATCCGGCATCCCGGCATCGCTCGGCTAGCGGAGCTTTAATTATATCCAAATATCATTCTGACCAGACGACCCTACGGATATGCGTCCAATGAAGAGAGTAGGGTTGCTTCTTCAGATAGCTAGTCTGCCCATTCGATAGGTCTTGACTGGTTTAGGAGCTTGCGTCCTAAGTTCTAGCCATTCCTTTAGTGGCCATTTTATCGTCAAGATCACCTGAAAGTCGCTAAACGAGCCTAGAAACCCCTTATCTGTCAGCTCTCCTATTGTGACCGACAGCAACACATGCGGACAATATCCTGTCTCCCGAAAATGCGATTGCTGGTCCATCCCATGCTGTCAAATATTGTGTCTAATGATGTCGAAAACTGTACCACTATCGATCTAGTCGTGGCGTTTTGGTGTTATTCTGCTTCAGAACAGATCTTTTCAGGTATCCAGAACATATATTTGAGCCTCGTCTCTTGGATGGAAATTCCTCAAGTCAACCTCTTCGAACTATTTCACTCATTTTACTCTCAACACCACCACAATGTACTCCAAGTTGATCTCCTTCATTATCTTCATCTCTGTCGCTGTCGCCGTCCCGACCATATCAGTTCAGAACCAGAGTTGCAACTCTAAGTCTATTCACTGCTGTAACCAAGTCCACTCTTCTAAATCCTCGATGATTCAAAATCAACTCGAGAACACCTCTGGTTTTTTCGGTCACTTTTTCGGTCTTGGCTGCGTCCCTGCCGCGGGACAGGGTGCCGCTGGCAACAATTGGTTAGTTGTTCGTTTGATATACAAGTAAATATATGCTCATCGTTTTCAGTGCTTCTCACACTTTATGCTGCTCAAACACCGAAATCAGTACTGTTTTTTTTTTTCCTTCCAGATTTTATCATTCACTCACTTTCTTATAGATGGGTATTTCACGTATGGCTGCAAGCCTTTTAATTTCAATCCCTAGATAGGCTATTTGTGTATCCGACCGATGTATTGGCAGGCTTCAATTATAATACGCATTCAATGGGTGTAACTTGTGGAGTCCTAACCTTGAGAGTTTGATCAAAAGCTTCCGAGGATAATTTACAATTGATCGAAGTTCACAGGAACCGAGGTCGCGACTGAGGCTCAAACTTGCACATAAACAAGGGTTAGGGTCACTAAGGGTTCGAACATGGCTCTTTTGTCTCCATTCGTTCGTCCTAGTTGAATATGACACTCTTGGGACCGTCTCTCATAGCCTATTACTGTCCCGACTCATTTATATCATCCTTCAAAGCAATAGGTTGACCTCGTTGAATAGCTCAATCTTGTGCAGATTTGACAACTGAATGACGGTGAAGCCTCCATTGGTACTAGAGTACATGGATGTAGGACGATGTGTGTTGTATTTCTAAAATAAGATCCATCTGGTCCTTTGATCTGGACTGTGAACTGGACTGATGACCCTAGTCCCGGTCTTGCTCGCGGTCTTACTGCCTATCGAGGAGTTCAAGGCACTTTATTGGTATTTCTACCTCTGGACGGAGGATCGATTCTTTATAATTTTAATCTATTTTATTAAAACAATAAACTGGGTATTGAGTGGGTGCGTTCTCTTGGGCTAGCAATTTCTCATAGGAGGCGTCGATCCGCACTGTAATGCGTTTTCACTTTCTTGTCTTCTTCATTTCTTCCCTCTTTCTCATTTCTTTTTATGTATTGCATCATGTACGCTACTGCGGACTACATTCGAGCACCGCAATTTTATTTGGCTTACAACGTCCTTGACAATCAGTAGAGGGAAAATCAGAAGGAGATTGAAATAGACAGCAATGAGTTGGGATATGCACAAGTCCATTGTGACCTGTGAGCAATTCCGTGATGCTTCTTCTTTTCCTAGTTTGAATATGGTGGTCCCGTTGACAGATTAAGAGTCAAAACAGAGAATTGTTGAGGGTAGACCTGGTAACATAGGTAAGTTAGAACAATATCGTATTTAATCTTCGGCGGAGTCCCAAATTACACCATAACATGTGAGACAATACGTCTTATCAACTCGCAAAATTCAGACTCTTATTCGTCCACTCGCTACGCCTATCTTGTCAATGGACAATAAAAAAAAGAGCCATTCCTTTAATGGCTATCCTATCTTGCCTTCGTTCGGAATTCTTCTGCATCCACGATCAGCGAATGTCAAAGCAAGCAAGTCGGAAACGGAGTCTTCTGGAATGCAAGTCTCCAACATTGTATGACTTCCCGTAGGAATCTGGGAGAATCTGGGAGTGTTACATAAACCTTATTCTATGGTCTGAGGAAATCTGGGAAAAATGCAATTCCCGTAGCAACACTCCTTAGATGTGACATCACTATGTCACACACACGTCTTGTACATGTTTGTGCTGCAACACAGTACACAGTATTAAGACAAATCATGAATTCAATTCTCTTGAGGCACCCTAAGGACAAGCTATTACTTGCAAACTGTGCAATACTTGGCATTATATATCATATCATTCAGGCATGTAATGACAATGCCGCAAAATGAGATCTCCACTGTCTTGAACCTGCGTTTTCTTGGGAAATAGCTCATATGGAGCTGATAGAGGAAAAACGTCAGCAAAAGAAATTGTGAGCCTATATCCGTCTCTATAGTAGATGCCATCAGGAGGAATTCTGTATGTAAATTTGATCCGACTATCCATAAAAGGCTAGAAAATATCTAGGGAGGTCTAGGGAAGTCTGGCAAGGGGTCCAGACCCCTGTGCAGATCATCGTATCTAGGGAAGTCTGGGAGACCACCCTAATTTGAAATTCATGCTCGGCATCTCGGCATGGAGCAATCTAGGGAAATCTATGTAACACCGATTTCCCTAGACTGCCTACGGGAAGTCATCCATTCATTCGCAAAATGAATTTACGCGTGACCGAGCCAATGCCGATGTGTGGAGCCTGAGGATGTTCAATTCCAACAAAGAAGATACCTCAAGAGGGAACAAAGAACAATACAAAGAAGGCAATCTTTTTCTCATCCATCGTGTTTTAAAATCCAATAGGAAGAGATGAAAGAAGGAAGCTGCCGATTAGAAAGAGCGAAAAGGAATCCTTGTATGCGCCCAGACACATCTGACAACTGAGATCTTAGTGGTGCTTTATGGTGTGGACATAATCTCAAGATTAGTTCCCATCATTGTGGGAGAAGCGCGAGAAAAGGGAGGTACTTAAGGGGCAGGATAGCAGCAGGGAAGGGGGCGTAACTTTCGTTCCTCCAGTGCGCGTCCCTTGTTCAAATCTTCTCCCCTCTTTTCATAGGCAGTGGAGAGTACTTAAATAAGAGACGAACACCTGAGTAAACCTTCAAAGTTTCATAGGGACCATCTTGAAGCTCACCTCACCCCCACATTAGGACAATGCCTCCATCAGAGAGCCCTCTCAAGGCCTTCTTCAACCGATACTCATGGTTCACCTATGACCCAACCGAGTCAGCACCCAACCAATTTCATCGACGGCTCGTTGGAAGCGAGCTGATCCAGAACAGCAAGAGGCCTGGGAAGACTATTTGGAGGCACTCGTCCAACAATTCAATAGCTCTTACGGGGAAGATGAGAATGATCTCGCTGCCTGGCATGGGCTGCTCGCTCGTATTGGGATCCAGAATCCCCCAATTCTGTTAAAAAGTGCAAAAGCGTAAGTTTTGAGTTTTCTCCATGCTTTGGGGTCGACGACTCGATGCAACCAGATAATTCAAACAAAATTCATCAACCTCGTTGACCTCGTTGATGCCAGAGATGATCCATCGCTTCAGGTTGAGCAATTTGCCTCAGAGACCTTGTTGAGCAGATACACATTATCCGAACACAAAGTATTCCCGAGGGACCATGTTGCTGCGGGAAGTTTATTGAGATACCTCCTTCGCCAAATCTTATCACCAAATGCAAACCGTCGAGATCCCGCATTTAATCGGCGTAATAAGAGAAAGAATCGGCGTTAGGTCGTGAATAAACTGCTATGTACTTTTATGCGATGATATACTTTCTTCGTGAAGATGACGCGTTATACACGTCACGAGGTAACACACGCGTTCCATATCTTGCTGCGCAATCAAGGTGCACGTAACCTTGTTGACAGGGGGTGCACAGGCAAGCTTGAAATTGTGAATATGCATCATTTTGCGATACTTGGTTGGTAGTCGTAACAATATAGAGTGTGAAATCAGCGAGGAAACACTTCCACGGATGCAGCAAATCCAACTCGAGGATTAGAGAGGCATCCAGGTTTCATATTCAGCTTCCAAGCCAATAGATAAACTCGTTAAAATCGTGGGCTGATCGGGTCTCTTAGATGCGTTGTCCACTGCAGAGCCTTGTTCCTGCAGATGCTTCAACTCAGATGAATGATCCCTTCATTGTCGAGTTCGAGCCCATTTCAAGTAAAGGAACGAAGATGATGACGAGGAGTGAGACCATGACGAAATGCAGGGACACGAATCGAGCTCTACAAGTCCCATGGTCTCGCGAAGGGTTCGCGACACAGCGCTGTGATGGATCCGGGATTGTCAGGGTCTGTACCAGATGATGCTTGAACTTCAATCGTCTACGGTACAGTCGAGCCACTATTCCAGCCGAAGGGGTCAGGAGTGGAGTCAATAAATCCATATTTACAACGCCCAAACAACATCATCGGTTGATATATTTGACTCAAAGTGCGACCATACCCTCTCTGCAGTTACCCAGTCGAAACAAGAGAAACTGATAGTTTGAGGTAACCATCTCTAGGATGAAGCATTGAAAAAACACGGACCCATGATAGTACTCCGATCCATTGTTTCGCATAGGACGAACTTGAAAAAACTTGGAGACATCTTCTAAAAACCATCGGTGCAGGAGGAACAGACATTCCGGATGTATATAGATTTGTGAGTCGTTGTGTTTGCATGGCCAAGGATACGCTCAGATATGGTTTGTATGGTTTGTATAGCTCTTCTGGACCCAATCATTGTCAACTTAGTCGATCTAGTGGACACCCATTTTGGATACAGTATCTATTCCGGTTGTGTCGATCTTCAGCTCAGCACTTGTGCTGAGTCCGTATACTATCAGAACAAAGATGTTTTCCCGAGGAAGCATGTACAGACGATCTGCTGAATCACATCCTTCATGTGATATTTTGAGAGAGAAAGGAAAGCTCAATGGGTGAGAAGTGGTATTTAATTCACTTGTTTCAATTCATTCAGCTCAACGTTTAGCCGTCCCTTCTCAGTCGCTTGTCAGTTTACATAATATAGACCAAACGTCTAATGACGACTTCAGACTTTCAAAAGCCTCGGTGGGCTGAAACATGAATATACCAGAGTTAAAAGGCTGCCTTTTCTTCAACGGTCAACTCATTCCTTCTGCTTCAGTGTTCCTACCCATGTTTTATCTCCTGTCTTACAGGCATTGCATCCCTCGTTGTACTCTCAATGATAGATTCTGCCTGGGCGCTTTGAAGTGAATGTTTACTCTTCTTGTGTTATTGACGGTCGCTCTGATCATGTCCCTAGAAATGACAGTGTCAGGTGTTCTAGCCGTAAAAATGAGCGGAGGCCATTGAGCACCCTCATATGCCATGGCAATAGAACAATTGGGAACTCCGACACTATTTCAAGGGAGATTCCCCAGCCAGTTGTTGAAAGGCCTCCTTTGGTTCTAGCATTACCCATCATTAATAATGCACGGTAAGTTCTCCCTGTTTATGAGATGTCCTTGATCTCAAAAATTTGGAATGAAGATTTGTGCACTCTGTAGTTGATGGTACAGATCAGTGTCCTGTGCAGCTGCTTGAGGGCTTCTTCACCAGTTTCACCGGATTTGAGTACAGGCCAAAGCAGTCAGCATCTGTTCAGATGAAGCGATTGAAGAAGTTCATGAAGAAGGTTTATGAGAAAGACGATAAAAACACCAAAGAACTCAAGAATCTCCATCGCCATTATCAAACTGCCCTTGTGCAGCAGTTTAATTTATCATACGGAAAGGATGTAGATGACCTAGCTGCATGGCACAAGTTGCTTCGCCGTTGTGGAATCAAACTGCTTCCAGAAACGTCAGTAGAGTGCAAGAAGGTTCGTACTAGTGTAATCACTGTATCACTCCCGTTCTGAATGTTTCTGTAGATTGTTAAAAGCAAGTATATCAACTTGATCGATCTTGAAGATGCCAGGGATGATGACACACGGATAATCAAACACTTTGCCACAGAGAAAGAATTGAGTAAGTATACTCTAAAGAAACGTAAAATTTTCCCGAGGGATCACGTCGAGGCTGGGTCATTCCTGAAGTACTTGTTGCGGGATATTTATGAGCCATGTACACGTCCTTACCGGATCCGAGACAAGACAGTACAGTAGGATAGACGAAAAAGCAAGATATCTGGTGGCTGCATTTGGAAGAATTATCAGTATAACTATGTCACTTCGTTGATGTAGAGATGTCGATGAGAAGATGGGTCAGTAAGAAGCTATATTCAAGGACACTACACAAATCTTGATGTCCATCTTTTATTTTGAGTACTGCTGCCGTTGCCTTACTCGGCATCCAGTAGTTCACAATGCTCGCTTGACCTGCACCGTACATAACCTCCATCCGTTGCCCTGTTGATAACAACGGCACTCAAGCTCATCATCAACCACCGCCAGAGAATAGAGAAAACATGCTTCTCGCTAGATTTTGCGTTTCTGGAAACATGGAATGACGGAAGAAGAAGAGAACAATGTAGCCCAATATTGATTCCAGAGTCCCCCTTTTATGAGCATAATAATATACTCCTAAGTTCAATTGGCTCAATCGGCTCGCTACGGAAAAAGGTTGGTACATTGTATCCCCAAGATCAACAGTATTGATTATTGTAATTTGATCCTTCGAGTAAAGGTCTTTCATGACCTATTGAATTGGTGGCAGATACAACAAAGAAATCATGTCCTTGATTGTCGCCTTCGCTGGTTATTGATTATCTCCATTTATAATTCCTTTCCTGTCTTCGGTGAAAGACTTGAGTGAGCAAACGGTCGAGATAGGTGGGGTCATCAATGACTATGTAAGGGGAAGAATTATTCCACTGGGTTGGAAATTTCAGTAGTGATGCGAGTAGCGTTTGATTCTTAGAGATGCCTTCGAAGACAGGACCAAAGAATTGTCTTGAGGCCACCGTCATCGCGATTGAGTAGAGTCTACAGCATCGATGTGATTTGTTGATCGCAGTTTGTTCCCGGCTTCAGGGCTCGAAATAACATTCAGCTTCCCACGAAGCTCGGTGCCTCGGTTTTGCCGTCGAACAGAGATGAAGGCTT
>Ga0153949_1000576_pt1 | contig 12810 bp, 10 predicted proteins | sample TSNJ033MetaG_FD_104705 | JGI IMG/M metagenome (GOLD analysis project Ga0153949, IMG submission 104705) | Attine ant fungus gardens microbial communities from New Jersey, USA - TSNJ033 MetaG | ecosystem: Host-associated > Fungi > Mycelium > Unclassified | place: USA: New Jersey, Wharton State... | reverse complement strand
TGGGGGACCTCGGTAATGCTTTCTTGCCGCCTAAAGAACGGAGTCGGCGGTTCTATTGATGCTCGATATAATAAACAGCATGTTGAGGGGTGGTCATTGACGCCCCTCCTCCGTGCTGAATGCGCTGTGACAACGTATCTCCGAGATCGCCACGGTTTTGCCACCGCCCATATTGAGAATGTCAAGAAACTGACTTTAGACGTGATCATCCCCTGCTACAGAGTCAATCTAGAGATCTTATCAACTATCCTTTCTCTCGAGGCGCCATCTTCTACTGCGGTAACCTTTATCATCATTATCGACTCACCAAATTCCTCGTCTATACCTGCGCTCCTTGCACGGTATTCATCTAATCCAAATGTCAGAATTAGAGTGAACGACACTAATCGTGGTGCATCATATTCTCGTAATAGAGGGCTGGAAGAGGCGTCGGCCGATTGGGTTCATTTCCTCGATGATGACATCATCCCATCCTCTAACCTTTTGTTTGCTGTATCAGATGCAATACGCGGCAATCCTGATGCTGCTGGATTTGTCTGCAATACTCAATTCCCCACAACAACAAGCGTATTCACCACTGCTGTACACCTTGCTGGGGTGACATACTTCTGGGATATTGCCACAAAAACAGAAGTTGACGTACCGTGGGGTGTTACAGCAAACCTGGTCTCACGCAGAGTGCTAATCCCAAAATACATCGAAGCCGAGAACGAAATTCCCACTCCAACAACATTCTCTCTGGCATACCCAAAGACTGGCGGGGGTGAGGACATAGACTACTGCCTTCTGCAAAGAGCAAACCACCAGTCTGTTCACTACAAAGGTTCAAATATCGCTCCAGGATTTTTTCCAGCACCTGACGCTATCGTTGAGCATCCTTGGTGGGATAATGGAAAGCGAAGTTATTGGAGATTTCACAAATGGAGTATTGGAGACGGCCATCTCATCGATGCATATCCGGATTTGAGTTACCAAGACTATACTCCAAACAGTGCCGAATGTTTTTTGGTTACTTTGTCAATCTTTTGCTTCGGCATCGTCACTTTATCTTCGACGACAATCCTCTTCAGCATAAAACTGAATCTATGTATTTTTGCTGCAAACGTGATCCATGATATTTATCGGCACTTATTTCTCCATCCGGACCGCAATGTCACATTGAAAATCGATTCTCGGATTCGACGAAATAGTCTTCTTTGGACTATTGCAATTATAGAGAGCTCTTTGATACGAATGTTCAGCGAACTGGGGAAATTGAGGGGAATTGTAGAAAGGAGAGAATGGGGAAGTATTGGAAAGCGATTTGATTGGTTCGTTGGTCGGGTACCGGGAGATAGGCCAAGGAAAGAGGAAAGAAGGAATTCGGTGGAGCGTGTTGGCGTTATAATCGTGCTTTTGTTGTTATTGAATTGATTTCCAGGCCTTTTTGTTTTGGAACAGACTCTTAACTCTGCTGTTGAACCCTTATATCACGAGATTGATTACTGAGTTCTAACTGATGACAGCCGAATTATGACATTGGAATGGTTACATGATAAACAACTAGTGAATAAAATATTCACGCCCAACGAAGGCCAGTGACTTGGAAGTGTTTTCAGGGTCTTTGTGATAGAATCCTAACATGCCTTTGCCTATTTCGTCTCTCCCTTGATGCAATCAACTGTCGTGGACAATAAATAGCTCATTTCACTTCGGGTGATTCATTATATTATTCTTCTATCACAAATCATCACCTGAATCACATCTGAGATATAAATTGGTGGTGAACAATCGGGGTTCTATCTCCCTGGTGAGCATACCTTCGAATTTCACCGCTGAACATCTTTCTAATTGAAGACAACATCAATCTTTATGAGCATGCAGTTTGATGATTTGCGGTCTAGAATTGCTCGAGACTCGGGGCATGACACAAAGGTAATTGGAAACTTGTCGTCCAAACTTAGGTTTTCTGATTTCGTCCATGAGGTAGTAGAAAGAATACACGTTCGAAATTAGATGACTTTATGTTACAGCTTATTAAGGAAATATCAAACTAGCTTCCTACCGAAGAAAGCTAGTCACAAGGGTAGCTAGCTGGTTTGTCTCAAATACTTTTAGATACGTAGATAAATCCATCTTGACGAATACTATCGGGCCTTCGAAATGGCAGAGACTGTATATCACTTTACGCCAACTCAAGATTGGTTTTCTCACAACATTCCTAGCTGGACATCCTTGATCGCAGAGGTTAAGAGCCTCACCTCTAGCCCTCGTGTACTCGAAATTGGCTCATGGGAAGGGCGATCAGCTGTCTTCCTCCTCATAAAACTTTGTGATACCGGAGGATCAATCGTTTGCATTGATCATTTCGACCTCGGCACAACCGTGGCTGGAAAGGAACGCTTTTCGAAGATCCAGCATAATCTTCGTATCGCAGGAAGAAATAATTATCGTGTTATCCCACAGTTCAGTTTCCCTGCTCTTATGTCATTATTGAATGAGGAGATAAGAAAAGCAGAGGCTGGGTATGATTGGATATATATTGATGGATCTCATGAAGCAGATGATACCTTTTTAGACGGGGAGCTCTGTTGGCGTCTGGCAAAGAAAGGCGCTATCGTTATCTTCGATGATTATAATTGGAGTGTCGAACCGGAAGATAGCAAACATCATCCCAAACGCGGTATCGATGCTTTTTTGAAACTGCATGAAGGAGAGTATTTTAGGCTCTCAGAACCAAGCCACTGGCAAGTTGTCCTCAGAAAAACGGTGGATATGCGAATCGGATTCCTACTCGATGACAAGCATAGCTTCTCATTGGAGGAATTTGGTTATGGAATAAATCTCGCCTTTACTATTGATTCTTCATTTTCCATTGCTGCTGCTGTGGCGATGCGTACTGCTGTAGAACATACACCAGGTCGCATCTCCATCTATGTGGTTGATTGCGGGTTGACGGAGGACGACAAGAGCACGCTACGTCAATGCTTACCTAGGTCCTACGACGTAACACTTTCCTTTCTTCCATTACCAGAAAAAAGTATTTCGAGAGAACTTGGTCCTGTATGGGCCAAGCTTGACCTCTTTGAGATCCTTCCAGTTGAACGCGTGCTTTACCTTGACGCCGATATCCTGGTCCGAGATAACCTGACGCCTCTGTGGAAGACAGACCTCCAGGACCAAGCCTTAGGTGCTGTTCCTGATGTTGGTCATCCGATGGGATACAATGCATCAGACAAACGGCCGTATTTCAACGCAGGTGTTTTGTTAATGGACTTGACGAAGATTAGAGAGATGGGAGTTGTTGAGTTATTGGAGATGCGAAATGCCAAGTTTCGCGACCAGGATGCATTGAATCATCATTTCAAGGACTGGGTCTCTCTATCCTTGCGATGGAATGCCCAGGGACTTGGAACTTATGCCTCATATCCATCTACAGATCGAGAGCTACTGAACCTCGAAGACATGAATGATCCTGCCATTGTTCATTTCACAGGACCGGTTAATCCATCTTTTATCGAAGTCCTGAACCCGTATGTTCAGCCAACAACAGCAAAACCGTGGGGATATCTTGGTTCACCTGGACATCCATTCTCTGGAGAGTGGTGGAATGCACTTGCGAAAACACCATACAAAACCTCCAAAGATTGCGTTTCCAAGAGAGAAATTGTTGAGCAAAAGATCAGTGAGGCAGCCGAAGAATTTCGAAAGCGAGTTCTTGAGGAACCATGAAGCAAGGTGATTCGGTCAATAATCAAACTAAGAGTAGTTACAATTTGACGTTGGTTAGATCCATTCGTGAGACTTTTGAACACGAACTCAGTGTGTAATCGGAACTTTAAAATATAACAACACACGGTCTAAGCCAAGCAGGTAACAGCTCAAGACTAAGGTATCACCTGCCACCTCATTTCCACTTCATGGAAAACTTCGACCCTTTTGACAACTGTAAATCCTAGTTTTTCAAAGAGGCAGATGCTAGGCTGATTTGAATCAGAGATACGCGCTACAAGTCGATCAGGAGTGATTATTGAAGTCAGGGATTTTGGAGATTGAGTTGCCCGGATATGATCGAGGTAGGGTTGCAGATTAGAGCGAGCAGTTTCCTGATCTCTAGTACGGGGACGGGTGAAGGCCGACCATTGACCGGTGGTATAAGTCAGCAAGAGGAGAAGTGTCTCAGTTGCAAGTCCTTTCCCCCGAAATGCCCTGTCTGAGTGGAGGCTTGGCATCATTGGCAAACGGATACATAGAAAACACGCACCTGCAATCATGATCTCTACTTCCACTTCAAAATCATCCTCTCCTTCTCTTGTTTCAGAGGCTGCGCTCAAGTGATCTCCCTTCAAGAACATATTCACATCGCCAACCATCGGAAGAGCTACGATCCTTGGATCCTCAGGAGAAAGATGGATCTCGTGAAAATTTGCGCCAAGACTGGGTAGTCCATCCCCAGAGTGGCGAGAAAGTATAATGAATGTTAGTTTATCCGCATCTTTTTGCCAAGTCTCTGAATAAAAATAAGATCGCCGAGCGGGACTTGAGATATTCTCATACGTTGCATGTCATACTCTTCTTGTAATGTTAAAGGTTCACTAGCAGTGAGCTCTCTTAGTTCAACATCCGACATCCATTCATGGTATTTCTTGCCATTTAGTATCAGAAAGCGGGAATTGGATTATAGCAGATTTTGCTTACAGGGACGTGATGTTTTACATAGGGTACCAGCACTGAGTTTCTGCCAAGGAGAACGGTGCTGATGTTTTCTCTCATATTGTGGCAGGCATTCGAGTTTGTCAAGTTACGAGCAGGTCACATTTGTCACTCTGAATGAACCGGAAAAAGCAAGGTGAAAGAAAGCATAGTAAGTGCATCCCCGGCTGATTCAAAAAAAAAAACAGTGCATCCCCGGCTGTGCGTCAAGATGATAGTCGCGTAGAGATTAGCCGTGTACCGACAAATTCAACTGTGACCACGAAATATGTCGATAGTAGGTTTTGAGAACTGTAGGTCAACTTCTTGTTATACAGGTTCTCTAGCCATGTGACAATTTGTTCCGAAACAGAGTGAAAATACAGTTAAAGAGTCTTTAGCAAAATCGGAAGGTTTAAAAAAATAAGCTCGTCGAAAGCTGTGTCATATTTATTTGAATCTCTAACTCACAGATATGGACAGCGCCGAGTTTCATGCCGCAGTGAGGATCTTTGTAGCTACTACGCGACATGACCCAACAGAAATTCCTCAGGTTTATGAAGCAGTACGATCAGTGCCCAATGCTCACGTTTCCACCTATGGTTCGTCGGCACTTGAACTCGGATTTTGATAGTGCCAAGTCAACCTGCAGGTCATATTGCAAAACTTGTCGGGATGCCTCGCCACTCGCGCCATGTCGGTCAAGGTAAAACACTACCTTGATCTTCTTGAACATACTGGAGTTGACCTTGCACTTGCCAAAGCTCTTAAGTTCTTGCGACCTGAAACGAACCCTCCCGTTCCTTGGCATCGCATTATCGGCTCTTCTGGTGCCATATCTTCAAGAGGTCCAGGAACTAACGGCGCTCGTAGACAACGTGATGCCCTTGTAGCTGAAGGTGTTGAGGTGACGGAAACGCAGGACGGTGAATTCAAAGTGGATTTAAGAGAATACGGATGGTTTCCCACTGTTCCTGTCGCAGCTGAACCACAAGAGGCTACAAGACAATGATAACATTTTTCTTAATGGTCAATTGCGGTGGCCTCTTGCCGTGTCCTATCAATGTCACTATAGAAATATGAAATTGGTATTAATCAAGTGCTACAGGCACAGCTTTTTGTAAAGAGCCGTCTGTCTTAATAGGAGCAAAGTATATATCTTTCTTCATGAAACCCACTCTTCTTGCCACTCTCGCCATCGTGCCACTTGCCCAGACCGTCACTGCTTTATCTTCCGACACAGACACTGCACTCTTTTATTTGGTCTCGAGTTCAACTAATGCTGCCTCCAACCTTTTGGTACTCGTTTTGTTTCAGCAGCAGTACATTGACTGACTTACGAGCTAACTAGCCTCTCAGAACTGTCGGTGGTGCCAGTGGTTACTCGACATTGACTGGGTCAGGCCAAATTGGTCAATTTTACTTTTCCCAGGGAAAACTCGTGGCAGTCCCGCCCTAGGGTTCGAATAATGCCCAAAGACCGCTCATTGGCGCCATTCCAAGTTCTACAGGATGTACCAGCTATGGTCCCCTGGGATTTACACAGGGTTCAAGTTCGGATAAATGTGCCAAGTATGATTCATTTTACATTCAATCAGAATCGCAACTTGGGGCGCTATTGTCGTTGAACTTCCTAGGAGGATTCTATGCATGCGGAAGCAATCAGGATGTGAGTAGAATTCTCACCTTCGGATCACAGCCAGGGTTCATATTGAATAAGGTGTGGTACTTGACCTCGTCAAGTAATATACCTTCCAACATCATTTGTAATCCCATTAGCCTCCGGACTGTCCCCGTCTAAGATGGTTGTTTTTCACCTTCACTCATTGAATATCTCATTGAATCATGGTACAGGATTATGCGGCAGTGAAACTGTCCCATAGCAATCTTCCAACAAAACACATATAGAAGTCAAGAGTAAAAAGAAGTTAGATGTACGTGATCAGGAGTAAAAGAAGCATCGCATGTAAAACTGTAAGACTAGATTAGGTATCCTTCCTTGCTATCGTTCCATCTCTTTCATCAGATTTGGTGAACTCTGGTAACCTGCTGAGTTCACCGTTGTTAAAGGAATATGCTCGTCAGGAGATGCAGACGGTCCTGGTGACAAAGAACGTAATACCGGGGTCGTTGCTGAAAATCCAGGTCCAGATATCGATGAACGTCGTCCATCAGCGCCAAAAACCTCTGCCATAGTCCCTCGCCTCTTCGGAGGGCTATGTCTCGCGGCGCTATAATAATATTTGAAGGAACCCATGATTTCCATTGCAAAGTCAGCTGTAGACATGAGTGAAAGATTGAAGATCGTGCAATGTGCGAGGAAAGTAGATACGGGATCATCAGGCCTTGTAATACAGTGGGTGAGGGAGCTTACAATAGTTAATCCTGATGATTGGGCACGTAAGTATGCTATCCACATCGAATTAAGTGACGCACGAATCCCAAAGTGGTTTCCAGATGCTGGTAGGTTTTCCATCTCTACTATACTCTTTGAAAGAGTATGCCCACCACATGAGAATCGAAAAAAAGACCATCTTTTTGTACAGACCATAAGAATTGCGTGAAAGTACATACCGAGATCAGTCTAAGTGCCAGGTCGACAGAAATAGGGGGAAACTCGCCTCGATACATATCGCTAACGCGCTCAATCCATCAGCAATGTTGGTAGCAGTCCAATAAGAAGTTGCTACGACGAACTATCAGATAAGCACCTCGCAACAATGAGAGGATAAGTATACCAGATATGACCCTGTTTTCCAGGGCGCTGAACTAAGTTGCCCATGAGCTTCAGGAAATGGGACATTGACATTAACGCACAACGAATGACTGGTAGAAGGTAAACATCACAATTAATTTGATTGCAAGAAACTTGGCCATGGGTCGTCGCCCTTTTAGTTCATCTGATGTGAGGCCATAGAACAATAGAAGACCATAGAGAGCTATACTAGAACCATCAACATTGAAAATCCGAACCTCATGAGTTTTCTTCTGACAGAGCTATGGGATAGAAGTAAAAAAAACAACACACCTGATACTGATAAAAGTGATACATTCGATATATACATTGGCCCAGCGTGGCGAGAAACCTGCTTGAGAACAGAGTACTCCAAACCGCTGGCAGATAATGCCGACTATCGAAGCAACTAAATAAAGTGAGTCTTGCCTGAAGGAAATACAATTAGGTTGCTCACTCACCTGGTCGGATGATCACATATTGCAACACGGACCACTAAACACTTGACATGAGCCGAGCATCCAGGAAATGAACATAATCCATAATCCATACTTTTACCGTATACAAAAAATATGGCTGCATCAGAAGGTCAGATCAATCCCTTGATTCGCATAGGAGTCAACTTGCCTTTGTAGGGCGATATCTCCAGCAGCAGAACTTGGACAGGCATTATTAATTGAGCACAAGGGAAAATGATAACTAGACTCACTGGTAGCGGTAGCGATGTCTTATTTTTCCGTTCAAGTGCGCGCTCTGCAGACCCATCGATGGCAGTGGCAGCAACGTATTCGATCAATAGGAGGCTATGATCCTTTCATACTCTGAATGCTATGAATGTACTGTATACTCACAGGAAAGCACTGAGGCCGATAGCCTGTGAGACACAGGAAATGCGCGATTGCAATCGCATTAATTCGAATAATTAATGGTGAAGAAGAAAGGACATGCCTCGTATACTGGTGTAGTGTAGACGTCAGAAAACAAGATCAGAAACAATGTGATAAAAAAACAGTACCAGTTTCGATAAGTGAGTAGTATGTGTATTCGCGAAAGAAACGATACGAGGCGAATGAGATGACAGCGTATACCGGAGGCATATAAAGGATGCGCAGTCTATTGACGGGATTTCAGTCAACGGCTCAATAACGGGGACAACGATCGTCCCTCGAACACGAACGAAGACGAAGAGGAGGATTAAACTTGCACAGGTGGTACACGCCTGCGTATGAGATGAACCAAGCCAGGAAAGGTGAAGTGAGAGCAGGACCATTGAGAGTTGAAAGGCATCGTATGAATCGAAGGACACAGGAGAGTGCAAAGCATACATTTGGCGCTGTTGAGCTGGATTTGTATAGTTTCTAGGAAGAGAGATTCAATTAGTTTGTGAGATGCATGAAGAGATATTGTAGCGGACCTGCAATGGGAGAGGACAGAAAACAGGGATATTATGATTGTCTATACAAAATATGAGCTTTTTCAAGTTGGCAGCACGTCAATAACAATGCTCACTAGGACCGTGCAGCCACCTGCAATGGCCCAGCCAATCCGGTGCGGAGTCCAGTGAATTCCATTCGAATCCCAAAATTTTGACTGATCAATCGCTATCTGGTTCTCCGACGGACATGACATGATTTTTGCAGAGCCTATGGAATGACAGAAATGAAGGAGGCAGCAAAAAAATTAGCAGAAGGGGACACTAGTAAAGAATGGATTCAAGGCGCCTGCGGCTGTGTCGCCGTTACATCGGCGACGTCGGCCGGCGATTGCCGGCTTAACAATATTTCTGGTCCTTTTCCAAGGGATTTTTGGAAGCATTTCCGGTTCCTTGAAGCAATATCTGTGTCGGATGTTTATCAGGTCAAAATTCACCAGACTTTTGGTGGCAGTGGTAACTCTGAGTATCTAGTCGGTGAAATCCTCACGTGACCATCTCTTTTTTTGAATTTAGATCTAGGACATGAAGGTCCTAGTCTATAAGGTCCGATGTCAGGGGTGGGTAGGGGTAGGACATGTAGGTGGATTATACTAGTAGATAGTGAGGCATAGTAAGGTGTTACCGCAGTAACATAAGGAACATGGCACCGTGCACTCATTACGACTGGATAGGTGATACAGTAGCTGGCTCCCCGACGTAGTTTCTAGGGGTATGTCAGCAACAATGGGGTTTAGACCAGAACAATACCACATTATTCCGATTTGGTTACTGTCACATTGGAGTAGGTTACGAGACAGAAGTTCAAGTCTCCCAAGACTGGAGGCATCATAAGTGAGAAAAATAGATGGAATTTATATAATAGTAGCCGGAGGGCAGTAACGAGAGCAGCGAAAAGAACATAATGCATCAGCCCGTTCAATGATACTGTCTTAAATTGAAGAGAGTGGGCCTCAGAGAAAGAGGTGGTTTGCATCAGCATGTGTACCTAGCTGATTTTTAGGTGGGTGTGTGGACCAATCTTGCTAATATGGTCCCCACGAAACCATAACGCCTGTTCAGGGCATTGAATATTGTGACTTTGCATAAGGTTCCATCAGTACGGCGCTATTAATGGAAATCAAAGTCACGAGTAACTCGTTTTTTTGTTGATTAACTACTTTCTACCACGATCTCTCTCTTCACGGTGCATGGCGACGAGCTCGCAGTCTAGGGTTGACTTACAAAGTGCAGTCTTTTCCTTCTTCCTCGTGTCGCTGGCTGATTTTCCTGAAGTTCCGTCAGAGAGCTGGGACGATGATTTCGATTTCCAATCTCACTCTGGCTCTCCAAAACGACGCAAAAATCCCGCTGCGTTACGCATGTCCGTTGCAACAGAAGACTGGGACATTGATAATATCACTTCTGTTGCGAACTGGGAGCTACCACGACAATCCAACATTCGGACTGATAAAATCGATATCACCGCTGCAAATCTTGCCAACTGGACCGAACAAGACCTCAGCATACCCAAGAAAGCCTCACACTCAGTTGAGTCCTCAACCGAGAACTGGGATGACGACTTCTTTGAAAAAAGGGAGTCGCCAGCTCGGCAGCCTTCTCATCCCAACAACTCTCCTTCATGTTACAGTATCAGCGGTAAATTACGTGCAGGTGTTCCCCTCAATCATCGCAAACATCCTCGTCTCGATGATGATGATGATGAGCACGAAACCTGGGACGATGCGTTTGATCTCGACAACTCTCCCACTAAACCCACAAAATCGTCTACGCCAACCAAGTATCGACGTATGTCTCCACAGCACACAGACCGCATGGTGTCATCTATTTCACCATCACAATCTCACTATAGCTCAGATGACGATGACGATGCGGAATTTGGTGGAGTAGGCGCAGAAGAAGACCGGACGGTCACAGCTCGTTCCCGGCGCTCTCCTCACACACCACCACCTGTTCCTCCCGTTCCTTTTTCCACTACCCATCTCACTACCACTGCATCAACAAGTACTAATGCTCACCTCACCGTACCATCTCCACGATCACCTACAGCTTCAGTTTTTTCCGTTCCAGGTTCATCCATTGCGGACACCACATCACTTCGTTCCACTGCGCCACTGCGGCCATCTCTCTCCAGTAATCTGCCTATGAATGGCCTCAGATATGTTCCCCCTAGCCCGCCTCTGCACCGAGAACGACGGCGGCTTCGTAAGAGAAGCCGTCCACTTCCCCAGGGCGTTATGCAATTAGCTGATATCAACCATCTATATCCATTCTCTGATACCGAGGCTGATAGGCGCCTAGAGGAGGTTGACGAACCTCGAACACCGTCTCCGCAACCAGCTTCAGATCCCATTAGCACCAGTGTTCCTCCTACGCCATCTCAATCAACAAACACGGGGGGCATTATACTGAGTAAATTTGGCAGTGTAAAACGTTGGAGTTTACGAAGAAAAAAGAAAAACTCGATGCCATCGGACATGACAAAAGATGAGAGAGCCAAAGGTGGGTGGTCACGTCTATTCCGATGGTTTTGAGTCTTTCCTTTTATCTTATTCGTGCTCTGTATTATTATCCTACTTCAAACACGTTTCTATCCTTCCTTTGAACCAATCTGCTCAGCTTCAAGGCTCACAATGTTGATGCACTCTCAGATATTGTCCTTCCTGTTGGCCAACAAACGCCCCGACCCAGAAAGTCTGTTGCCTCTCTCTTTCAGTCGGGCCAGCACTCGGCCCCTGCCACTGCTTCATCTAGCTGGTTCTTCCGACCCACCAGCCCACCCAACACGCAAGGTCGAAATTCCCTCGGCAAGACAACCCATTCCCGTCCGGGAAGCATGACAGATCTGAGCTTGGGTGGTTCACCATATACATCATCATCTAATTTTGAAGATGACTTATCGGGAAAGTTCTTTTCTAACAAGCTTCTCAAGCGCAAGAGTCTTGGGTTCATGCAACTCAAGAAAGGTCTTGTGCAAAACTCATCATCTGATGTCACCACTGCTCTCAGTGGTGATTCGTCGTCTAGACCGCAGCAAAAGTTAGTTTCAAAACGTCCCATGTCCATGCAATCGCACCGTCTGCCGTCTGGAGCGCAGCCCATCATCACGCAACGCCATGCATCGTATGGGACAAAACCAACGTGTGTTGCTGATGTCAATTGTGAGGATGCCACTCGAGACCATAGACCATCTGCGTCTCGCGGTGTTCGTCCGAAAGCGAAGAAGGATTGGAAAGAGAATCCAAGTCAAGATGAGGACCTGAAGAATATTGACAATGAAAAGGCCGAGGGGACTCGGGGCTTCATGGGTAACATGAGGCGGCTCAGCCTAGTCAGTCGACACCGTCGTAATAAGAGTGGGGCATCCTTAATGGAGACGATGGCGCAATTATCGTCGGAGGCATTGTCAGCGTCACCACTACCAGTACCTGGACTCTCACCGACCTCGGATGATCCACCATCGTTACCTCCCCTCCCTCCCATGTCCGAGTTCCTCATAAACCAACCCCAAGCATCGCATACCTTTGACTTACTTCCTCCCATCGAACTACGACCTCCTTCTCCGAGCTCTCATGATATGATATCGTATTCTATCACATCGAATTTTGACACCCGCCTTACTCCTGATTCATCTGTCACACCAATTACGACATCGACATCCGTGTCCGCTACGCTCTCGTCGTCGTCGTTTTCGTCACCATCCTCGCCTCGCTCTCCTCCAACCCAACCTAAGATGACTCCACCTGCTCAGTCTACTCCGCTTACAAGAATGTCAACAACGCCTGAGGCTATGTCGCCTCAGACAGTGTCTCTTGGTCGATCCACCATCAGCCCGAAATGTACGACGGCTGGGGATTCTTGAAGCTTGGACGCGAGGAAGAGGGCACCCATGCTGATGTCCTGGTGAAGAGTGAACAAGACAGAGAGGAGAGAAAAGACAAGGACCCACGGCGACGCCAAAGTGCTTCATCGA
>Ga0153949_1000560_pt1 | contig 13011 bp, 9 predicted proteins | sample TSNJ033MetaG_FD_104705 | JGI IMG/M metagenome (GOLD analysis project Ga0153949, IMG submission 104705) | Attine ant fungus gardens microbial communities from New Jersey, USA - TSNJ033 MetaG | ecosystem: Host-associated > Fungi > Mycelium > Unclassified | place: USA: New Jersey, Wharton State... | reverse complement strand
TACATTTTTGGCATACTCCGCAAGGATGAAAGATATACAGATAAAAGTGATAATCAAATTAATGATATCATTGATGCGATGGAGGCTATAGACAAGGAAAGGTATATTGGACGAGCTTCTTATGAAACAGATGATCATATCAAAGCGGTAATACATAAAATTTTCAGACCAGACAATGCTTACACGAAGTTTGACTTTCAAAATGGTCGCCCGCAAAAGTCAGCTATTCTCACGACAAGTTCGATTGAGATGGCAAAACGTTACTATTATGCGATTAAGGAAATGACTAGTGATCCGGAGTGGTTAACAAAAGAGTTCGAAGGGCATCCAATGCGTAAAGGGCGTACCATTAATGACTCTGACTTTCCACGTATCGCCATTACATATTCACTACAGGAAAACGAAGAAAATGCCAAGGCGATCCAGGAAGAAATGACACAAATTATCAAAGAGTACAATAGTTATTATCGTACTGCCTGGTCACTGGAAGACATCGAGCGTTATAATGGAGATATCAATAACCGTTTGGCTCGCAAAAAGGGTGAGTTTAAAGAGTTTGGGAAACAAATTGACCTTGTTATTGTTGTTGAACGCCTGTTGACTGGTTTTGATGCGCCCACAATTCAAACCTTGTTCGTTGATCGTGAAATAAGTTATGCAAACTTGATTCAAGCGTTTTCACGTACAAATCGCACATACCCAGGCAAGTCAAAAGGTCTTGTGGTAACATTCCGTAAACCGTATACAATGGAATGGAATGTGCAGGAAGCAACCCGCTTGTATTCATTGGAGCAAGAGGAAACAAATCTTGTATACCCGACCTATGAAGAATCGAAAAAACGCTTCAAGAAGGCACATAAGACCCTCAAATCTATTGTGCCTGCCCCAATGGACATTAGTGAGCATTCACCACTGGAAACACGCATTCAGTTCGTGAAGGCATTCCAAGAATTGAATAATTCGTTTGAAGCGCTAGTTACATATGATGATTACAACAATGATATGGAAACGTCAAAATCATTGCAGGATCAGGTAAAGACGTTAGAGGACTATTTAGGTGTTTACAATACCATAAAAGGTTCACTTATTGGAAATGGCAGCGATGAGACTGGGGCCGACTTCTCAGGTATTGAATTCTTTGGAGATAATGTGATTAAGTCATACGATATCGATTCAACCTATATTGATAGATTACTGGGCACTTACTCAGCGAACAATAGAGATATTCGTGATGAAATCGAAAAGGCTCTTCAAAAAATGAAGAAATCAGAAAACGTAAAAGATGTGTATCGTACTATCTTGAATGCAATTGATAGCAAAGAAATTGACCCAGAAGAAGATATTTTTGTTGTGAAACGTAGATTCTTTACACATGAACGAGATAAAGTGCTTCATGATTTCGCCGACATTTGGTTTGTTTCACTTGATGAACTACATTCTTCAGCTATACAGTATATGATTGGTACAGAACCGATACCGAACATTGGTAGTATCATCAGCAGTGCTCGTTTTGATGAGTATAAGGTATTGCATCCGGATGTAAAGAAACTAAAATATAGTCCGGAAATGAAACGTCAATGGAAGAAAGTACTTGATGAAATTATCGTTCCACTAGAAGATGAATTGAGATAGATAAATAAAAATCATTACAATCGCGTGAGATTATAAATCCTTTGGTGTGTAAGTTCTTTCTTTAAATCAGGATATATGAAATCGTAGCATCCAGTTTGTGAGGACATAATAGAATTCATACTGCTCATTCGTATGAGGTAGCGGAAAGAGGGTTGCATGAAGCACTGGATGGGAAATTACGTATTCACCATATCATTTACTATGGTGGGTCTAATAATGGCTTTAATCAATAATTGATGACTGTCTGCACTATCTTTATATGTGTGGCATGGAATAAGGGGGCATAGAGTGGGAGAGGAATTAAACTCAAAACTATTTAGTGCTGTGAATAGTTTGCGGGACAAAATGTATGCATCAGAATACAAATATTACTTGCTAGGGTTAACATTTTACAAATACTTGTCGGATAAGCTATTAGAAAAGGTGGTTGTTATTGCTAATAAATCACTGGAAGAATACAATACACAAGAAAAACAAACAATACTATACCGTGAGTTGCTGGCGAACGCTGATATGAAAAGCGATTTAATCGAAACGCTTGTTGACACATTAAGCTACGATATTGAACCAGACTACTTATTCAATGTGCTAATAGAGCAGGCGAAACGTAACATGTTTCAGTTAGTTGCCTTGAAGGAAGCTTTCGCCTATTTATCTACAAAGTATGATCAATTTAGTGGTTTATTTGATGATGTGGATCTGAATTCCAAAAAAATTGGTGCAGATGCTCAAGAACGTAATATTACAATTACAGAAGTATTGAAAAAGTTAAATGATGTTAATGTGTTAGGCCATGATATCGGAGATGCTTATGAACTTTTGATTAGAAAATTCGCCTCAGAAGCTGGAAAGAAAGCAGGAGAATTTTATACTCTTCATGAAGTCTCGGATATGATGGCACGTATTGCTTCAATTGGACAAGAAGACAAGAGGCTATTCAGTGTATTTGATCCGACAATGGGATCGGGTTCATTAATGCTGAATGTACGAAATTACATTGATTATCCGGATGGCGTGAAGTATTATGGTCAAGAGCTAAATACGACTACATATAATCTTGCGAAGATGAACTTAATCTTACACGGTATTGAAAAAGAAAATATGAGATTACGTAACGAAGATGCGTTGAACAAAGACTGGCCAACAGATGAACCATATACATTTGATGCAGTGTTGATGAATCCCCCATATTCAACAAATTGGTATGCGGATGAGACTTTTCTTTATGATTCTCGCTTCAACCGCTACGGTGGACTAGCGCCAAAATCAAGAGCAGACTTTGCCTTCTTGCTGCATGGTTTTTATCATCTGAAAGAATCTGGAACAATGGTTATTGTCTTACCCCATGGCGTGCTTTTTCGTGGTGCTGCAGAAGGAATAATCCGAAAAAAACTGTTGGAAGATGGGAGCATTGATGCGGTGATTGGAATGCCAGCAAACCTATTTTTGAGCACATCGATTCCCACAACGGTGATTGTTTTGAAGAAAAACCGGGGAAAACGAGACGTTTTTTTCATTAATGCCAGCAAAGATTTTGTAAAAGGGAAAAACAAAAACAAGCTAACAGAAGAAAGCATTGAGAAAATTGTGGATGCGTACAAAAAACGCAAAAATATAGAGAAATATGCTTATGTTGCTACTTTTGAAGAAATAAAAGAAAATGATTATAACCTGAATATCCCTCGCTATGTCAATATGTATTCGGATACAATTGGTGAGACAGGTAGATATCTTAAAGATATTGCTGACATTTTCACTTATCAAAATTCTGTAGAATCAGAAGGTTTTTTCTTAACTTATAAAGATTTAAAATATCCGCTGGCAATTAAAAATGGCATACAAAATAATTATGGAATACAACTCAAATATGGAGATATAATAGTCTTTCGTTCAGGAAGAAAATATTTGTTCTATGAAAATGAACTCAACATATACTTATTGGCCAATCAACAAAATATTCCGTTTGTTATCAGACCAAAAAGAATTTGTCCAGAAGCCCTTTTTCTTTACCTAGAAACGGAGGAAGTTTCTACTTTTTTATTTGATATGAGTGGAACGTCTTTTGCGAATGTACAGAGAAGCGTTCTGGAAACTCTCCCTATTTCTAAAGAATTGCCACCTATAAATGCACATAAAAAAAACAAGCCTTATATTAATTTATTTGAAGAAAAATATTATATTCCGGTGTCTATTAGCAATTTATCCAGATTGTTTCAGTCAGTACAAATTAAATTGACTGAAAACACAAATAATAATCAATTAGCTAAAGAATGTATAAAATTAATAGAAACCGGAGAAGAAGGTATTTATTGGGATTTTAAGCAAAAACATTATTCAAACAAAGCAAGGCTATTACATGACATTATATGTATGGCAAACAATATTGCTGATAGAGATGCCTATATTATTATAGGGGTGGAAGATAAAACTGGAAGAGTAGTTGGTGCGGAGAAAGATGAAAAAAGAAAGGATACAACACACTTTAACAATATACTTAAAACAGTTGCGTTTTTTGCCGGTAATATTCCAGTGTTTAGTTTGGGAACTTTCGCTTATAAAAATCATGAAATAGATGTATTAGAAATAAAACACACTAAAAATAGACCCTTTTTCCTGATTGAAGATTATCGAGATAGAGATGTTGTTGTTCGAAAAAACACTTTTTATGCAAGAGAGTCTGACTCTAATACAGATATTGATAAATCTGCTTCTGTTAGAGCAATTGAGCATCTTTGGTATGAAAGATTCATTAACAATTAGGATGCTAAAATATAAGATATACAAATCTGGTTGCATTGGTACGGTTGATACAGGCGGTATTGTCTGAAAGGTATAACAACTATTTTCAGAAGAAGTGAAAAACCATCTTATTGATTTTATGATGTTGTGGAAAGTATTTAAAAAAATGAACAGAGGTAACTGAAAGAGTAATCAATTAGCAAATGTAATCGCTGATGGGTTGCTCTTTTTTATTGGTAACTTTGCGACAAGTTGTCGAGAAGTGGAAAGGAACGATATGAGATTATATTTATTACATCGGCTGGTGACGCTACCGTAGAGAGCAAGAAGTGTGATAATCAAGTTTAATAAAAAATAAAAAGGATTAACGGCTTGTTTATATGCACGCATAATAGCAGGGAAGAGAGCTGATAAAAAATGTCAGAAATGATATAAAAGAGAAGGCAAAAGGAGGGTACAACAATGACAGCAGACAGAGAAATTATTGGTATTGATCACGGGAACCGGAACATCAAAAGTTATCGGCATATTTTTTCAGCTTCGGTAGCATCGCTGCCATCAAGACCGGACAACCCGGAAAATGTTCTGGAGTTTCAGGATCGGTTTTACCTCATAGGAGGTCAGAGTCCGACACTGGAAACCGTTGATAAGACTGAAAACATGGATTATTACCTCATGACACTGGCAGAACTGGCAAAGGAACTCAAATCTCGGGAGAAAAGGCAGGCTGCGGTCTGCATCGGGGCAGCCCTGCCACCCAGAAGGTTCGAGGAGCAAAGCAAAGGATTCCGGGAATATTTATCACAGCATCCAAAACTTTTCTTCCGCTATGAAGGGATCTCCTATCAGGTGGCAGTAGAAAATGTGTATGTTTTTATGCAGGGGCATGTTGTCATACATAGCATTCAGGAGTTATGTAAGGGGTTCTGCTTACTCATTGATATTGGCGGCGGAACAGTGGACCTGGTCGGTATTGAGGACGGACTGCCAAACGGCTTTTACCAGATAGACCCACGTGCAACACTGTACTGCATCCAAAAGGCTTCAGAGGAAGCCGTTGCCAGGCTGGGGAAAAGCGTACCGGCATACATTATTGAATCATTTATGCGAAACGGAGCCTATGACTGTCCGGAAAAATATGAAGCGCTCATTACGGATTCCCTGACTGGATATACGGAGGAGATTTACAAGATGATCTCCGGGCATGGATACAATGAAGAACTTACCAGGATGGTCTTTATGGGCGGCGGATCTTCAATTATCAAGCACTTTGGGAAAAATGAAAATAAGAGGGTCCAGTTTATCTCTGATGTCAGGGCAAATGCAAAGGGCTGTGAGGAAGCCGTCAAAAGCATCCAGCGTGCAAAAAGCAGGTGGAAACCTATTTAGAAGGGGTGGTATTCATGGATAAAGAAGTGCATTTGTGTTCGGTCAGGCTGTATAAAAACAGGCCGCTCCATCATCAGGCATATGGCTGCCTGATGGGGTATAATAAGGATTTATTCAAATCCTATAATGATTTTATAGCGGAAGCCATTGTTTATTTCAGCCGTCACCTGAAAGAAGAACAGGAAAAAACCGCATTGCAAGATAGGAATGCATACTTAAGCGACAAAGAGAATCCTGTGTTTGATGTCATGAGGAATGTCCTGAGAGAAGTCCTTGACGGCAAACTGGATGAATTGTATGCCAGGATGAAAGAGACGAAGGAAGAAAGTAACGAGGATAATATTAAAAATGCAATTGCAGAAAAGGATCTATGTACAGATAGAGACAAAAAGTTTGCGGATTTTTATAACACATTAGAATAAGGGGGCTATGGATATGGAAGTATTAAAATCAATTTTAAGATTTATAGGAGGCTTACTGCTGGCAATAGGAAAACTGGGATGGTTTTTGGTAAAGTCGTTATGTTCCATATTTTTATTAGTCTTACAGTTGGTATTGATCATCCTCCATGTTGGTTCGGATTAAGGGGCGGAAGGAGATTTTATGCATCGGATACGGGACAAGCCACAGCCTGTATAAACCATACAAAATCAAATATTGAACTCCCATAGCGGGTTTGTGTGGTTCATGCAGCAGTGGTAGTTAAGGCAGGCTAAAATGGTCTGTCTTTTTTATGTAAAAAAATAAAAAAGGAGCGTTAGAATGAAAAGAAAAATAACAAAACGTGTGATAGCGGGAGCATTGGCTGTATTGGTCGGATGTTCTTCTTTTTTTCAGGGGATGGCAGGTGTAAGCGTATATGCGTCAGGAACAGTTATGGAAACCGATGATCTGCAGGCTGAAACGGCGGCTGTAAGAACAGAAGAACAGCTTCCTATGCTGGAATAGGTCATCGGGCAGTTGGGTGCGGATGAAATTGTGACGGCAGAAGATTATGCGCTCACTGTGGGGGAGGCGTTTGACGCTGAATATGATTACACAGGCCTGTCCTTTGATGATACAAAGGTTAAGGTTACCTATAAGGGTACTAAAAGTACAGATGGCCGGCAGTATGATCACAACACCACAGGTACTTTCCAGGCAGTTTATAACGTGGAGCCGGTAAGCGGGAATCCATCGTATCATATCACACGCAATATCATCGTCGGCGTGAAAGAACCGAAAACGCAGCCGGATGACAGTCAGGGCGGTACAGAAGATGAAAGCTCCCCGGAGGATGCTGATGCAGAGCCGGAGCCGGAAATAAAGGAGCAGCTTCTGAATGAACCTGAAATGCCCGAAAATGCGGAAGGAACCGTAGCTGTCAATGATGAGGATAATGGTATCTTTTTATCCGTTGTCCCGGCATCAGCCACGCTTTCAAGAGCGGCGGCGACGTTGGTGAAAGGGGAGATCATTGCATATCCCGCAAGCCTGGGGAATTATTCCACGCATTATTTTACGGTCAATGGGAAAGTGGCGTACTGCCTGGAGTCGTCAAAAGCGGCGCCTCCGAGCAGATATATTTACTATCAAATTTGTGCGTAAATAATGTGTGTTGAGTTAATCTTGGCACCATTTATTAACAGTATATACAATTAAGATGTAAAAATGTACATAGAGTAGAGGAGAATAGGATATGCAGTGTGTAAAAATAAGATACTATAATGTGTGGTTTGATCTAATTGTCAAAACAGAAAAAGATATATTTATAATTGAATACTTAGTTAAGCAAATCAGAGTAGGAAAGGTGTTTTATATGAAGGATATAAAGAGATGGTGCGCTTTTCATGGTATAGATTTTAAAACACATTTTGTATATAGAAAGGAATTCACATTAAAAGCCAATTTATGGAATTTATATTCATATTGGCGGTTCTGCTTGGATGAAAAAAAGATTTATAAGAAAATTGCAAACGTGAAATTAATTGAGCTTGAGGATAATGTAGGTTATAATATTCTAAAGCAATGGTAGCAATATATGCCTGAAAGATAAACAGAGATATCTAACATATTCCATAAATGTGTAATATGATTAGAGTTTGCAAAAGAAAAGAGGTGCAAAGTGCTGAAGCTAGAAGAATACATTGAAAAGCGTAAGACCGAAGACGGGATTAATGAGTTTGATAGCAGCCAGAAAATGTAATAAGTTATAGCTTAATTATTATACTTAAATTGATATTTTGAAAAATTGAATAAGAGTAACTTGAAAAGTAATCAAAATCAGCTGTTTGGTTACTTTTTTAATTTGTAGTTATTTTTGAACATCAATTACAGCTATATAAATCAAGGTGGAAGAAAGAATGGGGAATAAGATAATTATTTAATTATGTGAACTTGGATACCTTAATCAAATGCTATAAGATAGTCAAAAGCGCAGTAGCAAGAAAGCCAAAAATAAACGAAAAGACGAAAGCAATAACAGTTTTAGCACAATATATATGAAGAGATACCGCAGAAGAAATACTTGAGGTGTTGGATCAGTTCTACTCAAAAATAATTGATAAGATCAGAACGTAAAATTTATTTGAATAAAGGATTAATATAGCCTATAATTAGGAATGAGATAAGGGCTTATAAATAATCTTGTTTATTTTCCTAGTAAGCTTTGAATGATGATACTTGTTTTATTATTTACGGGAATACAGCTGGGAGGAAGGAACAGGATGGCTGGGGATATTTGGAGATGGTGTTCGTAGAACAATTTTAAGCATAATCTAAGAGTTATGTGTATCGATTTTTTTGTTCGTTTTTAATAGCAAAAGGGTAAGATAAAAAGTAAGATTTGAAAAAGGAGATATAAAATGGGAACTGAATTAAATTCAAAATTATTTAGTGCTGCAGACAGTTTGCGGAGCAAGATGGACGCAGCAGAATACAAGAATTACTTGTTAGGACTAATTTTCTATAAGTACCTATCTGATAAATTGTTAGAAAAAGTTGTGGAACTTGCGGATGAATCACTAGAAGAATATGACACACAAGAAAAACAAACAAGATTATACCGTGAGTTACTTGCGGATGGTAATATGAAAAGCGATTTAATAGAAACGCTTGTTGACACCTTAAGTTACGACATTGAGCCAGACTATTTATTTAATACGCTAACAGAGCAGGCTAAACGCAACGTATTTCAGTTAGATGACTTGAAAAAAGCTTTCATATATTTATCTACGAAGTACGACCAATTTAACGGTTTATTTGAGGATGTTGATTTAAATTCTAAGAAACTTGGTGCGGATGATCAACAACGAAATATTACGATTACAGAAGTATTGAAGAAGTTAATTGACATTGATATCTTAGGTCATGATGGTGATGTTATCGGAGATGCATATGAGTTTTTAATCAGTCAATTCGCTTCTGAAGCCGGAAAAAAAGCTGGGGAATTCTATACTCCTCATGAAGTTTCAGACATGATGGCTCGTATTGCAGCAATTGGTCAGGAAGACAAGAAACTATTCAGTGTATTTGATCCGACAATGGGGTCGGGCTCATTAATGTTGAACATACGAAATTACATCAACTATCCCGATAACGTAAAGTATCATGGACAAGAGTTGAATACGACTACATATAACCTTGCGAAGATGAATTTAATCTTGCATGGTATAGAAAAAGAAGATATGCAGTTACGTAATGGAGATACACTGAACAAAGACTGGCCGACAGATGAACCATATACGTTTGACTCTGTGTTAATGAACCCGCCATACTCAGCGGAGTGGTCTGCTGATGAAACGTTCCTTGATGATTCTCGTTTTAACCGTTATGGTAAATTGGCGCCGAAATCTAAAGCTGACTTTGCTTTTTTACTACATGGTTACTATCACTTGAAAGAGTCTGGGACGATGGCAATTGTATTGCCTCATGGTGTTCTTTTCCGTGGAGCGGCCGAAGGGGTTATACGTAAAAAACTGTTGGAAGATGGAAGTATTGATGCCATTATCGGAATGCCAGCGAACCTGTTCTTTGGTACGTCAATTCCAACAACAGTCATTATTTTGAAAAAAAATCGTACAACACGTGACGTTCTATTCATTGATGCCAGCAGAGAATTTGAAAAAGTCAAGAATCAAAACAAATTGACAAAAGAAAACATTGTAAAGATTGTTGAAACATACAAAAAGCGTAAGAGTGTAGAAAAATACGCGCATGTTGCTAAGTTCGATGAAATTAAAGAGAATGATTATAATTTGAATATCCCTCGATATGTTGATACATACGAGGAAGAAGAACCTGTTGATATGGTAGCCGTTGGTTCAACTATACAAGATATCAGAAAAGAAAAAGCAGAACTTGAAGTCAGTCTATTAGATATGATTTCTTCTCTACAATATGATAAAGAGAATGAGGAGTGGCTGAAAGGTGCTATTGAGGTGTTCAGGCATGAAAAATAACAAAACACCAGAACTTCGTTTTTCTGGATTTATCAATGATTGGGAACAGCGTAAGTTGGGGGAGATACTAAAAATAAATTCAGGTCGTGACTATAAGCACTTACTAGAAGGGAACATTCCGGTTTACGGAACTGGCGGATATATGCTTAGTGTTAATGACAAACTATCGGATGATGATGCGATAGGTATTGGTCGAAAAGGTACTATCAATAAACCGCAGTTGTTAAATGCGCCCTTTTGGACCGTAGATACATTGTTTTATATGACGGTAAAAGAAAAAATTAGTTTACTATTTTGCTATTCTTTAGCTAGTAAAATCCATTGGGAAAAATTTGACGAATCAACAGGTGTACCCAGTCTATCTAAGGCCAGTATAGATAAAATAGCTATAAATGTACCCTCATTTAAAGAACAAATCATAATCGGAAGCTTTTTCAAACAGCTTGATGACACTATCGCTCTTCATCAGCAAGAACTAAACAAATTGAAGCAAACAAAACAAGGATTTCTTCAAAAAATGTTTCCCAGAGAGGGTGATTCAGTTTCGGAACTTCGTTTCCCTGGATTTATTGGTGATTGGGAACAGGGTAAGTTGGGAAACTTAGCTGATTTTTCAAAGGGAAATGGTTATACCAAAAACGAATTAACTTATGAAGGGAAACCAGTAATTCTATATGGTCGTTTATATACAAAGTATGAAACTGTTATTAACTCTGTCGATACATTTACAATAGAAAAAGAAAAATCTGTTATAAGTGAAGGAAATGAAGTTATTGTTCCAGCATCTGGAGAAACTTCAGAAGATATTTCAAGGGCATCGGTTGTTGCTAAACCGGGGATAATTCTTGGTGGTGATCTAAATATTATCCGACCTTATGAAAAAATAAATCCAACTTTTTTAGCATTAACTATTTCAAATGGGAAGCAACAAAAAGAGTTAAGTAAACGTGCACAAGGAAAGTCTGTTGTGCACCTCCATAATTCCGACCTAAAAGAAGTAAACTTGATTTTCCCCAAAATAGATGAGCAGACTAAAATCGGCAACTTTTTCATTCAATTCGATGAAACAATCGTTCTCCATCAGCGAGAGCTAGAAGTATTAAAAGAAACAAAAAAAGCATTCTTACAAAAGATGTTTATAAATACATAGGAAAAGGGGAGAGATATGGCCAAGATTCAACATAATGACGAGGCAGATGTGGAACGTCGTCTGATTGAAGTGCTGGGGGAAGGACATAACCAGTGGAACTATCGTTCGGATTTAAAATCAGAGGAAGATTTATGGAAAAATTTATATCAAAAGATTACACAAAATAACTTATCCGAAATTGGAGACCATCCAATTACAAATAATGAGTTTGAACGTATTAAGACAGAATTACTTCAGCGAACTCGTACACCGTTCTATGCTGCCAAATGGTTAAAAGGGGAAAACGGTATTTCACGTATCACAATTGACCGTGAAGATGTTTCGCTAGGCTCAATGTCGTTAATCTTTTATTCAAACCAAGATATCGGTGGTGGGATATCTACTTATGAAGTGGTGCATCAGATTGCAAAACAAAAAGCAGACATTGATGGTCGTGACCGTCGTTTTGATGTGACGCTCCTTATCAATGGCCTGCCAATTGTTCAAATTGAGTTAAAGCAAGTCAGTGCCAAAGATGGGGTTTATCAAGCGTACAACCAAATCAAGAAATATGCGGAGGAAGGAATGTTCCGCAATAATATATTCTCTACACTTCAGTTGTTTGTTATCTCAAATGAACAAACGACTCGCTACTTTGCCAATTCGATGCCAAAAGATATGAATAGAAAGTTTGTGTTTTGTTGGCGTACAACAGATAATTGTAAGGTAGAAAACTTGTACGAATTTGCTAAGCAGGTATTGAATATTCCAGATGCTCACCGCTTAATCGCAAGCTATACCATCGTAAGTGAGGATCAGGACAACAAAATGCTAATGGTTTTGCATCCATACCAAGTTCATGCAATTGAAGCATTATTTACTTCAGCAATGAAACACGAGTCAGGTTATGTTTGGCATGCGACAGGTTCAGGTAAAACACTGACAAGCTTTGTATCTACTAAGTTACTCGCACGCAAAGCAGGTATTGACCGCACGATTATGCTGATTGACCGTAAAGACTTGGACAATCAAACAACAAGTGAGTTCACAAAGTTTGCATCCGAGTTTAATACGGGTATTTCAAGCGGCGGAGCTGTATCAAACAGCTTAATAGTAGGCACAGGGAGTGCCAGGCAGTTGAGCCGTACATTATTGTCTGATGCCAACTCTAATACTGTTATTGTGACGACGCGCCAAAAACTGGAAGCAGCATTGCGTTATGCTGAAAGGAAAGAAAAACAAGATGGAACGAAACGTTTTGAAAAACTGCTCGGTCAGCATATTGTGTTTGTCGTGGATGAATGTCATCGTGCAGTGAGTGCAGAGGGAATGGAAACAATCAAAGCGTTCTTCCCAAATTCAACATGGTTTGGTTTCACTGGTACACCAATCTTCGATATAAATAAGAAACAGGCAAAAGGTAAGCTCGCACGAACAACGCATGATCAATATGGAGATGTGTTGCATACTTATACAATTAAGAATGCCCTTGATGATGGAGCTGTTCTCGGATTTCAAGTAGAGCATGAAGATACGATTGAACGAACATCATTGGATAATTACATTTTTGGCATACTCCGCAAGGATGAAAGATATACAGATAAAAGTGATAATCAAATTAATGATATCATTGATGCGATGGAGGCTATAGACAAGGAAAGGTATATTGGACGAGCTTCTTAT
>Ga0153949_1000555_pt1 | contig 13054 bp, 6 predicted proteins | sample TSNJ033MetaG_FD_104705 | JGI IMG/M metagenome (GOLD analysis project Ga0153949, IMG submission 104705) | Attine ant fungus gardens microbial communities from New Jersey, USA - TSNJ033 MetaG | ecosystem: Host-associated > Fungi > Mycelium > Unclassified | place: USA: New Jersey, Wharton State... | reverse complement strand
TGACTCACTGCCTCAATGGCCTGCGTTCACGCCTGAAAATAAAGCTACCATGATCTTGGACAGAGAGTGTGAGGTACGGGTGGATTATGAGGCGGAGTTATTGGATCTTTTGGCTGCGGTCAACACCTTCGATCTTTCACAGTTAGCGGCAGCTATGGACAATGATGACGAGACTGAAGAAAAGGCCTGGCTGTACTAATCAATAATAAATCATTAAAAGGTTCATTTCATGATTGCGTTTATAAAAAGGCTGCGGGTTATACCGCAGCCTTTAGTTCTGATTAGCTCTTCATCTCATGCACATAAGGGTCTGTGCTGGTGCATGGTCTCCATTCCGGCAAGCCGGGGCCATTGGGGTCGCCATTTTTCGCAAAGTTCGTCCAATACCCCACCATCTTTTCCGAAAGGCAGTAATCTGCTTCTTCCTTAGGCCGCCAACTTGTTTATCGCTGTCACGCTGATTTTGAAGCTCTCATGCGCTTCCTCCCACATGTGTCCCTTATGCTTTTGAATATGTGGCAGTGATTTGAATTTTTGTCAGTTTACAGACCGAGAAAGAGATTGCTATACTAAAACTGATAAAAGATTGCGGCACGCGATAGAGGAGGCTTTACCATGGACTTTACCTTTGACGGGAGCATCTCCCGTCAAGTACTGAACAATTATTTATCCCGCGCTGTCACCCATACTGGATTGGGGATGGATAACTTTTCCCCCAGCCAAACCTTTGAAGACGATCTGCGGATGCTAATCTATGAGGGGGCCAAATTTATCGGCAGAGCCTCCTTCGTCTGGGAGGGAACCCATGAATCGGAGCACTTTGCTGTGGCCTGCAAACGGGCGGAGAAGACTCATGAGGCCGACCCGGAAATGATCCTTCAGGCCTGCGTCTTTGAATGCATCAACAAATCCTTTGTGGACACCATTCCTGTCGCTTCCTGGGTATTTGAGGATTTTGGGCTTCCGGTGGTAAGCCGGAATTTCTCCTATGATCGGATGCTTAACCCCAGCGGCATGTATGTGGATCACTGGCATAAGAACTGCTCCGTCCAGGACATCACCCAACTGGAAAGCCGGATGTGGATTTATTATCGGGCCTGTTCCTATATCTTGGCAGGCTATGAGGGCATCCACTTCGGCCAGGTCCACCTTATCGGCGGAGCGGATGAAGGCTTCCGCTATTGGAAGGAAACGGTGGGTATGATCCGGGCCTTTGCCAAGCAGCATGCCCGCCGCCATTATGTTCTCTGTGATGCACACACACACGGCATAGAGGTGGATGGAGAGATGCTTTTTGATTACAACGCCTGGCCCCTCCGCCTGAAGGAAATCACAGAAGAACCCATGAAATGTATCCTGGAGGAGGGGTATTACGACAGCATTTATGGCCACAGTAAGGGGGGGAGATCTCCCAGCGGCTGGACTGCCGAAAGCATGCCGTTCTTGGTAGAGTTGGACAATTTCGGAGGCAGCCGGTTTTCAGGGGAGCCTCATCACGACAGCCACTATGCCTGGGGCTATGATGAGATTACCTGGTATTGCCTCCAGACCCGTGAATACCGCCACCAATTCCTCAGGTACATTTGGAATTGGGTCCGTTCCAGGTATCCCGAAGGATGGGTTCAGATGCCTTCCCGCAGATTGATTACGGAAAAAGTTGAATTTATATGGGATAATCCGGATTGCGTCTGGCTGGATCAGGTGGCGGAGGATGAGTTTTTGAATTATACCCTGGATGAGGCGGGAAATGCCCATATCCGGCGGAATTATTACAGCGCTAACAATCAAAGCGACACCTGCCCCTTTGGATATGGGGATGAGGATGTAATCAAGGAATGCTTTGCTCACCCGGAGGGTGTGCTCACAAAGGAGGAAGGATACTATGAAGCGGTCCAAAGAAAAGATTAACCAAATATTTGCAAAACAGCCCTCTCTCAAGGAGATGTCCAAAACCAAAACTTTTACCCGCACCCTCTGCCGCACTCATCCTGGGGGAATGGGCGGTCCCATCCTGGGGGAATATCCCCGGATCACCACCTCCAGCACCAAGGCGGCCCTTTGGGGAGCCGGGGGCAATATGACCCTGAGCCTGCTTAAAACGGACGTCATTGACCGCCGGTATGTGGACCGGGAACGGTTTACCATGCAGGACGTAATAGAGGGTGCTTATTCTGAAAAAAACAAGGACTTAAATGACATGCCTTTAGCAGGCATGACCCGGCCCTCCTTCTTCAGCTTGGTCAAAGAGGGCGGGCGCTACAATCACGCCTTGTGGTCGGAAGCATATCCCTTCCCTTGCCAAAAGCCGGTGGGACAAATCATCATTAAGGCGCCTGAACTCACCGACGCACCCCAGCCGGAGGCGGTGCAGCATATGAAGAACGGCAGGGTAAATGTCCAGGTGGCGTTGAAGGATAAAAAGCTGAACGCCAATATCATTATGGGGATGGAGCGGAATATCACCGCCATCGACCTGGATTATGAGCAGCTGTCGGAGCTGTCCTTCCGCCTTTACAGGAACTTTGACCAGGGTCACCGACGGTATATGGATGAGGAAGGCAATTACCTGAAATTTGTCCAGTACCAGCCTGCCGACAGCAACCAGCCGCTAGAATACTATGACTTTGAAAAGGATAAGGAAATTAACGGCCTCTTTGAACCTCCTACCTGCGGCGCCGATGGGCGGTTTTTCTGGGTCCATCAGGTATTCCCGGCAGAAAAAACCTTCCCGCAGGGTTTCCGCTACGTAATGATGGGTATGGTATCCCAGGTGGATGCCCAGATAACGCGGTTGGGTCCCGAAAAGGGGTTGGGTTCTATGCCTTACATAGAGCGGGACAGCCAGGGTATGCTTAAGGTTCCCCATATCCGCACCATGACCCATCCTGAGATTTTTGAGGTGATGGCCACCAACTATTCCTATGTCTCTGATGCGCCTGGCGTAGCGGTGGATGCGGGCATCCGCTGGGGTGAAAGTGGCAGCGGCAAGGCGCGGCTGTATGTGGCGATAGTCACCCTCAATGAGACGGAGGACTACATGGAACGGGCCCGTCAAATGCTGTTGGAGGCGGAGCAGATGGGGTTTGAAGGGATCGCCAATGAAAATGAAAAGTGGTATGAGGCCCTCTATGAAAAAAGGGAGGATGGCCGCATACTGATGGGCGAAACCCCAGAGGAGCAGCAGTCTGCCGCAGATTTGTTTTTTGATGAGATCTACCAAAGCTGGACCTCCGGTCATATGGGCTTTTGCTCGCCTGATCCGTCCAAGTATGAAGGCAGCGCCAGCTACGCCTGCTATGATGTGGACACTCAGTCCTGGCATTCGCTGCCTTGCTACAATGAGCTCTTCACCGAAGGCAAATATTTTATGCGCAATCAGTATGAGCCCAAGCGGCAGTGGCCAATATTGGTGACCCATTGGCGCGATACCTTAAAGGAAAAGGCGCGGTTAAAGTTTGGGTTGCCAGGGATGTGCATCGCTCACGGATACCTCCCCGCCGCGGCGCAAAGCCCTTGGTATATGGAAAATGGCGTACTGGACTTTACGATGGAGGTTCCAGGCCAGATTATGAAGGTGATCTGGAATTTCTGGGACTATACCGGCGATGAGACGTATCTCCGCGAAACCGCCTATCCACTGCTCAAAGATTTGGCCATCTTTTATGAGGCCTTTGCCCGCCGTGGCTGGGACGGCAAACAGTTCAACCTGGAGCCTACAGTGGAGACCGAAAGCTATGGCATCTCTTACAGGCTTGAATATACACGCAATGCCACCGGTTCTCTGGCGGTATTCCGCAAAACCCTTCAGTGTGCCGCAGAGTCGGCCCAATACTTGGGCTTGGATGCGGATTTAATTCCCGGTTGGCAGGAGGTTGCGGATCACCTGGCCCCCTACCCCACCTTCCAAGTAAACAGCGGCAAGGTACTGGGCGGCAATGAAAAAGCTTTCCCGCGCTTTACCCGGGGCGACCATTTTATGTTTGGTGGCTATTACCCCATCAACATGGCGGATGAGATCAATCTAGACAGCCCCCAAGAGCTAAAAGACTTGGCCACCCGCACTGCCGATGTAGTTTGCGGCTCCCGCAATTGGGAGCCCTATATCCTCACCGGAGCCAGCAAAGACTATATTCCCTGCCACTATGCTCACGGCGCGGCGCGGATTGAGAATCACACCATGCTGGCCCGGGATATTGTGGAGGCGCCTGAGCGGCTGATGAACAGCCGCAGCGGACGGATTCATTTATTTCCGGCTGTGCCTGACTGGACTGTGGCGTCATTCAGAAACTTCTTGGCCAGGGGCGGTTTCGAGGTAAGTGCCGCCAAGGATAGGTCCGGCGCATTAGCGGTGACGGTCAAAGCCAAGCGAAATCTACCCTGCCATTTGATGAATCCCTGGCCCGGTCAAAATATAATGGTGACCGATATAGCAAATAGTCAGTCCGTGAAATATGAGTTGGACTGCCAAAACGGCGAGTGTATCATATTTGATGCAGAAGAAGGTCATGAGTACAGCATTGACAAAGTATAGGCCTAGATAACAAAACAAAAAGGAAGCTGCTTAAGCAGCTTCCTTTTTGTTTTGCTTTTAAAAGACATTTTCTGTCCGGAACTGTTGAGGAGTCATATCCAGTTTGTTTTTAAACAGCCGGAAAAATTGGCGCTCAGAGCGGTAGCCCACCTGGGCCGCAATCTCCTTAATATTTTTGCCAGGCTCAGCCACCAGCAGCTCCATGGCCTTCTTCAGCCGCAGCTGGTGGACATAGTCCAAAAAGGTAATGTCCAGCTCCTTGCGGAATAGGTTGCAGATGGAGTTTTCACTGATACCGGAATAGATGGAGAGGTGCGTCAGGGAAATATCGTGGTAAAAGCGGGCATCTATGTAACAGATAATCTTCCGCAATGCAGGGGTCAGGTCCTGCAAACGGATATCTATAAAAAGCTGCCCGTAATTTTGCAGCACCCTGTCCACCTTTTCCTGAAGCAAAGGCACCATATCCATCTCCCGGATATACTTTTCAAGGACCTCCCAGTCAATAGGCTTGAGCATGTAGTCCGCCACATGAAGCCGCAGCGCCTGGCGGGCATATTCAAACTCCTCATAGGCCGTCAACACAATAATTCGTTCGCACAAACGCTGTGCCCGCACCTTTTCAATCAACTCTAACCCGTCCATATTGGGCATCTTTAGATCAGTGATCAACAGATCCGGAATAAAGTCTTCCATGATTTCCAGCGCATCCAACCCTGAATTGCAGCCGACACAATTGATATAGATATCCTTGAGCTTCTGCAAACGGGCAATCATACCCAGGACAATGACCTGCTCATCGTCCACAACCAAAATATTCATCCTGCTCCTCCTCTCTATGTTTCATCTGTCTCAAAGCCTTCCCGCACAAAGGAGGCTGTACATATCAACCCATTCTCCACTAGCCGGAAGCGTAAGCCGCACCGGTCCCCATAAAAATATTTCAACCGGTAGTTGACGTTCATCAGGCCAATACTGCCATCGGCATGGAGACGCTCCTCGGAGGAGTTTTGTAATTTTTGATTCAGGTCTTCTAGCTCCTGACCGCTCATACCCTTCCCGCTGTCAAAGACCTCCACATAAACCATATCCTCATCAGAGAATACGCAGACAGTGATGGTCAACGGCTCTCCCAGTTTTTGTCCGTGCTTCATACTATTTTCTACAATGGGCTGAAGGATGCAAAAGGGGCATCTGAAGTTTGCAAAATCATCAGGGATATCGACCGTAAACAGGATTTGACAGCTTTGGCGGTAGTGATAAATTTGCAAGTAATTGCGGATGTGGGTCAGCTCATCCAACAAGGTGCTTTCCCGCCGCAGGGAGATGTTATACCGCAAAAACCGGCTGAGAATGAATAGCATATCGCTGGCCTCTTCGTGTTGGGCAATCTCGATCCGCATCCGTACGTTTTCCAGGGTATTAAAGATAAAATGAGGGTTGATCTGGGAGGCCAAGGCATAGTAATTGGCATCGTTTTTAAGCTGCTCGGCGTGGCGCAACGAATCAATCATCTGGTTATATTCCATAACCACCGTCCCGATTTCATCCGCTGATTTGTCGTTGTTATAAGGGGCAAGGCCATTCCGATCCGTATGTCGGATATGGCGCGAGAATTTCAGCAGCCTGGAGGCATAGCGATAAATAATGAAGCAAAACAGCGATGTGGGGAGCAATAGAAAGCAACCGCTTTGGACTATGTACCGGATAATCTGCTGCCACTGGGAAGCGTCCAGGTAAAACCGGGCGACAATCTCCATCTCTGTTCCCTTGACAGCGGAGACTAAGGTCTGCATACTGCCGCTGTCATCAGGAAGAGCGGTGATGGGCTGCGTTTGAGCAGAGAGGTAGTGGTTTCTCCCATCATAACTGATGCGATAATAGAGGCCCTCATATTTCAGATAAAGTGCATCATTGCTTGAGATATAATCCAGGGCCTGAAGAACAGTATCCAGGTCCATCTGCACCTCCAGCAACCCCACCACTTTGGAATAGTTCCGCCCATAAAGATTTGTAAAAAAAATCAGCTTGGGTGAAAAGGTATCCATATCTCTTCTCCGCACAGTCTCCGGATCCAAAGCAAGATAACAGTAGCTATTGGAGATATTTAATTGGCCTTCGACCTCGGCCCCATAATTAAAGTTTTCAATATCCTGTAAAAAGTATACCATATCGGCATAGTTGAGCGATTGGGAGGGGGTTTTCCGATAGATAAAAATCTCATCAACGACATAGTTTGATGAGAGGATGCTGGCAATGGTCGGCCGAATTTGGGTTTGATAGGTGTCGACCTCTTTTGAAATAGAATAGAGATTGTTTTCCAGCAAACTCAATAAGGCTGAATTTGACTGCAGGGTGTCGTGAACAAAGGTGGCCTGCTGCAAAAAGGAGGCGAAGTATTCCGCTGAATGGTCCAACATCAGCTGGCGCTCATACCGTTGTTCAGTCTGGCGTTCGCGAACCAGTCCCATGCTGTACCAACTGATAAATAATAACATAGGCAGGAAAATGAGCAGGATATAATAGAGTAAAAATCGCCATGTCATTTGCAGGCTTTTATTGGTTTGTTTGAATTTCTTCCCTATGCTATTCAACGGGTTCACACTCCTGATTCATCATTACCTATATAGTAGGGCTTGATCTCGGCAATCCGCCGGGTCATATATTCCTCCAGCTGCTCCACCCCCATCCGGTTAAGGTCCCTCATGTAGGCGGTGTAGTTTTCCTCAAACTCCTGGTCAGATGTGGAGAGAATCACCTTGGTTTCATAATCCATATAACTGTTGATGATCTTGTCGTAGATATCCTTTTCTGGCTCCCCCGTCATGGGCAAAGCCGCCACTACCCAGGGATTGTTCTTATAATTATTTCGGATAGAGGTATAAGTTTGTTCATAAACCTCCGTATCCAGCACCGCATATCGGCCGATGGCTTCCACAATGGCGGAACCACCAAAGTAAAACCATGGATTATATATCCGGGTGTGATTGTTTTGGGCAATTAATTCCTTCACTCCCTGGGTGAATATGGGCATGCCGTCCCCATTAATTATGTAATCCACGCCCTCCCTGCCCCACTGGGTCAAACGCTGTGCCTCCGGGGTAAACATCCAGGCGATCAATTGGATGGATTCCTTCGGATGGGCGTTGTTCACCGTAATGAAGGTGCCCGACCATCCGATGTCGGAGACATCGTAAGCCGCACCCTCCAAGGGAGCCAGCTCAACAGAGTTGTACCTTTTATCTATTTCCTGGAGATATGCCTGCATATGGACATTGCTGTTTTGAGTACAGGATGAATAGGAAAACGCCTTGCCCGTCCGGTAGGGGATGGCAGTCATGGATTCCTCTGAGGCAAAGTTGTCCGCCAGTAAAAATCCCTTGCGGTACAGCTGGTTTAGGTAGTTGAGCATCTCCCGGTACCGGCTGTCCCGGAAGCGCATGAGATAATTATCTCCCTCCTGTTCCACAAATTCCACCGTACCCATACCAAACCAATTGAGAAAAACATTGAACCGATGGGTTCCATCAAACACCAAAGGAATCATATCGGGGTAGGCCTCCCGCACCAGGGCATAAACCTCCATCAAATCCTCCAATGTCTCAAGGGGTGGATTCCCCAAGGCATCCAGTATATCCTGGCGCACCAAAAGTGAACCAGTCATAGGCACGCCGGGTACGTCCTTCCAGTCCTGCGTGCTGGAGTAATGGTTTAGAACAGTATAAAGCCGGTTATCGGCGGAAAAGGTCAACGCATTGGAGCGCAGCTCGGAGGAAATCTCCCAATCCACCTCATAGGCCTGGATTAGGTCGTCGTAGCAAAGGCTCACATTGCTGTTGGAAAGGCGGCCCAGCATGGAGGATGAGTAAATCAAATCCGGCAAATTCTGAGAGGCCAGCATCCCACCTAGTTGGCTATTGTCCGTGGCTACTGTCACCTCCAGGGCAATGCCTGTCTGGCGGGTTATTTCCTCTGGGATGATGCCGGTAAAGCCGTAGTTGACATACCATGTATGGTTGATGTAGCAGGTCAGAGTGGTCGTTTCCTGCGTTTCAGGATGATCAGGTGCGCTTTCGATTTCAGGTGAGATTTTATCAGGGGTGCAGGCTGTCAAACCCAACAACATCATCATTGCCGCCAATATCTTTTTGCCGCGCATCCAAACCCTCCTCTATAAAAAACAAAGCTGCGACTTTCTTTCGACAGCATACTACAATTATATAGTACAAATAACCGTCCGCCCACTGGCAAAAGCGTCCAGAGGGCGGAATAAATTTACACTGTCAATTTATATGTGCCTCCCGCTTTAGCCTCAAAGGCAAAGCCATGCTGCGTAGCGGTGATGGATATCGTCTGTCCATCCAACATGACTTTCATTGCGGGTCCCACTACCTCCACGGGCCCATCCACCACCGTATGCAAAGCCGCTTGGGTAAGCGCGCCATTTTTCCACGCCATATCTACCGTCACTCCGCCCCGGGCACATAGGCCTGTAACGCTGCCGTCCGCCCAATCGGTGGGCAGTGCCGGCAACAAATGAATCAACCCGGTATGGCTCTGTAACAGGGCCTCGGCGATGCCCGCCGTAGCGCCCAGATTCCCGTCAATCTGGAATACTCCAAAGGCATTGAAGAAGTTCCGGGTGTTGGCCCAGCAGACCATCCTGTAGATCCCTTCCCCCGTTTTCCCACGGTCCAACAGGCGGGCATGCTGGCAGATAAACCAGGCCAGGGGCCATCCGCCATGGCCCGCACCGTTGTCGGTTCGGATTTTTAAGGATTGCCTCACCGCTTCAACCAGTTCCGGGGTATCCTTCCAGTTGATCTCATCCCCTGGATAAGCCCCCCACAGATGGGAGATATGTCCCATGCCCGGGGTCAACTCCGGCACCTCTTTCCGCCACTCCAACAGCTGTCCCTTGGAACCGATGCCATTGGGGGCCAGCTTTGCCTGAGCGCCAGCAAACGCCTCTGTTAGCTCATCCTCCAGTTCAAGTATATCGGCAGCCTCTATACAGGCCCCAAAGAGAGCCCGGAGGATTTGATTGTCCATGGCCGGTCCGGCGCAAATAGGGGTATCCTCACCATCAGGCAGAATGTAGCGGTTTTCCGGCGACACCGATGGACAGGTCACTAAATAGCCTCCATCCTCAATGAGGAAATCCAGAAAGAACAGCGCATACTCCCGCAGGGTGGGATACCACTTTGCCAAAAAAGCCTTATCCAGGGTAAAGCGGTAATGTTCCCACAGGTGCAGCGCCATCCATGCCCCTCCCGTAGGCCAGGGAGTTGCTGCCAGGTAGCAGTCTTGGGGGGCGCAGTCTCCGTAATAATCGGAGTTGTGGTGGCACATGGTGCCCCTGGCGCCATACATAATCCTAGCCGTGTCCCGGCCGCGGTCACGCATCCGCTCAATAAGGTCAAACATGGATTCATGGATGTTGGATAGGTTTGTCACCTCCGCTGGCCAGTAGTTCATCTGAGTATTGATATTGATAGTATATTTGCTGTCCCAGGATGGAATAAAATCCTTATTCCAAATGCCTTGCAGGTTGAGGGCGGTGGAATTTTCCCTGCCCCCGGAAAGCATCAGATAGCGGCCAAAGGTAAAGTACAGCGCAACTAAATTCGAATCCCTTTCTCCATCCTTGGCCTTTGCTAACCGCTGGTCAAGCGGTATTTCTGTGGTTTCGCCTACCTCTAGCACACAACGGCGCATCTGTGGTTCAAAATCCTGCAGATGTTCTGCTTTCAAGGCCTGATATCCTTTGGCTTCGGCGGCGTCAATTAGCCGCAATACCTCGCCGACGGGATCGCCGGCACGGTTGGTGGTGGCTCCTGCCAAGTACAGGCAAACATCTGACGCTCCTGCAACAGTTAATTGGCTATAGGGATCGCGGAGGACGCCATCAGATACAATTCTCACGGCGCTGGAAAAGCCCACCTCAGAGGCATGGCCCTTGATGAGCAATGTCTTTTCATCCAGGGTATGGTTCACATCCAGCATCATGCCGGCCCATCCGCCGCCCCGCTGGAATTTACCGGGGCGGCGTCCGTCAGGTACCTTTTCATCAATGATGTTACACCGGTCCATCTGCACATTGAGGTTGATGGCACCGGGGGTATCAGTGGTGATGCGGATACAAAGCACTTTTGCCGGGTAGCTGATAAACATCTCCCTTGTATAGTTCACACCTTTTTCCCGGTGAGTAATGGTGTGGACGCCGGTCATCAAATCCAGCTCGGAGCGGTAATTTTCCGCACCTTCATTGTCGGTGATCCAGCCGTTGATAAAGGGGGTATGGCGGTTGAGGGCAATGTCCAATTCCCCCAAAGGCTCATAATGGCGCATGCTCACAGGCGCGCCCACCATGCACTGGGCAATCAGGTCCTCCGCCTCTTTCAGCTTGCCCTCCAGCACCTTTTTTTGTATCTCCGGCAGCATTTTTAAAGTGGCCTTATTGTTCCGATCAATAAACTTGCCATACCATAGGCTGTCCTCATTAAGCTGTATCCGGTCGGTGCCGGTATTGCCGTATACCATAGCCCCTAAATGGCCATTTCCCAAGGGAATGGCGTCATTCCAGCATTCAGCCGGCCCATCAAAGATCATCTTATATTCCACCTATGCGCCCCCCTGTCTTACCTGGATGCCATCCACACCACCCACCAAAGCAACTACGCGACTTGGATCAGCAAACCGCTCCAATATCTCCGGCGCCAATTGAACGGCAATCTCAATTTTTTTTCCAACAGGAACGTGTACTTTGCCAAACCCTGCCAAACGGCAGTTTACCGTTTTATCCTCCGGATCTTTGAGGAACACCGTCACCACTTCATCCCCGTCTACTGCGCCTGTGTTAGCCACTTTTAGAGAAACGGTGTCTCCATGAAAGCTGATGTCGCTGTGGTCAAACCGGACGTAGGACAGACCGTATCCAAAAGGATACAGGGGTTCTCCTTTAAAGTATTTATAGGTTCGGTTTTCCATGCGGTAGTCGGTAAAATCCGGCAAATCCGTGTCGCTCTTGTAATATGTCAGGGGCAGCCGGCCGCTGGGAGATACCGCGCCAAATAGAATGTCCGCCACAGCCCTTCCTCCCTCCGCGCCGGGATAGAATACCTGCATAACGGCATTACACTCCCGGTCCATCCGGGTCAGATTAATGCAGCTGCCACTGATATTGAGAAAGATTGTGGGCTTGCCCAATTTCAGCACCTCATCCAACAACTCCAACTGAGATTCCGGCAGATCAATGGTCTGCTTGTCCCCACTCATCATGCCATTAAATTCATCCGCCTGTTCCCCCTCCAGTTGAGGATTGAGGCCCATACAGAGCACCACCACATCGCTCTTCGCCGCCGTAATTAAAGCGTCACGTAAGGGATGCTCATCCCAACGGCCGGTTTCCTTAATGGTCTTATAGATGTGGCATCCCTTGGCATACCGGATCTTGCCTTGGGCTTGCTCCTGGATGCCCCGGAGGATGGTGGTATATTCAGTGGGGGTGCCGTTGTAGTTGCCCAGCAGCACCGATTGATCGTCCCCATTGGGGCCGATGACAGCGACATTGGCATCCTTATTCAAGGGCAGTATGCCGTCGTTTTTCAGCAGCACCACGCTTTCACGGGCCATTTGTAAGCTCATTGCCCGGTGCTCGTCACACTCCACCACGTCATAAGGAATTTGATGGTAAGGGCATTCCTCATCAAACATGCCTAGCCGCAGCCTGGCTTCAAACAGCTTCTCAACCGCCGCCGTAATGGTTTCTTCCGAGATCATTTCCTGGACAACGGCGGTAATCAGCCATTTATAGGCGTCGCCACAGTTGAGGATACAACCATTGTTCACCGCCATAGCGGAGCTTTCGGCTTCATTTTCCGTCACATGGTGATGAAGGTTAAAGTCACAGATGGCGCCGCAATCGGAAAGGAAATAGCCATCAAATCCAAATTCCCCCATCAAAACGTCCTGGATGTAGGTTTTGCTGCCGCAGGCGGGCTCCCCATTGATCCGGTTATAGGCCCCCATCACCGCCGAGGGATCGGCATGGTCAATACAGTACTTAAAAGCCCAGAGATAGGTTTCATATAAATCCTCTTTATCCACCACGGCGTCAAAGTGGTGGCGCAAATTTTCCGGCCCGCTGTGGACGGCGTAGTGTTTAATAGTGGCGTCCACTTTGCGATATACAGGGTCATCCCCCTGCAAGCCATTGATAAAGGCGCTGCCCATTTCCCCAGTGAGGTAAGGGTCTTCCCCATAGGTCTCATGGCCCCGGCCCCAGCGGGGATCGCGGAAGATATTGATGTTGGGGGACCAGGCCGTCAACCCCTGGTACTGCTGGGTATCTCCGAACTGGATATATTCGTTGTACTTAGCCCGGATTTCATCAGAAATGGCCACCGCTATTTTGTTCATCAGCGGCGTGTTAAAAGAGGCCGCCATGCCAATGGCCTGGGGAAACACGGTAGCCGGCCCAGAGCGGGCCACGCCGTGAAGCGCCTCATTCCACCAGTTATA
>Ga0153949_1000553_pt1 | contig 13068 bp, 10 predicted proteins | sample TSNJ033MetaG_FD_104705 | JGI IMG/M metagenome (GOLD analysis project Ga0153949, IMG submission 104705) | Attine ant fungus gardens microbial communities from New Jersey, USA - TSNJ033 MetaG | ecosystem: Host-associated > Fungi > Mycelium > Unclassified | place: USA: New Jersey, Wharton State... | reverse complement strand
TTTCATCCGCCCGGGCGGCGTCCTCCATATTCACCTTGAGGATCGTCCGGTTTTCCGGATTCATAGTCGTCTCCCACAGCTGTTCCGGGTCCATCTCACCCAGGCCCTTGTATTGCTGGACATCGGCGGAGCCCCCCAGTTCCTCGATCAGCCGGTCCCTTTCTCGCTCATTGTAGGCGTAATGGACCTGCTTTTTGCCCTTGGAAACCCTAAATAGCGGAGGCTGGGCAATATAGACATGCCCGTGTTCAATTAATGGGCGCATATACCGGAAAAAGAAGGTCAGCAGCAGGGTGCGGATATGGGAGCCGTCCACGTCCGCGTCCGCCATGATCATCACCTTGCCGTAACGCAGCTTGGAGACGTCAAATTCATCCCCCAAGCCACAGCCCAAAGCGGTGATCACCGGCATCAGCTTTTCGTTGCCGTAAACCTTGTCAATACGGGCCTTCTCTACGTTGAGCATCTTGCCCCACAGCGGGAGTATTGCCTGGTACCGGCTGTCCCGGCCGCCCTTGGCGGAACCGCCTGCGGAGTCCCCCTCCACGATGTATATCTCCGTCAGTTCGGCGTCCCGTTCGGAGCAGTCCGCCAGTTTGCCAGGCATGGAGGCTGATTCCAGCACGGATTTGCGCCGTGTCAGGTCGCGGGCTCTTCTGGCCGCTTCACGCGCACGCGCGGCGTTGATTGCCTTTTCAAAAATGGCTTTGGCTACCGCCGGATTTTCCTCAAAGTAGGTCATCAACTTCTCGTAAACCAAGGAATCCACAAAGCCCCGGATATCATTGTTGACCAGCTTAGCCTTGGTCTGGCTTTCAAACTGGGCGTCCACCACTTTGATGGAGATGACTGTGATCATGCCCTCACGAACATCCTCGCCCTGAAGCTTTTCGTTCTCCTTGAGCATATTATATTTTTTCCCATATTCGTTAAACACCTTGGTAACCGCGGATTTAAAACCCATCTCATGTGTTCCGCCGTCGGTGGTTCGGATGTTGTTGGCGAAGGAATAGATAATCTCATTGAAGCTGTCGCTGTATTGAATGGCGATCTCCGCCATAAATTCATTTTTATCATCAACATTACCGCCCTGGAAGTAAATGGGCCTTTCCAGCACCGGATGATATTCCCTGCGCCCGGTGATATACTCCACAAAGCTGACAATGCCGCCCTCGTAGTGAAGGTTATTTTCCACAGGCTCCTTACTGCGCAGATCCCGGAGCAGAATATTGAGCCCCGCGTTGAGGAAGGCCTGTTCCCGCATCCGGTGGAGCAGAATATCATAGTCGTATGTGGTGGTATCAAAAATTTCCGAGTCGGCTTTAAAGGCAATACTGCTGCCGGTGGGACGGGCAATGTTCTCCCGCTCCACCTCGGTCACCGCTATCCCCCGCTCAAAGCGTTGGGTGTAAAGGGCCTCCCCGTCGCTGACCTCCACCTCAAGCCATTCGGACAAGGCGTTGACCACTGAAGCGCCCACGCCATGCAGGCCGCCGGCCACCTTGTATCCCCCTCCTCCAAATTTACCGCCAGCATGGAGAATCGTAAACACCACTGTCAAGGCGGAAATGCCCACCTTGGGCTGGATGCCGACAGGAATGCCGCGGCCATTGTCACAAACCCGAATAATGTTATCCGGGAGAATCTCCACAATGATCTCGTCGCAAAAGCCCGCCAACGCCTCATCAATGGCATTGTCAACAATCTCATAAACCAGGTGGTGCAGTCCGGTTTCATTGGTAGAGCCGATATACATACCGGGACGTTTCCGGACCGCCTCCAGCCCCTCAAGAACCTGTATATCCGTGGCGTTGTATTCCTGATCCTGGTCAATGGCTGTTGAGGAAATAGGTCTATTTTCCAAAGTGGATACCTCCCATGGTATTTGTTTTCATTTTCTCATGCAGTTCTCTTTCAAAGTGAGGGATCATTGCCGATCCCGCCTTGTATTTTTGGGTCACTCTATGGTTAAACCTTTGATAAAAGTGATTATTCCATTTCTTATCGATAAAGTGGTGTCGTTCCTAAAGGCCGATTATTTACCCCAATATGTTATTCTGGCGCCTCTGTAAGGTTTGGACCGAAATGGGGGTGATGTATACGCGTACGCCAGTCTGGGGGTGGACACAGACACAGAAGGTCTTGGGCATTTCATAGGATACATTGACCACCTGCCCGTTCTTTTCGGCCTTGGCCAAAAATTCACGGGTCCTTTTCTCCGTGGAGGCCTTTTCAATATCAAAGATGCCAATAATATCTTTTTGCTTGACAATGGTGTTTTGGCCTAAGTGAAGGTACAAAACATATCTCCCCTTACTTGATCAAAAGTGGCATTGCTGTAGTGGGCTGCCAGAGGTGACCGCACTATAGGGTGAAGGCACCAAAAGAATACCGCAACTGGTTTACCATATTATTATAAACCATAAAAACACCCAACGCAAAAGCCGTAATCAATATGATAAAAAACACGGCCCATTTTAACTGCCTCTTTTTTGAAGCGCATAATATTCCTGCCTTTTCCTTTGAAGCCTTCATCCCTATACCTCCTTTTTTGCGCCGATTCAGCGCGACTTATAGCAGTATTGTTTTATTACAACTCCGCTTGAACCTGTCCCGATGCTATGGAAAACACCTTGCCGTTCTCCGGATGCTTTAAAACCGTTTTGTCACAGCAGGTAATAAAGACCTGCTTGCCGCGGATATGCTCCCGCACAAAAGACTGGCGCTTTTCATCCAACTCGCTCATAATGTCGTCCAGAAAGATAATGGGCTCTTCCCCAATGGCGTCCCTGACAATATCGCTTTCCGCCAGCTTCATGGCAAGGACACAGCTTCTCTTTTGTCCCTGAGAGGCATAAGTTCTGGCGGGACGGCCTCCGACGCGGATTTGCACATCATCCCTGTGAACGCCCAAGGTAGTAAAGCCCGCCCTCAAATCCTCTTCCAAAGCGGCGTTTAACCGATCCCGGTAAATATTGCTCATTTCCTTTATGGCAAACGCTCCGGCAGGCATCTTTATGGATGGGTAATAAAGGATATCCAATGCCTCCCGTCCGCCGGAAATGTCCCTATAGTAATTCTTGGCCAATTCGGACAACATTAACAGGTATTTTTGCCGGTAATCCATAATGGACACCCCAAACCCCACTAGACTTTCATTCCACACAGCCAAGGTCTCTTGTTGTGATGAGGAATACTTATTCCCAACGGTCCGCAGCAAACTGTTGCGTTGGTAAAGGCTTTTTTGATATCTGCTGAGCAAATCAATGTAATGCGGCTTCAGTTGCCCTAGGGCGCTATCTATTAAGCGTCTGCGCCCCTCTGGACCTCCCGTCACCAAATCCAGGTGATCCGGTGCAAATACGACCGCGCAAAAATATCCTGCCAAAGCGGACACGGACTTCTGCCCCACACCGTTGCGTTTGGCCAATAGCTGCTTCTCCAACCGGCCAAAGCGGAGTTCTATTTGCTGTTGCCTTCCAAAGGACTCAAACTGATTGACGACCAATCCATATGCCTGGTCAAAGGCGATAAACTGGGGCATCTTTGCTCCCCTAAAACTTTTCGCGCCAGTACAAAGCCAGAGGGCCTCCAACAAATTTGTCTTGCCCTGGGCATTATCCCCATAAATAATGTTTATGTCGGGGGAGGGAACTACATGAGCCTGCTTAATATTGCGAAACTGTTCCAGCGTAAGATGCTGTACCCTCATGAAGGCACCGAATCCTTTTTTATCTGTATAATTAGGCGGTAATCCTCCACCTCCACCTGGTCTCCCGGATATATTTTTTTGCCCCGCTCCCGCACATTAAGTCCATTGACCTTGACAAGGCCCGCTAAAATTACTTCCTTGGAGTGGCCCCCCGTTTCAGTGAGGCCCGCAAACTTCAATAATTGATCCAGCCGGATATAGGGCGGGCTAATTTCAATAATCTCTGTTTTAAGCTTCATTGCGGTTTAGCCTCATGGGCAGCACTAAGAAAAGGAAATGCTCTCCTTCAATGGGAATAACCTTCATAGGCGATAAGGCTCCGCTGATTTCCAGCTTGACCTGGTCGTTGTCGGCGGCCTTTAAAGCATCCAATAAATAGCGGTTATTAAATCCAATCTCCACTGGCGCCCCCTCCATGGAACAGCCCATTTCATCGTAGGACCGGCCCACTGTCGTGGCGCAGGAGATCTTAAAGATACCGTCGGCCAACTCGCACCGCAGCGGACTTTTCAGCCGTTCGGTAATCAGCAGTGAGGTTCTCTCAATGCAGTCAATCAATGTTCTTTTATCGGCCACGACTGTGGTGGAGCTGCCCTCTGGGATAGAATTTTGATATTCCAAGAACTCGCCCTCCAGCAGGCGGGTAAAGATTGTATAATCATCAATATCAAAAATAGCGTGCTTACCCGAAAAACGGATGGACACCTTCGATTCCTCTTCCTTTTTGTTGTAATCTATCAGTTTACTCACCTCGGATAGGGTTTTACCTGGCACCACAAAGCGGAAACTTTTTTCCGCCAAAATATCTATAGGCTCCTTCCGGAGGGCCAAACGGAAACCATCCACAGAAACCATTTTAATCTCTCCGTGGCTGATATCAAAAAGGGAACCGGTTTGCACTGGCCTTGTGTCCGCAGTGGAAACGGCGAATAGGGTCATGTCAATCATATTTTTTAACATGGACCGTTTCATGGTGAAGGACTGCTCCGCCGATACTATGGGGATTTCAGGATATTCGGCAGGGGGGAGCCCCAATATATTAAATGTGGTGACACCGCTTTCAATGGTGGTGCGCAATTTGTCGTCACATTCTATAACGATGCGGTCCCCAGGCATCTTTCGGATAATATTGTAGAGATAAGACGCGGAAAGCACCACCTCTCCAGGTTCCTGTACGTTGGCCTCGATCTCAGTTGTAATTCCCAATTCCAAGTCATAACCCACTAAGGACAATCTTCCATTGTTGGCCCTTAAAAGGATTCCTTCTAGGATAGGCATAGTGGAACGTGACGACACAGCCTTCATTACGTTGGATATCGCTTCGTTTAAGGTAATTTTGTCGCAGTTAATTTTCATCATGTTTAAAACTCCTCGCTTTCGTTTCTACAACTGAAAGTATGCCGCCTTAAAGGAGAATATAGGTTATAGTAATAAATAGTAGTAGTAGTAGGGGCAGTTGAGATGTGAATAAACGAAATAAATCCCGTCGTTTAGGCCTAACCTCAATCAAATTATCGAACAACCATCCGTGGAAAACTGGTTAGTAAGGTGGAAAACATAGATAGGCCTGTTGGTATTTGTGCAAAACTTAGTGGAAAATGTGGATAACTGTGAAAAATTTGGTTGATGAGTTTAAAAAGGTTCAAAAATTATTTTCAACGGTTATTCAAGGTGGAATGTGAAAAAATAATTAGTGGAAAAATAAGTGTCAGTTCCTTAATGATCGCGGATATTTTTAATAATGTCCTCCACGGTCCCTTTATACTTCCGGTCTATCTTCATATTTTTGTCCACCTGCTGAACCGCATAAACGATGGTGGAATGATCCCTGCCGCCAAATTCCTCACCGATGGCCGACATGGACATCTGCGTAATCTCCCGAACCACATATACAGAGACCTGCCGGGCGGAGGAGATAGGCGCGCTGCGCTTGTTCGACCGGATATCCTCCGGCCGCACCCCATAGGTGCGGGCCACTTCGTTAATAATCCGCTCCACTGTCACCGGAACCGGCTGGTTGTCGTTAAGGATATCCCGGATGGCGTTTTGGGCTACTGTGATGGTGATCGCGGTGCCGGATAAAAACTTAATGGCCTTTAGCTTTTTTACCGCCCCTTCCAGCTGCCGAATATTATTTTTTAGCCTGTTGGCCATGTAGTCGGCCACATCGTTGGGGACCTCTATCTTTAATAACTCTGCCTTGCGGCGGATAATGGCAATTCTGGTTTCAAAATCCGGAGCTGAAACGTCAGCTAAGAGGCCGCTCTCAAAGCGGGTCAATAGCCGGTCCTCCAAGGTTTTGATCTCCTTGGGCGGCCGGTCGGAGGTAAGCACAATCTGTTTCCCCGCCTGATACAGGTTATTGAAAGTGTGGAAAAATTCCTCTTGGGTTTGTTCTTTACCCGCAATAAACTGAATATCATCCACCAACAGTACGTCCACCAGCCTGTATTTAGCATGGAATTCCGCAGTGGTCCGGTTTTGAATGGCTTCAATCAGCTCATTGGTAAATTCTTCGCCGTGGACATAGATGATTTTGTTTTGAGGGTGAGTGCGCTCAATCTCGTGATAAATGGCGTATAACAAGTGTGTTTTTCCCAGTCCGGACGCCCCGTAAATAAACAAGGGGTTATAGGCGCCGGAGGGGTTGGTGGCGACGGCCAGGGAGGCTGCGTGGGCAAATTTATTGGAGGACCCCACGATAAAGGTTTCAAAGGTATATTCATATTGGGGATCTTCATCGCCGTCCTCGTCACTATCGGAGGGATTGGTAGCCGAGAGCGGGGGAGAGGCGGTTTCTCCGCATTCAATTACAAGCTCAACCGGAAAGCCAAGCACACTTTCGAAAGCTTCTTTTAAGAGTGAGGAATATTTTTCTAAAATAAGGCCCCGTTGAAACTCTGTCCTTACACGGAAGACAGCTCTATTCCCCTCCAGGGAAATAGGCTCAAGACATGTAATCCAAAGGTCGTAAACAGTTTTTGAAATCCGCTCTCTACAATAGGCTTTTACTAGTTCAAACAGGTCCTTAAAAGATTCCACTCAAAACACCTCACATAAGAATTGGACTCAATATCCAAGCCACACAAGAAACAAAAAATAAAAACATGCACCAGTTTTTCAGGATGATTCAGTACAGGTGCAGCGTTTTTAAATAATAACATTTGGATGATAAAGCAGCCTTACAAAGCAGAGCACAACCGGATCATCCATTGCGGTATATGCTTTAGGATGCTTTGTAAAACTGCTACAGTCATTTTAGCAATACATTCTTTGAATAACAATAGTATGATAACCACACTATTTTAGATAATCCACTATACAGCATGTGGAAACATGTGAAGGAAAGTTAATTAAACAAAACCACAGCAAACTTTCAACTTTTCCACAGAGTAATTTTATCATAAAGTTGGAAAACTTTCAAGGTCAAAGAGAAAGTTTTCAACAGCGTCTTAATGCGCAGTTATATCCACTTATATTTTTTTCTTTTCATTGCCTTAAATGGCTCATTATAGCCGTTTGATAACGGAAAGAAGAAAAGAAGGGCGCATTTTTTTGTGCACACTTCTACATATAGAGATATTGTTTATGCCATTCCGGCAATCGATTGGTGGGCACGACAGTATTTTATCTGCTCCAGGTCTATAAAAAGCGCACAAATTCTGGCATTTTATCTATTGACATAATCTGTTTATATAGGATATAATATTTAATCACAAGAAGTATGGCAGGATGTGACTCCTTTATATGTAGTCTATGAGGGTTTGGCTGAGGGATCGACCAATTGCTTATTGGCGGTCTGGTGGAGAAGGGGCCTGCCCCTCCTTTTTGCGTGCTTGTATAATTTAGCGAAAAACTTCTTGAAGAGGAATTGTGCGTTTGGCCTTGTGACGCCTTATAGATCTATCATTAGCGGTAGAGAACGGCCAATTGGATGACGCATGGTTTTGTAGATGCAGGCGTGGTTTTATGGACAGATCGGTTCTGAAACTTTATTTACTTGAAAGACACGGCCTGATTGATTAAAAGTCATTGGACGCTTATGGAAAGGAAAGAGTGATATGGTAAGAACGTACCAGCCTAAGAAGAGGCAAAGAAGTAAGGAGCATGGCTTCCGTAAAAGGATGGCCTCAAAAAGCGGTCGGAAAGTATTGGCCAGGAGAAGGCTGAGGGGCCGCGTGAGATTGAGCCACTAAACCGGAGCGGTTCAGCAAAAGCGGCTCAGCGTGTATTTCGTCTTATTCCGGGCCTTAAGGCCTCAATATTGGACAGATGCCGCCGGGGTACTTTTTACAGCCACAACTGCTGTGGCTTTCTTTTTATATTGGTTTTGAGGCGGTAGAACATGAAGTTGGTTTCGATACGGAACAATCGGGATTTTGGCAAGGCTTATACCAGGGGGAAAAGCTATGTATCCCCTGTCGTGGTAACCTACGTGTTGCCCAACCGGTTGAACATTAGTCGTATCGGAGTGACTGCCAGCAAGAAAATCGGCAATGCGGTTAAAAGAAACAGAGCCAGACGTATTTTGAAAGAGGCTGTCAGTTTGTTGCTGCCGCAAATCAAGCCGGGCTATGACCTTGTATTGGTGGCCCGCAGAAAAACAACGGCAGTTAAAATGGGACAAGCCATGGAAGCCTTAAAACGGCACTTAAAAGCCGCAAATCTTTTTGTAATGGCCGAGGTGGACGAAGGAAAGCTACAATGTTGATGATTTGGCATAACAATGACAGGGCCAATGAACGATGAAGAAAATCATATTGGCCATAATCCGGTTTTACCGAAGGCGCATATCTCCGGCGACGCCTCCAAAATGCAGATACATTCCCACCTGCTCGGTTTACGCGGTTGAAGCAATTGAACGGTTTGGCGCTATCCGGGGAACCTTTTTGGCGGTGTACCGTGTTCTGCGCTGCAACCCCTTTAGCAGGGGCGGCATTGATTTTGTTCCCCAGCGTTTTTTCGATGCTTTTCACAGGGAACGTTGCAGGAATGACTCACAAATAAAGGACTGATTGATATTACTTTTATTTACAACCTTTTTGGCTGGCCGTTAGGCTGGATTATGTGGTTCTGCTATAAGATTTTTAATAACTACGGCGTGTCCCTGTTCGTCATAACCTTGATTGCGCAGGCCGCCATGATTCCGCTGGCCTTCAAACAGCGGCGGTCCATGGCAAAGAATATGGCCTTACAGCCTTATCTGGACGAGGTCCGAAGCCAGTATGCCAACAACCGGACCAAGATGGCGGAGGAGACGCAGCGTCTCCAGCAAGAGGCCGGGGTTAGCATGATGAGCAGCTGCTCCAGTATGCTGATTAACTTTCCGATCATGTTTGGTTTGTGGGATGTTATTTATCGGCCATTGAAGCATATTATCCGTTTTTCCTCGGAAATCATTGATCAGGCGATTGAGATTGCATCCGGCTTGACCACCAGCGTTATTACCGCTCAGCGCGACATAGATCTGGTCAATATTGTCCGCAACAATTCTGCTGCGTTCGAGTCTCTGGGCGAGAATTTTGTCGAAAAGGTAACCGGCCTAAACCTGTCCTTCTTTGGCTTGGATTTGGCCGCCACTCCCCCCGGAGTTTTCTCGTTGTTGGCCTTGGTGCCCATTACGGCAGCGCTGCTGTCATTGGTGCAAACCTTGTACACTCAATACCTGAACCGTAAGGCTACAGGAAAAAAACAGTCCGGTTCCCTTATGATGCTGGTCATGGGGCCTGGGTTATCTTTATTGATTGGCTTTGGGTTCCCTGTGGGCGTTACCCTGTATTGGACTATGCGCAGTTTGCTGACCATTGTTCAAGAATTTGTATTTGAACGCGTTAAGCCGCAGAAGGAGCTCGTCGAGGAAGCCAAGGCGGATATGGATGAGAAGTTTAAGAAGACGCAGAAGAAAAAGAAGAAAAAAGCGATTGTGGGGGAGGATGGAGAAAAGCTCTCCCAAAAAGAACTTAACCGAAGGAAGTTGGCGGAGGCCAGAAGAAGAGACGCGGAGAGATATGGTGAAGAATACTACGACGTCACTGATGAAGATTTAGTATAGCAGGATTTTTTAAGCGCGTAAATCCGAGTACGGCGCGGAAGATCGCCTGGAGTAGTTTTAGAATAAAGAAAGAGTTACTGCCCTGACCACTGCAATTTTGAATCTGCGCAATCTGATTTATTTTTTACTGACGTCACTAAAACTGCTTTATTGCAAACATCGCTGTAAGCTCCCATGTTTGCAGAAAATGTGTTTATATTTTGTTTTTTTCATGGAGTTTGGTTGACAGGCGAAAGGAATGAGCTGATGAAAAAGGAGATAATTGAAACCGCTAAAACAATAGAAGCGGCTGTAGCCTCCGCGTGCGAAAAGCTTGGCGTGTCAGAAGACGATGTCAATATAGAGGTACTTGAGCAGCCAAACAAGGGCTTCTTTAAGAGAACACCGGCAAAGGTAAGGGTTTATGTAGAGTATAACAAGGTGGAGTATGCCCAGGAATTTTTGTTGGGCATGATGCGGTCTATGGGCGCCGATGGAGTTCATATTGAAGTCAATGAAAATGAGAGCGGCGCTGTATTAAATCTAGCTGGCGAGGACTTGGGATTTATTATTGGCAGACATGGTGATACCTTGGACGCTATACAGTATATTACCAATCTGGTGGTAAACCAGTTGGAGGGGGATTATTACCGAATAACCTTGGATTGCGGCAATTTTAGGGAGAAGCGGGAAAAATCCCTTGAGATTTTAGCGGCGAAGCTGTCAAAACAAGTGTTGCGCAATGGCCGCTCAGTGACCTTGGAACCTATGAACCCTTATGAGAGGCGGATTATTCACTCCGCAATACAGCTTGTTGAGGGGGTTACCTCTGCGTCTGTGGGCTCTGAGCCTAACCGCTGTGTGGTCATTAGTTCTCTTAATCCAAAATCATCACCCCGGAAAAAATATGACAACAAAAGGGGTGGAAAAAGTCAGGGCAGCCGCAATTCTGGTGGCCGCGGCGGATACAGTAACAACAATAGCCGCCCGCGGAGCGATAGCGATAGCGGTAACCAAGGTAACGGCCAAAAGCGCAGCAGGCCTGAGGACCATAAGGAGAGAAGCGGGGAAGCAAAGGCGGAACACATCTCCGACAGGGAGATTGGATCGGCTCTTTATGGAAAAATTGATCTGGATTAATTTAAAGTAAAAACTTTCCGGGCTGCATGGGAGACATGTAGCCTGATTTTTTATTGAAAACTCATTCGGTACAGGACATATGGAATGGCTCGCGCCGCGCTAGCATTAATACTAGTTGACGCGTGCCGGTTAACCTATGGCCGGGAGTCTTTATAGTCGAGGGCCCCCCTTTATGTTGCGCAATTGAGGTGGGTTAAGAAATCCGTGTGAGATTGTTCCACGTGGAACATCTTGCGCTGGGAAGGGGAGTGAATTGATGAGCGGTACAGATAAAACGATAGCGGCGGTTTCCACACCGTATGGGCGTGGGGGTATAGCTGTCATACGGATCAGCGGACGCGAGGCCGTACCGGTGGTGGAGCGCTGTTTTTTTCCGCAGCATAAGAATGTGGCGTTAAAGGATATGGAGGGATATCGCGCTTTATATGGCGTGATTAAGGATAAAGGAGAAAAGATTGATGATGCCGTCGCCCTTTTTTTTAGGGCGCCCCACAGCTATACCGGGGAGGACACTGTGGAGTTATCGGTCCACGGGGGCATTTATCTAGCCCAGCGGGTTCTGACTCTACTCTATAGATGTGGAGCTTCCCCGGCTGAACCGGGGGAGTTCACAAAGCGGGCTTTTCTCAGCGGAAAGATGTCCTTAGACCAGGCTGAGGCTGTGATGGATCTGATAACCGCGCAATCGGAGCAAGCGGTTAAAATGGCTGTTGGGGCCAGTGAAGGAAGCCTGGCAAAGCGGATTAGGCAGGTGTCACAATCCCTGGTGACCTTATCAGGCTATTTGGGCGCATGGTTCGACTTCCCTGAGGAGGATATTGAGCAGCTGGATTCAGAACGGCTTTTGGTTACGATCACAAATGCCTTAGACAATATGAATAGCTTGATTGATGGATATGAAAAGGGCCGCATTATCAAAGAGGGAATAAGCACTGTTATTGTTGGACGCCCCAATGTAGGAAAATCCACGCTTATGAATTCTTTAGTGGGGGAAGAACGGAGCATTGTCACAGACGTACCTGGCACCACCCGGGATGTGGTGGAGGAAACGGTGATCATTGGCGGGTATGTGCTCCGCCTGGCCGACACGGCGGGCATCCGCTCCACAGAGGATCAGGTTGAGAGAATAGGGGTTGCTTTGGCGCATAAACAAATTGAATCCGCTCAACTTATCTTAGCCGTCTTTGACAATTCATCCCCATTGACGGAGGATGATCTGCTCCTTTTGGAAAAGATTAAAGGGACCCCCTCTATTGGGGTGATCAATAAAACGGATTTGCCCACCGCCTGGGGGGATGAGGATGAGCGGATAAAGGATACCTGTAGGCAGGTGGTATATGTATCCGCCAAAGCCGGCGGCGGAGATAAAGCAATAGAACAGGCGATAAGAAATGTGCTGGAATTAAATGAGTTTGATGCTTCAGCGCCCATATTGGCGAATGAACGGCAGCTTTATTGTGTCATTGGGGCAAAAGCACATTTGGAAGAAGCCAGGGATGCTTTTCAACAGGGGATGACCTTGGATGCGGTCTCTGTGTTGATAGAGGACAGCTTGGACAGCCTTCTCCAAATTACCGGAGAACGGGCTACAGATCTAACCGTCAATAATATATTTGAGAATTTTTGCGTGGGGAAGTAAGGGGTGTACGCTGTGGATAAATATGATGCCGGGAATTATGACATTGCTGTGATTGGCGGCGGACACGCCGGATGCGAAGCGGCATTGACCTCCGCCCGGCTGGGGATGAAAACAATCCTCTTTACCATCTCCCTAGACAACATCGCCAATATGCCCTGCAATCCATCTATTGGCGGTACGGCAAAGGGACATTTGGTCCGCGAGATTGACGCCCTTGGCGGGGAGATGGGGAGGGCTGCGGATGCATGCACGATCCAGAGCCGCATGCTTAACCGGGGCAAAGGGCCCGCGGTGCACAGCCTGCGCGTGCAAATCGACCGGTCCGCTTATCATCGGCGGATGAAAAGGACCTTGGAGGAGCAGGAAAATCTCTGGCTTAGACAGGCGGAGGTGGTGTCCATAGGGATAGACGCGAAGGGGAGGGTAAGTCAGGTATGCACGCATCTCGGTGCGGCGTATACGGTAAAGACGGCTATTCTATGCTCCGGCACCTACCTCAAATCGACGATCTTTGTAGGGGATACCATCGTACAAAGCGGACCGGAC
>Ga0153949_1000552_pt1 | contig 13076 bp, 15 predicted proteins | sample TSNJ033MetaG_FD_104705 | JGI IMG/M metagenome (GOLD analysis project Ga0153949, IMG submission 104705) | Attine ant fungus gardens microbial communities from New Jersey, USA - TSNJ033 MetaG | ecosystem: Host-associated > Fungi > Mycelium > Unclassified | place: USA: New Jersey, Wharton State... | reverse complement strand
TGGAAACACAAATTGAAGAACCAACCGAAGTAGCAGACGAAGAAAATAATAACAAACCAGCGGAAAATTATACTTATGAAAAGGGACATAAAAGAAACCCGTACACAGTAGATGAACTTATAAGTAGCAATATTGCAGATTTAAGTACAGGAAATATGGCGGTTCTTAACATAGTGTATACTGGAGCAGTTACTGATAAAATAATCATCGAACAAAAATTAAATGAACATAAAAATAAAACTGGTAAAGAAATTGATTACGAAGGTAAAATGGTATTGGTACAAATGGAGTTCAGCACATCCAATTTCAATTACACAGATGAAAATAATGTAAGCTTAGAGGACATTAAGGTATATGGAGCTGAGATATTGAATGAGGGTAAGCCTTTAAGTAAAAATAATGACGAGTTAGTGATATATGAGAATAACAAAGTGTATAGTTTTACATACGTTATAGATAATGATGGAGATACTTTTAATGTTTCTTATGTGGACCCTAACTTGGGAAATAGAGAGTTGTACATAAGTAAATAAGGAATATACAATTTAATAAAATAAAAAAGTTAGGATGAAAGGAATAATGTGTAACATGTAAATAGTAACATTTTATAAAAATCAAAAGACAAAAGGTTTCAAATTTTGACAATTTAGGCCAAAATCCGTTAAAAATATATTAGAAAAAAGTTGACAAAAATAGGTCTAGGGTTTATAATAGAAGGGTAAGAGGTGATAATAAAAATCACAGCTTAATCCTTTATAGAAAGTATAACTTTCATCTTCTTATGTAGTACCGTACCATAACCAAAGCTATTGCACGTTTCTTTCCAGGGTTCTGACCGAACAAGAGATAAAACAACACCTAGTTGTAAGAGATTACAGCTAGGTGTTGTTTTATATAAATGTTAAAGTAGGAGAAAGCTTATGAGTAAAATAATCATCGCTCTTACTAAGGATAACTACAACATACTTAAAGGATACAGAGTGTTCCATTTGGACAACCATTCTGTAGAAGATGTTGGAATGGAATACAGTTTAGATGAAGCACTTAACTTTACTAAAGAAAATAATGTAATTAAGGGGCTGTACGATGATACAAGTAATTATCCAGTAATGAACTTAAGAAAAAGGATAAGAACTAATGGAGAAAACAAATTACTGTGGTTTAAAGAAGATAACAGTATAATACTTATCGATTGGCAAGGAAATGTTGAGGATGTACAAGATTCAGACGTGTTAAAATTAGCTAAAAGACGAGATGTATTGCAAAAATCATGTATTAAAGAATTGATACAAGGTATGCAAGAAGCATCTGCAGCATTAAGTTACGAAATGATGCAAGAAGCATCTGAAGCATTGAGCTATGAAATGATGGATGAAGAGTCAGACGAAACTAAAAGTGAAAAAATAGTACCAATGAAAAGCAAAGAAGATAGAATGTTTGCACAGATGGTAGAAGAGTCACTGATAAGAGCCAACGATTATACTGAAGAAAAGTATGAGATTGTACAAACATATGAGCATATGCTATCTATCAGAATGAATAGACAACAAATAACGAATATAAAGGATTTGAATGAATCTTGGTACAAGCAGCTAGTTGATTGCAAGATGTACTTTTACGATTTAGGAGCAGGTTGGTGTAAAAGTAGGTTGAATAAAGTATTATCTGAATTAGAGCGTATACAATTTAAAGATGGTAATACTTTAATTAAATTTACTACGTCAAACTCTTTTAAAACAAAAAGCAGTATAATTAGGGGGAGTAGGCACAATAATATTTACGTACTTTTAGATGGCAAAGATAATATAAGATATGTGCATACTTCTTATAAAGACATAGAAAATATACTGGAAGATGTGGTAGAAATGTCAAACATAGAAAACGGAGAATCTCATAAATATATAAACATATTGTTAAGAAATGTGCATATAGAGAATCCGCAATTTGACATTGAGCGCATCGGTGTTGGCGTACAGAAGTTAACTGGAAATTTAGAATTAATAGCTGAAATACGAGAGATGAATAAGGTAAGTCACTTTAGGTTGTGTAATATACAGGATTATGATAAGTATATGAGCTGGTTAGATAATATTGAACTTCAAGACGATGAAGATGACACTTATAATAAAATAGTAAGACTAGTAGAAAACAAAGTAAGATACAATTCTTATGATGAAGACTACTTATATGAACAAATAAATAATTAAATAAGAATAAGAGCTTGCATTATTAAATGTAGGCTCTTATTCTTATTTAAACTTAAATAACGACTGTGTGAGATATATAATTATATTATATATTTAAAATGTAGAAAGTAGGAATGTTATGCTAAACAATGGAACAAATCAACCGGTAAACATTTATAACGGAGACGTACAGCAGAGAGAAGTTATTATTACTAATATAGATGATAATACCATGAGATTGGTAAATAATTATAATAAAAAAATGCAGCTGTTAGGGAATAACACGACTATAGAAATACAGCTAGATGAGATAGTGTTAACTAGAATAGATTGTAATGGTTGTTTCAAAGTTCCAGATTTTGTAACAGTAATAGATACCTACAGACATAAAAATTTCAATATAACTAAACTGATATTGGGAAATGGTGTAACTAAAATAAGAAGAAAGTCATTTGAAAATGTAGTAGGACTTGAGGAAATCATGTTCAACAGTAAAATAGAGCATATAGGTGAAAGTGCATTCTTTGGAACAAGTGTAACTGAAGTTAAAATAAACACTACAAACTTGCTAATAGAAAGCTGCGCTTTTATGAGTGTTGGTATAGGTGGATACTCAATTAAAAGTGTGGATATTCAAGTAAGTGGGGTATTAAACATAGGAGAATATACTTTTGCTGGAAATAATAAGCTAGTATCAGTAAAAGGATTGTCAAAAGCAATATGTATTGGAAGAGGAGCATTCAGACAGTGTGGAATTACGGAGTTAAACTTAACAGATGTCACTGGATATATAGGGGATAGAGCTTTTGTATACTTACCGTTAAAGCACATAAATTTAGAAAGAGAGTGCAATGGTAGTGTTGGGATATTTGAGGGATGTTTGAAATTGGAGAGTATTAACATAGTAGGTAATAGAATACCAGAGAGAATGTTGGCTGACTGCTGCTCACTCAAGGATATCAATAGTGATACTGAAATAGATGTTATATGCAATGAAGCATTGCTTAGTTGCAAAAGTTTGTGCATAGACGAAAAATTAGATAATGTACAGCACTTTGGAGAATACTGTCTAAGAGCAGCTAATATTAAAAATTTAAATAACACAGCAAATGATGTAGTTATAGGAACAGGAGCATTTTCAGAATCCAACATAAGAAACTTTGAGTTTAATAGTGTAGCAGTTTTAGGTGAGCAGTGTTTCAAAGGATGTAACTCACTTGAAAGCATAAAGATTAAACATTTAAAGTCCTTCTTAGAGCAGGACGAAAGTAAAATACCTAACTTAAAAAGCTTAGTCATAGAAAAAATAAGTGTGAAATCTAATATGGAATTGGATAATTTAAGGAACTTTGTGGCCAAATTGAAATTACGGGGAGTATCTGTTAAAGTTGCTTGCAATAATTGAAAGTAGGGGAATACAATGGGAAAAAGAAGTAATAAGTACTTAAGAGACAATAGGTCGTCGAAAAATTACGGTGACAGTAAAGAGTTAAAGGATTTGATAGGTAGATATGTCGTAGCAAAAAGTGATAGAATAGACTTAAGAGATATAGAAGATGTATTAGTTAAATATCATTTGGAAATTCAACAAAACAGGAAAGAGTTATGGAGAGACTTTCATGTATCAGATGATAAATACCTAGAATTTGTATATTTATCAGATAAGATTAAAAATAACAAATTAATTGTTATGAAAGTTGATGATGTGAACTTAGAGTATGTAGAAAAACAATTAAGAAGCTACAGCAAGCATGTTAATCACAAATGTAGATGTATTGGGAGAGTAAATAATTTTATATACATGGTAAGTATAACAATCGACTATAAAGAAATAGTCGGAAGTCTAGAAGAGCATTTAAAGAGGTTATGTGATTAAAGAGGCAAGTTAGCATTGAAATATACAGAATTAATACAGTATTACTTAGCTTAAAAATGTAATGCTGTGTAAATAGCTCTTAAATAATATAAGTATAATTTTATTACAAATGATAAAGCGCTGTATGTGAGGAAAACATATGGAAAATAATACTTATGAAGAGCTTATGAAGAATATGGAGCCAAAAAGCAAAAGTATATCAGTCATAGATGTTGATAATATTATTAGATGCCTAGAGGTACTTATAGATAATACAACTAAGGAATTCTTTAATATAAAACATTCAATAAGGATAGACGACAATAAGTACAGTTTTAGTATGCCATTAACCGACACTTTAGCAGAAAAGTTATACAGTGAAGGCTATTACAATGGTTATATATTAGCCATTATAAGAAAAGGGCGTACAATAATTGGAGAGTTGAATGGTATATTGCTTGCTAATTGCTCTAGTCATGATGAAGATTCAGAAGATACAGAAGACACAGAGCTAATTAAAATAACATATACATCATATAAACCAGAAAGTTATATGCAAGAGATAAAAGTGTGTGATAATTATTCTGGAAAATCAGACTACTTGACAATTAAGGACTTATTGAGGATAACATAGAGATTTTAAGGAGAATAATATGATTAACAGTGAGGCACTTAGAAATTTAGAAATTGTTCGAAATACATTTAAATCGCTAGAATTTACAGCTATACACTTACTTATTGCGAGTATTACAACTGAAGATTTCATTAACAAGTTAGATATGCTAGGAGTAGACACTGAAAAGCTTTTAGAATTAGCTGACAGGCAAGCTAAGGTGGAGTATAATGAGTATATTAAACTTGATGATGCCAACAAATATATCAAAGAACATGAAAAAATAATCAGATATCTAGAAGAGTATTCCGAACAAGATGATGTAGGGACAGCATTATTTGAAACTGCTTTAAAATTTAATAGAGTAAAAAGTATTGTAGAAAAAACTAATACTATGCAGTGTGAAAAGTTACTTAGCGAAGTAAAGAGATATCGTAACGTTACAGTACAGGATGTTTCTGAATCTGCAGGCGTAGGATTGGATTCTTTAATGAGAGGATTGGGATGCATTGTAATTCAAAGCGAAATGCCATTTGTATTTCCAATGCAACTTGGAGCGGAAAACAAGCAAGATAGAAGTGACTATAAAAACATAAATATTCCAAAATGCTTAAGAGAAGTAGAGAAGCAGAAGTATCTCGGAAGTTCAGCATTAATGGACAGAACCATCAGAATCATTAACAAGAGTGAGAGAAAAAATGTCATAATTGTAGGGGATAGAGGGGTAGGAAAAAAGGCCATTGTAAGAGGTATAAGACAATTACAAACCGAAAAAGAATACGATACAATCACACATATAACAAAAGGATTAAGATTATATAGGTTAGATTGTGTATCACTTGTGTCCAACACTGGCATTATGGGTGGAATGGAGAGTAAATTATTAGAACTGGAAAATTGTATGGCAGAACTTTCAGATAAATTAGTAATAGTCATTGAGGATATCAATGACTTAATTGTGCGTGGAAGCCAAACAAATGCTTTACACTCAATTTTAGATTACGCTGAAAGAAATTGTGTGGCAGTTATAGCTTGCAGTACTGAAGAAGATTACACAAAACATATCACTGGAAAAGCCAGTATGGAAAGTAGGTTTACTAGAGTAAGTGTTACAGAGCCATCTAAAGAGAGTTGCATGGAAATTATTAGGAACAGAGCTATTAAGTTAGAAGATTATTACGAGATAAAATTTTCAGATGAAGTTTTGAATTTAATATTAAGTATGGGAAGTAAATACATAAAAACAGAAGCTAATCCAAGTAAAGCATTAAACATCATGGACTTAGCTGGAAATATAAGTTTTTGTGAGAAAAACATACGAGCGCTAGAAGGTAGCAAATCAGTCACAAAAGAACATGTATACAAAGCTGTAGCAGATATTACTGGTATTAATGTGGAAGATATAATGGTAAGCGACAACAACAGACTAAAAAATCTTGAAAAAACATTGAAAGGCAAGGTGTTTGGACAAGAGGAATCTTTAAATAAAATTATAAAACACATTAAAATAGGTAAGGCTGGAATGATAAGAGAAAATAAGCCAATAGCAAGTTTTCTGTTATTAGGACAGACTGGTGTAGGTAAGACAGAGACAGCAAGAGCCCTAGAGAGTGCATTAAACATTCCATTAATTAAATTAGATATGAGTGAATACAGTGAGCAATTTTCTGTATCGAAGTTAGTGGGATCAGCTCCTGGATATGTGGGATATGAGGATTGCGAAACTTTAGTAGATAGAGTTAGAAGGAATCCGGAATGCATATTGCTTTTAGATGAAATTGAGAAAGCTAATGGTACAGTATTTGATGTACTATTACAAGTGTTAGATGATGCAAAAATGACCTCTTCCAGAGGGTACACTGCTGACTTTAGTAATACGATAATCATCATGACAAGTAACGCTGGAGCGACAGGCAAAAGTGTAAGTAGTATAGGGTTTAACAGCTCAGACATTACCGATGAAATGATGAAGAACGAATTGCAAAAGTCATTTAGACCAGAGTTCTTAGGAAGAATATCGGAGATACTGATGTATAACGGTATCGACAACAAGGAAGTAGCCAATCAAATTGTTAAGAAAATGTTATCAGAAATTAAAGATGGGTTACTCAAGAAAGGTATCAAGCTTAAATACTCTAGTAGCGTTATAAACCACTTAAGTAGTAAGCAGATATCTTTAAATGAAGGAGCTCGGCAATTAGAAAGGTACATAAAGAATGAGATAAGTTATCTCATTAGTGATAAAATAATTGAGAATGAGTTAAAAGAAGGATCATTATTAAAAATAGGAATTACAAAAGGAGAAGTAAACATAACAGTAGAGTAAATAAAGCAACTTAAAATTTTAAGTTGGAAAGGAGTTGAGTTTATGGGAAAGCAACGTATTAAATATATATGCAAACATTGTGGAAGGCAAGTTAAAAAGGCTGATATACATGATTATGATATAACAAAAAGAGATGGAGATGTACAAGGTATTTGTAATGATTGTTATGAAGCACAACTTGATTTAGATGAAATTGATGCGGGTGAGTATTATATGGATATTAAAGCCGACATTGATGAAGGTGAGTATTGTCTAGACGTTGAAGATGAAAATGAATTCGATGATGGATATTATCTCGATGTTGAAGATGAACTCGAGGGTGAAGAGGATGATTCAGACATTGACGAGGATTTCGAGAGCGAGGATGAAGAAGAGTAGGAGAAGCTAAATGAACGAGGAAGAATTACTTGTTGACGGGAAACCTTACTTAGCACAATGTCCAATTTGTGGAAAATCTGTAGAGGTGCATGGCGGAATAGAGGAATGGAAACCAACATTTTATGATCCAGATAGTGGAGGCGACCCTTATTATGTAGATTGCACTTGTGGGTTGCATTTTTCAATAGGGCATTGTGAAATTGAAGAATTTGCAAAGGCATGGAATCATAGGAATGTATCTGTATCGTGTGATTACTGTGCGCACCTTGGAAAAGACATAAACATATGTATAGGGTGCAATAACAGATCACACTTCAAAAAGTAAATTAACATAAGAGGGGGGACTAAGCATGCAAGATAAAACGTAGAGTTTAGAAGTACGTAAAACTCAAACATAAGAGGCAATTAAGGTAATACATAAAAAGATGAAAGTAAATATTAGACAAAGGAGAACTAAGAAATGAATGAAACTGTAATTTTAACGAAGGAGTTTGCATTAGAAGAAAACAGTAATGGCAGACAGGTATTTGAGATATCAAAGGATTATTTTTTAGGAGCTTATTTTGAATTAGGATTTGACAGCTATTATGATGATCCAGAAAGCTTTATAAAAAATCATGATGAGGAAGAAGGATATGCAATTTATGAATTAGCAGAGGCCGCTGGGGAGATTATTGATGAGCGGGCTATGTTGGATGATGACAGTTTTGATTTTGGTGAGGTATTTGTCAGTGGAGACCTTGTAGTCGAAGAAAATGACGATGAAGAAGACGATGATTTTTTTGACGACGTAGATGATTTGGAAGAGTACATTTAATGCAATCAGAAAGAGGTCAATGTGAGAGATTACATACATGGAGATTTGAGCTATGAAAAAAGCAGCTTATATTATAAAGTAAAAAATAGCCTGTTTTTACAACTGGGAATTATATTCTCATTCATTGGTTGTGTATTTTTTGTAGTTTCCTGTGGATTAATTATTCAATTTAGAAACAATGATTTATTAACACCAACATTTGTGCTATCATTTTTAATTGCAGCACTAATTGTATTGACAATAGGTATTGTGTTCTTTGTACGACATAGTAAGTGGGTTACACAAAGAGGGCATCTTATTGAAAACGGGAAACGCATTTACGCAACAGTAGTAGGAAAGAAGAAAAGATTTCGTATAGAAAGAAGCAACGGATTTAGTATGTATACCACAGCTCTAGCATTAATATGTCAGTATACAGATGATAATGGTACAGTACATACTTTTGAAAGCGAGCCAGTATGGTCTGATGTTTTGGATAAGCTGCAAGGAAATAGGGTGGCGATATATGTAGAGCATGAAGATTATAATAACTATTACGTAGATTTTAATTCAATGAAGTGACAATTAATTTGTTACTTCATTGAAAATATACTAACAGGTAAGAAGAGAGAATACTACTATGAATATGAGTAAGTGTTGTTACATGTGTACTGATAGACATTTAGGATGTCATTCAATATGCAGTAAATATATAGAAGCTAAAGCAGAGTCCGAAGAGCGTAAGGAAAAAGAACGTAAAGAAAAAGAAAGACTGTATGGGAAATCGCCTTATGGGGCAAATCATCACAAAAGTACAGCATTAAAGAACATATGTGAGCAACCAAAGGGAAGTTTAAGAAGAGAAACAACTATGTACCGATAAGACAGTTGACCAAGTTTAGATGAATAGCAAGTGCATATGTAGCAGACAAAATCAGTGGTATATGGAAAATAAAGAAGTAAAGGAGAAAAATAAATTATGGGTCAATATAAGAGTGGAATTATTTTTCAAGATAGGGTGGAATTAGCACCTATGTACGATGATAGTCGTTCAAAAATGTTAGGACGATTGAAAGTTGAGGATAATCACTTAAATGCTACAAAAATGTTTGTGAGAGCAGAACTTATACCAGTCAACGGGGATAGGGCAACAGATCCTAAAACATGGAAGTACATTATGGATCAAAAGGAGATTCCAGATTGGTATAGAAATGATTCTGGTAAATATGAGCAGATGTTCCGCATGGCAGTTGAAAGATGGGTAAAATCAAATACTACTAATATTTTAGGGAGATCGTGGACATCAAAAAAACATGGGGATTGTACATGCTATTTTCTTAATGGCAGTCTTGGCGATTCCAGAATGGGAGATACAAATAATTATAATGGTTCTGATGTACAGGCGCTTATCAACAATCATGAATTAAAGACAGAACTAAAGAGAGAGTTTGGCAATAAACTTGTGCCAATCACCACAAATCTTCTTTCTCTTGATGGATTAAAGGATTATGGGACTGTAGAGGGGGATTTTTTAGCAATTCCAACACTGGATTTATACATAGAATGTAGGGAAAATATTCCTAACATTGACAAAGGGTGGTGGTTAGCAACTCCCAACAGCACTCCTTCAGAATATAAGGCTTTGTTTGTACGGGTTGTAGACTTCGATGGCCACATGTTCTACTTCAGCTGCGAGTGCTCCTCGGGGGTTCGTCCGTTTTTTATCTTAAAATAATAAGCGGGATTTTTAGTAGAAATAGAATCAGTGTCTTATGGAAAATAAAGAAGTAAAGGAAAAAATAAATTATGAATAAATACAAGAGTGGGATTATTTTCAATGATAGGGTGGAATTAACACCAATGTATAATGATAGTCATTCAACATTGTTAGGACGACTGAAAATTGAGGGTAAGCAACTATATGACATGGGACTGTATGTGCAAGTAGAACTTGTACCATTAAATGGAGATAGAGCAACAGATCCAAAAACATGGAAGTACATTGTTGACCAGAAGAATATCCCCGATTGGTATAAAAATGATTCTGGTAAATATGAGCAAATGTTTAGAGTGGCGGTTGAAGAGTGGGTAGCATTAAACACCATTAATATTTTAGGGAGATCATGGACAATAAAAAAATATAGAGATTGTACATGTTATTTTCTTAATGGTAGTCTTGGTGATTCAAAATGGGGAGATACAAATAATTATGATGGTTCTGATATACAGGATTTTATACATAATCATGAATTAACAGCAGAACTGAAGAGAGAGTTTGGCAATAGGATTGTACCAATTACTACAAGTCTTACTTCTCTAGACGGATTAAAGGATTATGGGACTGTAAGAGGAGATTTTTTAACAATTCCAACACTGGACTTCTATAGAGTATGTAGGGATAACATTCCTAACATTGATACATGGTGGTGGTTAGCAACTCCTTACAGTACTCCATCAGGATATGGACCCTCAGATGTTGAGGCTGTTGACGGCTCCATTGGCCGCGTGGAATACATTGACTGTAGGTATTCTGGAGCGGTTCGCCCATTTTTTATTTTAAATAATAAAGAACAAGCTATGAATATATACATCAATTAGGAGAAAAGAATGGGAAATACTATAGGTGGGGAGCATACATATGATAGTGTGTTCCTCACTTTTAACTTTATTATAAAAATATGATTTATTTAGAAAGGAATATAAAAGCATGAAAGTAAATGTTAATGATGCTATATTTATAGATAATTTTGATATAGACATGAGAAAGATAATGAATAGTGGTCAATGTTTTAGGATTAAAGAATATCAGCCAAATTATTACTCAATTATATCTGGAAATAAATACGTAGAAGCATTTCAATATCCAAATGAAACGTCTATTTATTTAAGGTGCGATATTGATGATTGGAGAGGATATTGGCAGAATTATTTTGACTGTAGTGATGAAAGTACAAGCATAGAAGATATATACAAATTAGCAGTTGAGTATGGAGATGGGTATATAAAAAGGTGTGCAGAAAAATCTAAAGGAATGAGAATTTTAAGACAAGATAAGTTTGAAACATTAATATCATTCATTATAAGTCAAAGAAACAATATACCAAAGATAATATCAACAATTAGGAGATTGAGTGAAGCTTATAGTACACCACTTACTGATAAGATAACTGGAAAAACATATTATCCATTTCCAAGTGCTGAAGAAATATTAAAGGGTAGAGAGACCTTAAAATCAGTAGGATTGGGGTATAGAATTGAATATATAGTAGACGCTTGTGGACAAGTATTAAGCAAGGGTATAGATTATTTTGATAGCGTAGATAAGCTAAAAGAAATTCATGGAGTAGGGGATAAGGTTGCGAACTGTTATATGCTTTTTGGAATGCATGATTTACAAGCATTTCCTATAGATGTGCATATAGAAAGAATTATAACAAGAGAATACGGTGGGAGATTTAGTTTAAATGATACAATTAAACCTTATGCTGGAGTAATACAGCAGTATATGTTTTACTCGGAAAAGAATATTTAAAGAGAATAAGCAATTAAATTTTAGTAAGGGGGAGTGTGAGAATAATTAGAACATTTGAAGAGTTTAATGAAGCAAGCATACAGGATAAATTAAATTATCTAAAAGAGAAAGGTTTTGCAAATAAGAAAAATTTCATTTATTATGAAAAAGAGCTGTGCAAAGAGAAGATACAAGAAATGAGAGACTTATTATGTAAATGGAATTCTAAGAAAGAAATTGGTAGTTTTGAATATACTACTCAATCATTATACGGAGATAACCTTAAAATATCGGTGGAATACTGCATATATTCAAGTAAATTTTTAATTACTGTACAAACAATAGATGTAGCATGTCACGAATTAATACTAATACGAGAGGAACATGAAAAGGAGCTATTAGATTTCATAACTAAATAGTAAGTAATCGTGAAAGAAGTGGGAGTATTCAGTGACTACTTCTTTTTTGTTTAAGGTATTACAATAATAGAATATATAAGACGCTTAAAAATGAGCAGTGAAAGAGAGTAAGTAATTGAAATTTTTAAAAATTGTAGGTCTAAATGATGAAGAATAGGAGAAACTGAAATGGAGAGAGAATCATATAGAATACCACAGGAATATATATTAAAAACCATACTAGCTGGCAACAGTGAATTTTCTTTACAAAACGAGAACTCTAAAAGACATTATACGTATAAGATTAAAAGTGTAAAGAAAAATAATAGTAAAACCAGCAAAAGATACTTCGTAAATGTGGCTTTTGGATATATGGAGTTCACATACGCTGGTTTGCTTATTATTGAAGGTAATAAAGTATCATACAGCAAAGGAAATTCTGGAAACGTTTCAGAAAGTGCTGAATCTATTGTTGGACTGTTTTGGTTACTAAATATACTATTAAACGGTAAAAACGTGCCAGATGCTATGGGAGTATATCACTTTGGTAAGTGTGGAAAGTGTGGCAGACCATTAACAGACCCTGAATCTATAAAAATAGGGCTGGGGCCTTATTGTGTAAATCATTAAAGGAGAGAAACATATGCGTGAATATAAAGTAATAGTTAAAAGTGATGAAAATGGCATATATGCTTATGTAAAACTAGGTTTAAAGTTAGGTGTAGCTGAAGTGACTATAGTAGAAAGTGAGTATAACGAGCTGTATGACGATGACTGCCTATGTGCAAAGCTGGGGTATTTCAGCAGAATAAATGTTCCTCAAGAGTATAGACGGGTAGGGATAGGAAACTCGTTATTAAAAGCAATTATAAATGAAGCTAAAGAACTTGGGATAAGCTTAGTATGTGAAATAAATCCGTATGGAGAAATGACTTACGAGCAATTAAAAGAATGGTACATGAAGAATGGGTTTATGCAATGTGAAATAAGTGGAACAGACGCATTATATTATG
>Ga0153949_1000550_pt1 | contig 13082 bp, 20 predicted proteins | sample TSNJ033MetaG_FD_104705 | JGI IMG/M metagenome (GOLD analysis project Ga0153949, IMG submission 104705) | Attine ant fungus gardens microbial communities from New Jersey, USA - TSNJ033 MetaG | ecosystem: Host-associated > Fungi > Mycelium > Unclassified | place: USA: New Jersey, Wharton State... | reverse complement strand
TTTTAATACAAGCAAGTCTTTAAAGAGAATAAAAGCAATCATCCATGTGGTCAAGCATCGGCCTAAGCTGTCACACAAAGTACAAGTACATTCTCTAATAGATGATAGATGATACACAAGTCCTTGTTGAAATCTGATAGCTAAAGGGGCGTGTTGATAGCCTGGTGATGGCCTGGCGGTGAAGGAAACTCAGCATCAAGAACCTGATCAGTCGTCAGGCATAATACAAGGATATCCATTTGTAATACAGGCGAGAGATTTACAAGCCTTGGACCAGGCAAAATGAGTCACACCAAAACAAGACACGCTACGCAAATCGCAATACCAACAAAGAAATCACCTTCAATTAACTAGTAAGAAATCTAGGAAATAATCACAACGTCCAATTGGCTCCTCGCCTTGAAGCATCCCTCAGCAGCTCCGCCCTCGGTCATCATAACATTCACGATCATAACTACTTCCGTGGCGATGGTCTCAATCACGGTCCCGATCCCTGTTGTACTCCCTACGACGATCGAAGTCGCGTGTGACGTTCATTTCTCATGCGGGGTCCGCAGTAATGACCTAGAGTGGGTGTTCTTGCCCGAGCACACTGAGCCTGTTCATCGCAAACCCACAATGTCAAGCATGTAACAAATTCACCACACTGGAGCGGCTCCACTTTTCCCACCGTAATTATTTGGCTCATAATATCCGTAGAGTTGAGAGCCATGATGGCTGCTTCTGCTTCCTCGGCCGCTTCCATCGTCACAAAGCTGAACCCTCGGGATTCACGAGAATGTGGGTCATGCGTGATGGATGCTTTTTGGACCTGGTGGACATGTCAGAGTCAGATTGGTGTACAACACAGCAGGACACACCCTGCCGACTTTGGCAAAGATGGCTGTTGTCCATTGTTGTCCATTTTGTGATTTAGATTGGCGACATAAAGGTGAAAGGGGCGAGCTGACCGAAACGGCAAAGCGAAGCATTGGCCATATGGCTGATGACCGTATGATAGAGCAGTCACCAGGCTCACGTCCCTGTGGCGGCATAGTTTGCTGGTTGAAAGGAGACTAGTCGACGAAGACGCTGTTGGCACTGATGATCGTACTGGCAAGAGGAACTGCAAGTCAATGCTGTTGCTATCTCATCGAGAAAATTGGCGCAAGCAAATGATAAGGGCTCGGAAGAGTGGCTCGACCTGTAACGGACGAGAAGAGTTGGTCTACAAGAGTTCAAAATACAATTTCTCGGCAGGACACCAGTTTGACTCACTTGGAAAATATTCAATTTCCTGTGCCTCGACGTACTACTCTTTACCAGTCCCTACCACCGTTGTCCTCACTAGGCTTTTTGTCTGATAGCGGCAGTCTCCTCAGCTTGACTCATATCTACTGCATTCAACGAGAACGCTCATAATCCATTTGGTAAGAATAGTTGTCGTTTGAATGTGGGGGTGACCAGGAACGGGAGTCTTTCAGTCTGTAAGCTTCAGCAGATTCTCGCCTTGGACTGTATGGCATTTGTTCACTCTTAGATTGAAACAGCTAGACTGAAGCTCACATTTTACTCCCATCCAACAACAGGTATGATCGAGTTTTGGGCAAGCTCTTATATCTAGATGTCACGTAGACCCTGAGCAAAAGTCTGAGCACGAGGCACCCGCCGCATCATTAGGGAAGAAAACACCCACCTCGGGTTTATCCAAATCCAAGCTAATCCACAATCAACGGTAAAAATTCGTAATCTTACTCGTCGCATCCAGTCTCGAACCCTGGACCTGGCAGTCCCGACACCATCGCTCATTGCTCCAAACAGATTACTCAGTACCCAATTACTTCTTACAAATCTAACACTGCTTGGTATCATGTGGATTGGGATGCGGTGAACAGTCCGAGACATCTTGTACTATTCCGTTGACTTTTTGTCGCGAGAGTCCCAGGAAGGCATAAAAGCTCCACCACTAAGTGAGGAACTTATAAGGATCCTTGGCCGCACAACGAGGTGGTGTTTGACGAGGATGCCACCCAGCGGCTTTAGTGCGGTCGAAAACATGGGACCCCTAGCTTTGTCAGAACGGATAAAACGGAATTTGGATTATAGGGATTTTGAGCTTATTGGGAAGCGGTTATGAGCGCTATCGGGGTGTCAGCTTAAAGAATAGAATGGTCAATTCGACCTGAGACTTCTTGTGTCGTGACTTTTGAGGCCCTTTTTGTTTTGCTCACAGAACATATTCTCGACAACGTGGTCCAGAAACCTGGATTGTAATTACTTAGCTCAATTCCTCAGACCATCACAAAGAAAAAAATGAGAAACTTACACAGGTAACGCACTTGATCTGCGGCTGGAATCACATCACCTATGTAATCAGTTGAAGGGGAAGCTCTTGCGACTATGATACTCCCTTGTTCGAGTTGGGACATTGTGTGTCGAGATGGGGAATTTACTCACTCTCACGTATGAAATCAGCCCCTCCTGTGAATGGTTGATCGTGGAGGAAAGTATTGTCACACACTACCCGACGAGTATAGTGATTCCCACGTTGTGTGATCGATCTGTCTATTTTCGCAAATTGAACTGGATGATATTCTCGAGAACACTTTTCTGCCATCGATCTTGCCTTTCTCTCTACTTTTCGCAGCACTATCCCTGTTTGCAGCCCAAAAGATTTTGTACTCTGGGCAGGGATATGTCTTCTGATTCAACACTGGTGAGCACCGAGCAGCTCGAGCAGGAGGTCGCTCAGCAACAGGTGCTCTTTAATGAACTGCGGATAAGCCCTACTGCTGGTTCTTCTGAACTCAATGAAGCCAAGAAAAAGCTTAGCCAATTGAAGATGGAACTTGGAAAAGCTAAGGCAAAAGCCGGCGGTCCTGTCGACGCAGCTGGTGGAAAGAGGAAGGAACGATTATTATTGAAAACTGCAAAAGTATGTGAAACGAAATTTGGGTCGCCGATGACTTACCACGCATTTCAGGGTACCAGAGATTATGGTCCCAATGAGATGTTCTGTCGTGAACATATCGAGCGGGTCGTCAAGGAATGCTTTACAACTTATGGAGGCTCGTGCTTGGACACCCCAGTCTTCGAACGCAAAGATGTCTTGACTGACAAATATGGCGAAGACTCCAAACTGATTTTTGACCTTATGGACCAGGGAGGAGAGCAACTTGCGCTTCGTTATGACCACACTGTCCCCTTGGCACGATACCTTGCTATGGCTGGAGGGACGAATACTCAGAGCAAAATCTGGCAGGTTGGAAAGGTTTATCGTAGAGACAGCCCCGTCATGTCAAAGGGTCGTATGCGGGAGTTCATGCAGGCTGTCAGTCATATTGCATTCCGCCCTCTTACGCCCTTAACGCGATGCTATAGGATTTTGATATCAGTGGTTCCTGGGACCCCATGATTCCTGATGCTGAGATTCTTAGCCTACTCTGCACGGTCTTAGCCAGACTAGATGTTGGAGAGTTTGTGATCAAGGTATAAATTCTAATACTCTATGGCGACTGTCAAGATTCATTTTCTTCAGGTCAACCACAGAAAGATTCTCGATGGCATCTTTCAGGTTTGCGGAGTACCACAGGATAAAATTCGCACTATATCCTCGGCTGTTGACAAGCTGGACAAAGTGAGTAGTTCTTCTGACGATCTGAATGAACGCATCCAATGCCTATCATAGTCGCTTTGGACTGATGTTAGAAAAGAAATGACTGAGGAAAAGGGTCTTGATCCCACTGTTGCCGATAAAATTGGTGTTTATGTTCAACTTAAGGGTAAACAGCTGATCTTGTGTGAAATAGTCCAAACTAACGACTTATAGGGGGCGCTGATTTAATTGACAAGTTAGCGGAGGACGCAGCTATTGTTGCGAATGACAGTGCCAAACAAGGTCTAGAGGAAATGAAGATCCTCGTGTCATTACTTCGAGCATACAAGGTCATTGACAAGGTATCGTCTCCACCACTTGCATATGTAGACATCCCACTCTGACCCCGGTCTTCAGATATCCTTTGATATGTCTTTGGCTCGCGGTCTAGACTACTATACTGGTATCATCTACGAGGCAACCGTCGAAGCTTCTGCGCCTCCTTGGCTGAAAGCAGCCCAAGCAACCGCAGCAGCCCAAGCCAGCAATCTTGAATCCAATACTCTTACATCGACATCTCCACCTGCACAACTGCCCCCAAAGAAAGATAAACAGCCGAAGAAGAAAGCAGACGCAGATGAAGATGACGATATTGATGACTCACAAGTTGGTGTAGGGTCTATTGCTGCCGGCGGGCGTTACGATGGTCTCGTTGGTTCGTTCAGTTCTGCGGCTGCTGGTGACAAAGAAAAAAGTAAAGGTCATCTACCATGTGTTGGCGTGAGTATCGGTATGGACCGTATTTTCTCGCTGTTATGGCCAAAGTGGGTGGAGAAAGGTATGAGGAGCAAGGAAACGATGGTTTATGTTATGAGTGCTGGAGATGGGTTGTTGACAGAACGTGTAGCCTTGGTGGGAGACCTCAGAGAGGCTGGAATCAAGGTTCGTATGGATATCTGGTCTGCCTCTTCGTGAAGGTTCAAAAACCACTCATAGACCGATTTCTTGGCCAAGAACAAGCCTAAGCTCCCTGCACAATTTGCTGCTGGAGAGAGGGACGAAGTACCTTTTGCAGTGATGATTGGCGGTGACGAACTACGGGCAGGCTTCGTTACTGTTAAGGAGCAGAAATGGGAGTTTGTCGATGGAAAGAAAACGAAGGTACAGAGTACAGACCAGGGCGAAAAGGTAAAGAGAGATGAACTTATCCAGTGGATTAAAGGTACCAGAACGTACCAGGAGTGGAATACTGGGAAGCTCATTTGATCACCGATGTTCTGATAATCTATCTTTCAACTTGGATTGAACCCCTCTAGTTAGTAATAGTCCCCTAAATAGACATCATGCCTCGGTAGAGCTGTATTTCCATGTCCAATATTCTCCTGAAACCTGCCTCACAAATATACCTCAACAGATGCAGAATCGTGACATACAGGACCTAGTAATCCAATCCTTCGCGTCTAAGGAAACTTCTGGCATCAAATAAACATAAGATAAGCTCGGGCACAAGAGTTTAAGCCGCACAATGCAAATGAGTAGTCTCGTTTGAAAAAGTCTAATCTCGGCTGGATGGAGGAAAATTTTCGTGAGTCCCAGGCTCAATGAATGGTATTTAAACACATAGGGAACCAAAGATGCCAGAAACAAAGTGAAAGCAACATATATTGATATTTATGAACATTATGATAAACCTGCAACTCACAACACAGAAATCTTTCTTTCAGAAAAATGACATCTACGAGAGGGAATATCGACAACGTAATAGTTTCATTTCCAAAAAATCATTAAATGTAAATGGAATCAACTATATAGAGTGCGAAACAACGAAAAGCTTGGTGAGAAGAGCAACAACAAATCGAAGCAGAAAAATCTCACATTAGTGATAACGAATCCAAAAGGTAGTCACAAAACAAGGCAGAGTCAGTAACATCAACGAGATAATAAACTATCGTTCACACAGGACTTGAGGTCTATCTTTAGCTGAACCTAAAAAAATCAGATGTCAAGGGCTAACTCACACAATCCATTCAACTTGATCCTGTACCTCCCACAACGACGAGCTTGGTAGTTTAGATATAGGTTTGGGGAAGCACAGAACGATGACAAAGCTTCTCTCGACTCAAACAATTCGCTACGCCTGATTCTTTCACCACACCTGCCACTTCCTCAATCCCTTACCCTCACCATGTCTCACTAACTGTTGACTTTGGTGAATGAGACTCCTGCACCAAATTGGCGTCACAACACAACCAATTTTATGCAAAATGCGCAACATCACACAAATTTGCACAGCCGCCCATCCCACAAAAAATCATCTACACTCTCCTTCTCCTCAAGTGCTAGACTCGGTGTATGACACAACCAAAACCGTCTGGCAGAAACCTCCTCATACACGAGGCGTAGCACACCGTTCGAGTTCAACATAGGCAAAGTCTCATGATCTCTGAACAACCTCAGATAATGCCTTCCCACCGTCAGATATACCTTTTTCAATCTCGGGAATCGCACAGGATTCGAAAGCAGATTGTCAAACTCGTGGAAACACAAATCAGCAGGAAAGCCTCCAGGAAACAATGCGTCGAGTTTCTCAATTTGCTCTGTCGTGAGGAACCTAACGTGGATGACCTCAAGTTTTGAGCTCGACTGAGAACGACTGAGTCGTTGTAAAGTATGGATGAGATAGCTAAAGGGATTTGGGTAGGTACGAGATGCGGGCTTGAGTATTACTGGACAGTTGATAGCTAGGGTCCGGAGGCTTGATGGAGCGTTGAACTCAATCACTGTTCCGTTTTGATTCAAACACGGATTTGGATATGATGAGAAATCTGAAGAAAATTCAACACACGGGCGTTGAGAATCATGATATCGCAAATCAACTTACTGTGGTAGAATGGAGTATAAACAAACGACCGTAAAGTCGACTTGCACATCTCCAGAACCTCGTTCACAATCTCAACCTCTTTGCATTCATCCCCCAAGAACAAATTTTTGAGTCGGGGGAATACGGACCCATGATCAAAACCACTACTGCCCACCGCCATCCATACCAAACACTCAGGCAACAACCTCACAGGGAATGCCAATGACTCCAATTTCGGCCACGATTTCACGATCCCGATTCCATCCATCTCATCCTCAAAAAACTCCGTTCCACTCATCCTCAAAACTCTTATTGAGTCAGCAACAGCAGCTAGATAAGCCGCAGGAATTCGCCGGTCTTCCACACAAAGTTCTGTCAGGCTATGACATCTCTTCAACACCTTCGTCACGATAGCCATGGTATCCGACAACGGATCATCACGATATCGTCTCATGATCGTTATTTTATTTAGGGTTTCCACTGGTAGGAGTTCAAGGACAGACTCAAATAATGGGTCAGGTTGGAGATAATGGTGGTCAGATTTCGTATTTTTGGATGGAGGGGGATAGCATTGTAGCTTGAGGTGGCGTACGTGTGAGAGGAGATGGGAGTGAGCGGGACTGAGTAACCATGAGCAGCGTGTCTCCTCCTCCTGAGACCCTGTCCAAGCGACCGGGCGACATCCGGATGATGAGGATTTCATCCGTTGGGGAAACCGATGAACTGTTATTTCAGCGAACAAATGCCGTTGTACAATGTATCGAAGAGTTCTGCACACCAGGGCGCACTGCGTGAGAGTATCCAAGTCATCTGCCAAGCCTTGAAGAATTTCATGAAAGAGTTCAACTGGCAAAGGAGGTGGGGACATGATATTCTGCCTAAAAACGTGGGAACAAGGCAAGAAACGGATTTTATACCATCGCGTTTGATCCGGGATGCACGTGAACTACCTCCATGTTCGTCGAACAGATGATGGATTTCGAGCTGTGAACAATGTCAAGGAGATACAAAACTCCATCTAAGACCCGAGTATCCTCAGATAATCTGTCCAATCATGAACACATCCAACCCTGTACACGGATAAACGTTTAACATCTGGTCGCTACTTGTCGAGGCAAGTCCAACATCGTCACTTTTTTGGAATATCATTTTTGATATTTTGTACCGATGGTATTAATGTAATGCGCAGCTTCAACATCAGCCAAGTTGCCCATTTTGCAGATTTGACATGGTCGACATTAAAAAATATAATAATTATCGACTAAGATAGGCCTTTTGGATCGTATTCGTATTCGGCGTAAAGAGGCACCCAAACCTTGTCCTTGGCCCTCTGTCTGACTTATTCTGCTTTCAAACCTTCAACGCCTGATTTGCCTTCTCGAACGACTTCTTCAGCCACAGCGATACCAATTTCAAAATTAATCTTTGGAGCTTCCCCAAAATCTGGCAACAAGGCTTCTCCAGCATAATCCCCTTCTTGACTGTTTCTCTTCCGAATAGCAGGTGAAAGCTCAGCAAGTCGATGAGCAGCCACAACAATCATTTTATCTGTTATTTCCTTCGCTTTTGAAAGTACCGCACCAAATCCAAGACCTGGATAGATCAATGCGTTATTGCACTCTGCAATTCTAAAACCCCATGAAGTTGGTCAACACGAAGGTAGGAGGGTAGGAGAGCGATGGAGTATTTACACGAATTCCCTCTCTTCACCTTCGACCTTCATTTTAACAGGCGGGAAAGGACTTCCTGTCGCAACTAGACCTTTGCCCTTTGTCCACTTCATGATATCATCCGGCTTTGCCTCTACAAGTCGGCTGGGATTTGACAATGGGAACACAATTGGCCTCTCGCAGCCCCCATCCATCATTGCTTGGATCACTTCTTGTTGAAAGACTCCAGCGGCAGTCGAACACCCAATCAAGACTGTCGGTTTGACCTGCTTCACGACGTCTAATAACATGATATTACCTTTCCAACCCTCATCAGCATTCCTAACGAAACCTTCCAAACGACCTTTGATTTCCCCGACGCCTTTCGCCATGCCTTTGCCGATATCATATACCAAGCCTTCTCTGTCAATCAACCAGAATTTACTATCTGCTTCTTCCCTTGAGACATGATCTGTTGCCATCATTGCATCTCGAATTTGGGAGGCTATCCCTAGTCCCGCCGAGCCTGCACCCATGACTACATACCGTTGATCGGCCAAAGAGCCTTTCTTATCGTGCGAGTGGTCGTTAGCAATCCCAGCAGCAGCTATGAGACACGCGAGTGTGACTGCGCCTGTCCCTTGTCTACTCAATGTCAGTGATCTATAACCAAGGATTACGACTGCTCAGACTTACATGTCATCATTGAAAACAGCATGTTGTTTCTTGTAGCGCATCAAGAGTCGGTATGCATTTTTAGTGGCGAAGTCCTCAAAGTGAAGCAAGCTATGAGGGTAATACTTGCGGACCAATTGTATGAACCTGAAAGAAATGGTATCAGCAGTATTCTTGCCTAGTCGAAGATGTGATCCAACTATGCTGACTTGTCGAGGAATTCATCGTATTGCTCTCCGCGTACCCGTTTATGTTTCCAACCCTTGACACAGAACTCATTCACAATTTCACATGCGAAGAGAGAGGACGTACAACATAGAGCTTATCATCCAGCAATTGCTCATTATCTGTGCCAACATCTAACATCACGCTTAACGACCTAGCTGGGTTTAAGCCTCCAATCAATCTGGAAACCTGGTACATGAAATTACTCCCTAATATAACTCGATTTCACTCACGTATACATGACAGACTTGGCCGTTGAAATCTTTGTGACATCTTGAGCTCAAAACCGACAGCATACGTAAGGATCACAGACTCACCGCGATTCCCTATAAAGCCAACCTCAGCCGAATTGATAGATTTGAAATTCAAGGCAATAGCACTCACACCAACTCCCTGATCCCCGATGCCCAGAATCGCCTCTGCATCTGTACAAACTATCAAGTCAATTTCTCTCCCCTGCTTCACAGTCTGCTCCAGAAACTCTTCTTCCATCGTCTCTCGATCACTGAATGTCAAATACAAACCCTCGCTTCTCCTAAACAGATGAGAATATTGTGCAATTGCATCTGCCTGGTGGGAATTTATTAGCTTGAGCTCCAACAGTGAGGAGGATGTGGAGTGTGGATGAAGTGGAAAGGAGGTACTCCAGAACACCTCACCTGAGTCGGGGTATAGATGATGGGCACAAGCTCCTTTAGGTATTTTGAGACAAGCGCATAATACAGTACCCAATTCTGGTCCTTCAGGCTTTGTAAAAAGGTATTCCTGCGAAGGGGGTCACGGCGTGTACTAAGTTGCTCATATGCTCGGTCAACCTGCTCGTCAAGAGTATTTACGCGAGAGGGTAGCCGTCCAACGAGACCAAAGTCTTTTCGTTCGCGGTTGGTGAAGCATGTGCCTTTGTTAAAGCGAGGGTTTGTCAGAATTGATTCACCACGAAGAGCAACTCGCGCTGCAGGTATTGTGTGTTTTCTAGCCCCTGTAAGTGCTCTGCTAACTGACATAGTCGTGGAAAGAGTCTCTGCTTGGGCGTGGGTCTGGAGCTAACTATGAAACCCATATGATGCAACGATGAGTTATTATAAGACTACGGACATAAATGGACAATGAACATCAGTCGTGATAACATTAGTATAGGTAAGTATGTGTATACGGTGATACCGCAATACAAAATTCCACAGGTGAGAGTTTCTGAACATCATAAAAGACGAAGCGAAAAGCCTAAGCGGCAACGAGACTTCCTTTGTATCCATCGCCTCGTCTGACGGTGCGTATACCAAGGAGAATCGTGATGAACAAAGCAAATGAGAGGAAAATCCTGCGTACGGGTTGCTTAGGCCTCAGAAAGTTGGATAATAGCCGATAAACATACCAGGTAATCCATCCAAAAGCAATCAGAGCGTTGATTTGTCCACAATATCTGAATAAGTCTTCCCTTGAACAGTTGACTCCGCCTCCAACCGACTCTGTTAGAGCCGCAGATGCTGTCAGCCAGAGGACCCATGTAACGAACAAACTAGTATGTTCAAAGTCAGATATCCAGGAAAAAAAGGGTGCAAAGCGAACAACGCACAAGACGATATTCGACAAGACGCTAGAGGCGACGGAGTATCGGGCAAGGAGGAAAAGGAATACAAAAAAGGGTACCAGAAGCATTGTCCATGCGGAAACAAAAAGGAAGTATCGGACTCGATCTCGTTCTCCCAAGTTTCTGTAATTGTGGTGATTGTTGAAACGAGAGACCAGCCAACCAGAAATTGCGAGCTATTCAGGAAGATACTGTCAGTAGACGCATAAAAGAAAGTCTGAGTACACCTAATGTGTACCTCAATAACAGCAAAGAGCCAGACAAATGTATAAAGGACTGGATTCGGTTCAGCGATGCTCTGAGAAAACGAGAGATACACCCGCACTGGGATAGCCGCGTTTCACGACGTTGTCAACAGCCATGGTGCAATAGGAGGACAGAAAACGAAAGGGATATGTAGGGGTGGGTGAAGTAACAGTCAGTCGTACTTGGGGTTTCGTCAAGGTCGTAGAGGTATTATATACGTTGAGGCGCGAAAGGAGGTGAAGCTCTACACGATCACTCTGAAACTTTCAACATGACATCATTATTCCACGCTACAAATTGGACTTGTGCCATCATTGATCTTATAAATACCCCTTTATTTCTAGCACAGCGACTTGATACTGGAAATTTATAGTTTATTCAGATCCCTAGTTCAGCGATTCAAGTCACACCTGATAAATGCTTTCGGTGTTGTAGTCTATCAATAATTATCATCAGCTCAGACTGTGGTGCTAACTCCAGTAACAACCATAATCTGACAGGAATCAAGACAAAATCGCGTCGAGCGAGGTGTTCCAATACCAATATCCACCTATCATATACAAGTTTGCTGTAACATACATCTGGAAGTCTGACTTCGGGGTCCTGATTGCTGCACCTGGTAATCGAGTAATACATAGTTCTTGTAATTGTCCTGCGCCTTTGGCATTAGCCTCAATCTCTGTTAATCCTGAATTGTGTTCAATATGCTTGTAATTGCATTACAGTGTTAGCTCCCCTGAAGAGACATATCTAGCAAGGGAAAATAGGTGCAGAGGTAAGATAAACAGATAGAGGTAGAGGATGTAGTGGAGAATTGAAGAGTTGATAGCTTTTGCAGACTACTATTGATCGCTCAGATGCACAGTTGCTTGAAAAACTGCCCAAGTGTTTGCTTATTGAAGATTGAATTGTGGCAGTTCAGTAATATTAGCAGAAAAATCTGAATAAATTGGGGCAAAGGAAGACAGCCATGAGGAGTGTTATACATAAGGTGAAGAACTCAGATGAGTTACTTTCATGACAATGTCGACATATATAGTATTGAAATATTGACTTTGTAACCTAGGGTATCAAGCCGAAATAGAAATTCACACTTAGATTTGCACTGTGCATTGAATTTTATCTCAAATGGTATCAGCCCTAAATCTCACTACTTGCAGCATGTTCCAGCCTTCCCAGATTGCAGAATCCATTTTCTACAGCACAAGATACGATCACTCATTCCCTCCCCCTATTCCCATCTCAGTCACATATCTTCCTCGGCCCATCTTCCTCATCACTTCGACAACTTGTCCGACCTTCTCAAATTCATTCCAACCACTCAGGAATTCACGACTTTTGCTAGTACTTCCTTCACTAAGACTTTCCAAAGGTTCCAGAAATCTGGCTTTCAGCGCCTTCCATTGCATCGCTTTCACATTCTCTGCGAAATCTTCAACATCGTCTTTTGAGCCTTGAGCGTAAATAATTCCAGGATATCCAAGTTTTGCAAACCCATCTAGGTGATACTCTGAACTCCAGCGCTGCAGATTTCGCCGTTTTGTTGGAGACACTAGGTGATGTGACGTGAATAAGACATGATAAATGTTCTCGGATCTCGGCTGTGAGGGACTCTGTGATTCGGCTATCTGTGATTCTTCTTCGTCTGGCGTTGGGTGAAGGAGAGGTAAGAGGTGTGAAGGAAGTAATTGATATAGTGGATATCTATCATGATACGAACAAGCCGGAGGATATGGTTATTTTCGTCCTCAACAAAGCAAAGCAGGTCGCTGGACTTACTCTGATCTCTCTTCTGCACCGATTTCATCCAGACCTTCCAGAATTCTCTCTCTCCACCATTGCTGCTCCGCCCGACTGAGATCGTCACCGCTTATTGTGATACAATCGTTTATACTCCTATATTCCCCATTATACCCCTGGCAGTCTATTTTGAACGACGCTTTGGAACCTTCAACTGTGAGCTGAAACCTCACAGGTGACAAGCTCATGTCATTCGGTGGGAAATCCAAACTGGGATCAGATAACACGAGTCGTTCCCATTTTTCTGCTTCTGATGACCCAAATCCCGCATTTGCTTTGTTGTCCACAGAAGAGCTTCCCAAGGTCAGATCTCTCAGTCCCAAGTCTGAAGAAATATCCAGGAACGTGAGATGTTCCCCAGGTAGAAGCGAATACCAAATGAGTTTAAGTTCTTCCACTTGTCTATTCAGTGAGAGACATGCTGACATAGAGGTCTACGCGACAGCAGGATCAGCGTTTAATGAG
>Ga0153949_1000547_pt1 | contig 13131 bp, 12 predicted proteins | sample TSNJ033MetaG_FD_104705 | JGI IMG/M metagenome (GOLD analysis project Ga0153949, IMG submission 104705) | Attine ant fungus gardens microbial communities from New Jersey, USA - TSNJ033 MetaG | ecosystem: Host-associated > Fungi > Mycelium > Unclassified | place: USA: New Jersey, Wharton State... | reverse complement strand
TTGTTGATACCATAACCGCCAGCATTCCCCGGTTGCTGCTGGTTCATGGTGGATGGACGCAAGAGCTGTTGTGATTTGTTTGCATATTGTTATTTGCTAGTCGTTGTCTGCGAGTAGTTTCTTCATACTGACAACCAGAGGAAAGATAAATCATGACAACGAAAAACCAGGTAACTATATCCTTCGATTCAACAATCATCACTGGTGTTGTCTGCTGCTATTCCGCACTTGGTTGTTTGCCGACAAACTGATTGCCATCTTTAGCTTTTTCTTGGCTACTACCCGATACCATCGGATTTCCTAGACTTTTTTCTCTTTTTTTTCGCCGAGCGTTCTGTCTTCTTTTAAACACTGTCCAGAATTGCATTCCTGAAATTGTATGGCTGCTATTCGACCTTCATGTTCATTCCAGCGATAACATCTTGTCATAAGGTTATCGTTCCAGAAAAAGCAACATGCATCTCCTTGCCGACAGCATAGTCTTACCACAAATAATGTCTCGAGGAGCCGATAATTGTAATGGATCCATAATCATGACAACACGAGCGTGGCACCACCGTGGGTCGTTTCTAGGGCACTTTACTTCCTTTATATGACCGGGTCCGTTGTCTCATATCGTTTATTTCCCCAATGGCGTCTCTTCCTTCTTTCATTGAGCTTATGGGATCTCTGGCTCTTGAGCAGACATCCCATTCACCTTCATCGGATCTTTCCCTTTCACCAAACTCATCCCCTTCCTCATCACCACGACTCAACGGTACTATGGTACCTTCAAGGTCGAGATCAAGTCCATCTCTGAGGAAAGTCTCTTCCCGAGATTGCTCTCCTAGATATTCTCCTTATTCTGTGAGTGAACTGCTTCGGAACATCCCTTAATAGCAACTCGTTCATATCCCAACTAGTCTTACACACGAAGAGGGAGCGCTTCTTGTTCATCATTTTCTGATTCGGGTTCTACAGAACGAGTAAGCAATTTGCCAGTATCTAGTGGAAAGAGACAGTTAACGCTTTGTGATCCAGTGTTACCCTCCTTCATCGCCATCGTCTCTTCGTCCTAGACGATCCTCAAATCGATTGACTATCAATATCTATGGCTCAACATCTGACCTCCCTGCGAATACGCCAATCTCCGGTTACCTTCGTCGCAAGACTCCAGGAGCCTCACCAACGTCGCCTGGTTTCCCTCGTTCTACGGCCTATGTGTCTACAGACATTGCCCTTCCAATCTTACTCTCATTTCCAAGCCCTACCAGCACCGATTCCTCGTCCCCTGATACGTTTCAGCCGGATGTGACTTTCCAATCCCAACAGTCGGACAAACCTATAGTCATTACCGAAATTACCGACGTAGTCCATTCAGCTCAATCTCCCTTGATTCATCGTTGGCATTCTGGTGTCAGACTTTCAACGCCGTCTTTTTCTCCGAGGCTCGAACATATGAATCAGTGCCGCCTAGTTCCTCGTCTCGTTTAAACGTTCCCTTACGCATAATCACTGCTCATTCGCTTGTAATGTCTCCTGTGTCTCCTGTTCTCGGGTTCCTTTACCTCGTTTGATCTCACGTGAGAGAGAACTTTTGCGGTTCGGCTACTGTGGGAACTCGCTTTTTCTAAACTCAGGACATTCAGATCGCTTTTGGACTATCTGTTGCTAGGGTTTCACTTCCATTTTTTTACATTGTACTTATTGACACTGTATCGACGCCACTTGTCACCGAGGATGCTCCTGTTGCTTCCTTCCGTTGTCTTCTAAGAAAGCACACACTAGTCTGATTCGCTTCGTTCAATACAATAATTGGCTTGCGACTTTTATCAAAACCAGTATGAACTGGAAAACTACCCACCAGGGCATTGAATCACATCAGTCGTGATCGTCTTCATGCGGTCCAGGGCATTGGGTTGCCATGTCTTCCTGACTCTCATACTCCAGGCCACAATAGAAACAATATGCATAAGCTGTCCGAAGATAAAGAAGCACGAGATGCAGTCGGTCCTGTGGCTTATTGACTGATGTCAGTCTTGTAAAGCAGGCAAGAAGCGAGTGACCAACCAACCTGAAGGCGTAAGAACTGGACTGCCTCTTCCAAAAAGTCAGGATCATATTCCTGGTTCACCTCAACAAGTTTCTTCTTCTGTTTTTTTAACCTGGTACCGATATCACCATCCTCGTCCTCTTGATCTCTCTCGGTCAAAGTGGAGAGTGCGTCCGCTTGCATTTGCTTACGGAGACGATCTTGTATCGTATCTGCAGCGCCCACCACATGACCATCATGTCCGTAGTGCAATGCAAGGGCTTCCATCAAACCGCTTGGAAACGTCTCTGGCTTATTTGGATCCAGCTGCAAGACATTGAGCTAATATAGGCCACTTACTTATCAACATTCTAGTGCTTCAGATATAGCCATTTACATACCGTTTTACCAGCTTTTTCATCAAGAGTCGCACACGTCAGCTGTGCCGGTCCTGACATGTAGATTCACAAGACGAAACAGAAAGAGGGCGATGATGAACATACCTAGTTCAGCCTCTGCCTTGCGTTCCTCGTACTCTTGCCTTGTACGATCGCGGAACGATCTTTTGGTCGATTCTTCTTCCATCTTCGCCATTTTTATGATTCGATCATGGGCATTCGGGGAACGAACTCGCTTTGTAGTCCCTATACCTTTCTTCCCTGAAATTGACTTGAGCTGCGTAAATCGTCTTCAAATCGACAGCACACATACCCATCCATTCGTTGATCGGTAGAGGCTCAGTCTTGTGTTGGGGCGGTGAAGATGACTTTCTAAGTAGTCCTTCGTTCCCCAGGTTTTCAGCCTGTCGTCCAAGAGACTGACCGGGAGTGAATCCCATTTTCATCATCATAGCAAGAGCTTTGTTTCCGGGACCATTTCCAGCCTCTTCTTCTTGCGCTTTCTCGAAGAGACTTTTGTTCAACCCCTCTTCTCTTGATATGAGCTCTCGTTGACGCTTGCTTTTTCTCTGGTTACTTGCATTCTTCTCTCGCGATTTCTTGGAGGCTTCTCTCCGAAGTTGACTATATGTCTTTGGCGCGGTCGCTGTTTCCGTAGGATTCGCCAAGAATTTGGCTGAAAGGTAGTCATCATTGTCGGACATTGAGTGATAGCTCAGTCTGTTTATGGTAAGAGATGGCAAAAACAGAATCGTATTCAAGCCCTCAACGAGACTGCTACAAGTTGCAATTAAAACAACACCAGAGCACAGACTGCTAGATGCAAAAAAAACAAAGGCGCCTAACAATCATACCAAAATCATAACAGGACGTAACAAAGTGAGGAGCGTTCACAATGAATTAGGTCGTTATAAGGGATCACTAGCATCATACGGCAGGAGTGGCAGTGTCATCGATGATACCACCATGAGCGACTTCATCCTGGCTGTCCTCATTGTGAGTGTTCACAGCGACCTTGACAACAATGGGTCGACCGCCAACTTCCATGCCCTGAAAAATTTCCATAGCCTTTTTCTGCTCTACTTCATTGCCAACGTCAACAAATCCATACCCTTTGCTCCTCCTAGGATTACCCCAGCGCATGCGAATGATGCGGGCAGAGATCGCTTTGATTCCGGCCTCGACAAAAAGAGCTAAAAGGCCTTCGTCCGTAATATCGAAACCAAGATTGGCGACAAAGAGCATATTTTGAGAAGGATCACCGACGGGATCTTGACCCACAGGACGACGATAACGCCTGAACTTCCGACGATAACTTTTAGTAACAGGGGCCTCAGAGGAAGGCTCGGCAGGAGCCGCCTCGCCCTCTGCATGAGCACCGGGTTCAGCCTCCGTAGCAACCTCAGACCTGGCCTTGGCCTTGCGCTAGTACATTGAGCAATTATTCAACAAAAACAAGCGCAGAAATGACTCACAGCAGTCTTCTTCTTTTTCTTCTTGGGCTTGACTGCCTCATCAGTGCCAGAAACGGCTGCCTCTGTCTTAGGAGCCTCCCCATTGGCCTCTGCCTCAGTGACTTCCCCAGGAACGGCTTTCCCGCCACGCCTACCGGTTCTTCTCCTGAAGAACCTACGCTCTCTCCTATCTTTCTGATCGGCAGGCTTCGCAACCTCGACGATTACTTGACGACCGTCAAGCTCCTTCTTGTTGAGCGTCTGAACAGCCTTATGGACAGCCTCTTCGGTCCTCAAGGAAACAAATCCGTATCCTGCGGGATTTGCACCACGTGTGATAACCTGAACGGATAAACTGGATGCATATATGCACTGGTTAATGTGAAGGGAATATATAGGAAAAAGCTTACACGTCGAAGTCAGCAAAGAAAGTCTTGAGCCCATCTTCGGCTGTAGAATACGCAAGATTACCGGCGAAAACCTCAAAGCGTGATAAGTCGCGGAAATTGTTGGTAACAAAAGAAAGGAAATACCTTGAATCCGATGTCTTCGACTTTGTCTTGCGCAGTCGGAGGCACGCCATTCTCGATGATCTGGGCGTTGTGGGCATCGGACATGGTGTACTTGATGAACTGGTGAGCTTGCAGTTGTGAGGGCGGATGAACTTGTTGAACCGGTTTTTCGTGTCAAACTTGAAGGTTAAAGAAAAAAGACGCGGTAGGGTGACTGGCTTTTATGTAAGTAAACATGGCAAAACTTGGCCGGATTGGGGCATGTTGGCCTCATGTTTGGTGCAAGGACGTTTAACAAACAGGGGCTGAGGACAAAGAAGACAAATAGAAGACAAATTACATCAGATGGTCGCCATTCCAGATGACAATGTCAGCATTCAGGGTCCGTGCATCCCGGGATTAACCGAAGACACAGTACAAAGTCGGGCGCCCGTGCGCTAGCTTGGCAACGTCTTTTTCCTCTCTCTTATCTCGACGTCCTGGGCCTCCTCCTGGCCGTTCCATTCTTTAGACTCTCCCGTTCTTTCAACCCCCTGATACGCAAAGTCAAGCCATGGCTATTCTTAAGCTACTAAATCTTGTCGCAATTTCCTGTCTTGTTGTCATAGTCTCCCTGGCTCCTACTCCTGCCGGTGCTCTTTCTGTTGAGATCCACCATCCCCGCCACAACCCGCATCACGTACTTCATGAAAGTAAGAGGCGCGCAGCCTCCTCCAAGCGCTGCAAACCACGCTCCACCTCTGTTCCTATGCCTACCTCAACATCCAGTAAGATCTCAACATCCATTAAGGTCTCAACATCCAGTAAGACTTCATATGCTTCCAAGCCGACGTCTTCGAACTCGAGTTCTGCTGGCGGAAATTCTGGTTCTGGTGGTGGCAAGGTCGGTATCGCCACGAACATAGGTAACGATCCTGCCCTCAAAAACTTCAAGACTGCAAAGGTCACCAAGTAGGTTTTCTTAGCCTTCCTTGTGACTATATTTAGGTTAATTTCCCCAAGGTATATGACTTGGAGCCCCTGGTGCATTGATTCTGCCAGTGAGGTTGGACTTGCGTGTTGTCCCATGCTGTGGGGTTGGAAGCAAGTTGACGACTTTGTCAAACTGGTTAAACCTGGTTATGCGCAATATGCTTTAGGCCCAAATGAGTATGCAAATGTCTTCAAATCTGTCTTTAGCCATCTCAACAAACCGCTAGACCAAATCAATCTGGCCAATCCGATATGTCCCCCGCAGATGGTGCTAAGCTCTGGCGGCAATACATGAGTCCCCTCAGCAGTCAAGGCTATTCCCTCATCTCCCCTGCTTGCACTAATGATCCTTCTGGCAAGACTTGGATGAAGGAGTTCCTTGCTGATTGTAAAGATTGCCCTGTAAGCGTTCCTGATCCATTTGGGGTTTCACTGACTCATGTAATACCATAAGATCAATGCATTGGCTGTTCATATATATGGTACCAGTGCTCAGGACTTCATAGATTACGTTACCGACTTCCACCAGACATTTGGTTATAACATATGGGTCACTGAATTTGCTTGCCAAGATTTCTCTGGTGGCGCACCATGTAGTTATGACGAAGCCTTTGCTTTCATGCGTGAAGTCACCTCTTGGATGGACAAGACTCCATTTGTTGATATGTATTTTGCCTATGGTACGTGATGGAATACAACAAAAGCTTGCAGATCCACTAATCGAGTTATCACGAAAAGGTGTATTGTACAATATGGGCAATGTCAACGTGGTCAATCAGCTCCTCGCTAGCAATGGACAGCCCACTGCACTCGGTAAACTCTACATCGGTTCCTGAGAAGTCGATCTATCCTCTTTTGCAAAAAGGGATTTTAAATGATCTGGCTCACATTATACCCTTGAAAACTATCCACCGTATCTCTAGTGGTCTATCGTTCCAGCATTTGGATAACATTGATGCAGGCCGTCTATCGTAGTTCTTTCATGCTTTATATCCAGTTGTCCACTTCTGTTGCATTGCTGGATTCAATGCTCGGATATCATTATATAAACTATAATATAACTGGCATGGATAATCTAACCTGGAAAACATTTATATCTTAACTTGTCCCGTAGGGAAGCTCAGGATGGTCAAGCATCTACCTTCGTCTATCAAACATTTGTTGAGTCTACGCAATCCACACTCGTGGCCCAGTCCGCCAATTTCAAAGCTGAATGAGGTTTTCAAGAAGACTTTCTGTGATGCTCAGTTGAAGAAAGCGGAGACTGGTTGGCTAGTATTGACTGTTGGTCCCCATCTCCACACAACCTGCAAATGGTTGATGAAATCTAGACATGCACCCTGCTCACGGCCAACCGACCTTCTGCCGTTGGCCATCTCTATCGCTTCGTAACGCGCGGGATCGAAGGACAGGATCGTCTTCATATTCCAAGTGCAGTAAACAAAGCCGCTCTCATCCGAGAATCAGCACTCAAGAGTGTCATTTTTGTGGGGGTCCCCCGTGTGTGTCTGATCATACTGGTAGTGAAGCCAACAATACCTACTGACATGCCGCCATCCAGGTGATCCTTTCACTCGCTGCATTACATGAAGTTTTGGATGGCGAAGTCAAGCATGATCTAAGAACTCAATCGCGCAGGTTCGTGTTTACCATTGACCTTGGTCTGTCGCAGCATATCAGAGATTCTAAAACCTCGCTTCGGAAACAACCTTGCTCATTAGAGCCGCAACGTCCGAGAACATCGAATCAACCGTGAAGCGGGGCAGGGTTCTTTGGGACTCGATTTACGCGCCTCATGCAGATAAGCTTCATGACAAATTAGGGTCTTACCATCCGGACTTTATCTGTGAGTGCACGTTGTCCACATCCTGATGTTGCCCCTCCAATCGCATGCCCGAAGAAGTGGTTCATTTGGGCTATGTGGATACCTTTCTGATTCCCTGCTACTCTATTACCCAGAGATCTGGTATTGATTCGCTCTTCAGCTTTCATAATCCAGAGCTATGGAACAGTCCTCGCGCCCTTATCGGGGCGCACAAAGACTTACTCTGAAGACTCCAGCCTTGAAGATCTTGATCAAGGTAATCTTAGTCGAGCTTTGGGCTCTGTTATCGGAATTGCAACGCTCCGTTCGGAGGGAAGAGTAGGACCTCAATTAGTGAGCCATGCATTTGGGCTGCTGAAGGCTCGATATGTAAGGGGTCAAAATGAAGAGGATGCGTGGCTCTCTAGCGATGAGGGTACTGAATGGGTAATTCGAACTGTGGATGAAATTCTCGACGCTATCTCATCACAAACGGAGGGTAATCACACTCAAGTGAAATTGTGAAGCGAAAGAAGGTTGGCTTCTATTTCTTAGCTGTTCTTGGTGTATCAGCGATTAATTCATCACTTTGCCTTGCTTTGACTCCACGTGGGAGCAGATAGTGCTATCTAAGATTTCCTTCACACAATCGATGGACGGAGATATCAAGTTGATTTTGTCCTAATGTATTCAAGATACTGCCCCGAAAGAGCTAATATACAGTAACATCCGTTTCAAAAAAGGGTCCGACCTGCTTGGATACACAGACAAAATGACTATGGTACAAAGATCCGATGCGATGTGAAGAAAGAACATGCCGAGATTGATCAGAAACTGAGTATGAAATTACAAATTCCAGGCTACACAAAACCGGAAGAGCATGGCGGTCAGAACGACCATATTCATCATGGGCGGATGCATCTTTTACACGAGTTAACCTCTAGGATACCTTAAACGGCGTAGAATACTCACCACAGTTCCAGCTCCAGCGGTTGGAATGAAATGAAGTTCACCGTAGGCAACACCGATCTGATAGTGTATTGGGCGTGTCGGGTGGAAGAAAGCAATTACTATATCATTACCATCTTGTAGCTGGAAGTTTGAATCAGGACTGATAAGCAGGCAGTACTAATGGATTTGGACCAACTAGAATGTCTGCGTTCGTAGGATTCGGACGCCATCGGTATTGTGAACCATCAGGACCGTTGAAGACGCGAGAACCCTGATTATACCATGACCCTGAGGACGTGCAACTATTGGATTCAGAACCGCTTACGTTGACTCGAGGGTCTGGTCGAACAAGATCTGACATAGGAAGTGTATTCTGGAACAGATGACCTCAAGTAATTGAAGGGTCGTTGGGAGCCAAAGCCGACTAGCCTTTCCAATGGTCATACGACCAAGACCACCGTTTTCCGCCCATTCCATCTGTGCGACACGGTCTTCCTTGTTCGGGCGGATGGCTCGCCACAATGTTGTAGTGCTCTGACCATTTGATGTAACTGACGTCTGGAAAGCAGGTCTTTATACTGTGTTGAGCTTTGAATGTGACAACGAACTCGGAAGCGGTAACAAATGCCCCATGAATTGAAAAGCAGACTTTCTCGGGGGTCTTGATTGGTCCAGGACAAGATGTTATTAGAGGCTGTCGTCATGCTGAAGCAAAGAAAGTAGATGTTGCTGGACGAACAAACCCTCGTCGGAAACTTATATACCGTGAGGGATGGAGGTCGTACAAGTTCTGCATTGATTCCAAAAGATCGACAACGTGGGCATATTGCGACGGAATAAAAATGAAGGCCAAGATGAGGACACTTCAAAACGTGTCGGCGCAGAAGTCAAGGATCCCAGCCTTGGTCTGTGGAGCAAAACTCCGATTACGAACTGCTCGTAAGACCGATCAATAGTCCTTGAGGTGCCAAAAGGGTGCTTGAGCTCGGAGTTGGTGTCACAGGAAGCCCAATGTCGTTTGCTATAAATTTCGTCTGCTCATTGATCGCCATGGAAGAACAGAAAGGCTATGGGATAATTCATGGCGTTGGCTACTGCTGGGATCATACACGAGGTATCCTGCTTTTGGAAGCCGCGAGGCAGTAGTAGATCTGGTGCTACCTGGCCTCCAACGTGTAACCTGCAACCGGGATATCGGGTCGACATGGAGTGTATGCCAGGATCAAGCAGGATGTATTGCTCCCGACTGAGGGGCACGGAAGACAAAGAAGATCGTAAAAGGTCTGCAGTCCTGAGATTTTCAATTTTGAGATTTCTAGAAAAGTGGATCGTACTGTTTTGTCGAGGTGGAGAAACTGGGCGCTATGCAAGCGCTCACAAATCTGATATCTTTATCTCTTCATCAATCAATTGAAACTCCATTTAGATTGTTTATTGAGCTCAAACAGTACCTGTTGACGAACAGGGATATTGGGAAATACATATCTAATTCTCAAGAAGACGATGAAGTAATTCGCGAACCTTGCACAACCGTAGCTCAAGTTGAGCGGGCTCTATGTCCTGAGGGGTGTATAAAGGCCAAGTCTCGAAAATGAATGCTGAGAAGCAAGAACAGACGTTGAGAATACCGGCGGAAAAGAGTCAGGGATGACCCACGAACCTAACATATGATCATGGCACGACCTGAATCCCATGACTTCGGGCGCTGCCCACAATCATTCTTGCGACTGATTCTAGTGGCAGATGCTTCAATTGCTCATCTGAAGACTTAATCTTCGTGATTTCATACACATGTTTCAGACTTATAGTGCCCGTAACTTCGTTCCCTGGTTTACTGGCGCCTTTCTCGATTCCCGCAGCCTTTTTCAAAAGATAAGATGCAGGTGGCGACGTGATGGTGAAGGTGAACGATCGGTCAGGTTGGATGGTAATCAGGGTTGGAATTGGAACACCAGGCTCAACGTGTGCAGTCCTTGCGTTAAACTCTTTGCAGAAATCCATAGACTTGACTCCACGGGCACCAAGAGCTGGGCCGACAGGAGGCGTGGGTGCCGCCTTGCCTGCAGGAATGAGCAACCGCTAGACGAAGGAGTCAATTTTAGGCGAATAACTTAAGCCTCATCGAGTGCCAAGTTTGACATACTACAGTTTGGGCCGTCGCTTTCGCAGCAGCCTTGGACATGACCTAAAAGGGAAGGACAGACTGTGAGAGACGAAAAACACTCGCGTCTGATCACCTGACTCGATGACATGACGTGATTTGTCCAACTAACCTCGAAGTCCTACCCTCACAATGAAGTCCGTCCCCAGTCTCTTGTCTCTTCTTCTTTTCGTTGCATTGGGTACAGCTGCACCTCATGAGCTGCAACTGTCTTTAGAAGTACACCCTGGTTTTGATATTGATTTGAGTACTCAACGCTTGATCGAATTTAATGATCATCAACGCGTTTGGATGACTGAGCTTGAGAAGGTCAGCAACTTTCGAGGGTATACAATATGCATCTTATGATTTTTAGATTCAAACCAGAGCTCGTGGTATCAAGTTCTTCGATGTGTAAGAGTCATTCTTTTGTCTCAACCTCTGGTTCGATTTCTCCTTAGTACAGACACCCAAGATTTAGAGACCTTTAGCCAATTGAGTGCGAACAAACGTGAGGTTTTCAATGCACCAGTAACATGGCATCATTCTATCGGATGATAAAGATATAGCCTCTTATCCTTCTCCAAACGCGACGGATAGGGTGAGGTCGATCTTGAAGACCTTGTCCACCCAAGGACCTCAAGAGAATCTAGAACGCTTCACTGGCTTCCGCACTAGATGTAAGTGCCAGCTTAACATTGAAATAGGATGTGTCCAATCTCTTCTCCTTAGATTACCGTAGCGAAGTGAGGGTTTAATTGACTTTCCGGTTGCATGTTCTTACCATATTTTCAGTCTGGTAGAGAAAGTCAGCGATGGCTTCTTGCAAAGATTCGGGAGGTATTGTGTTGACTGTTACCCTTGGGTACAAATAATAAGCCATGGTTTTTAGACAACAGCTCAGTGTGCTTCTGAGTCCCTCCGGAACCTCATCACCCTCGACGAGTTTTCCCATCCTTGGGGACAGAATTCTATTGTGAGTTTGACTGTTCACGAGTCGGTTACTTGCTTGCCGATATCCATACCAGATTGCACGAATAAATGGCTCATCCACTCAAGATGATAGTATTATTATCATTGGAGCGCATCAAGATAGGTAAGAAGATTCAGTTCCTGTCTATGACCTTCGATATCTCAAGTCCAATAAGCACTAACCTGTGGCCTTTCCTTCCGGCACCCGGTATGTCCAATTTGTGCAACTTCGTTTCCAGCTAAATTTTTCATATCTGGAAGGTGCCGATGGTAATTTTTTTGCGACTATTACTGTCAATGGTCTCTGAACCAAACACTTGTAGATGATGGATCTGGGAGCGTCACAATTCTAGAAGCCTATCGTGCTCTCCTTGCGGCTGATTTTCGACCTATCCGCACGACAGAATTTCATTGGTACTCAGCCGAGGTTCATACTACTCTTGAGAAAGTCAAAACCGCTCTGATCCTTTACTACAATAGGAAGGAGGGCTTTTGGGGTCGCAAGCCATTGCCAGGAAATACGCAGCTGATGGCGCCCGTATTCTTGCTATGACTCAAGTAAGCCTTCAATTGCGTCATGAAATCAAAACTGATATTGGTATAGTTCGATATGACAGCGTGGGTCAAGGTAAGTGTTGGGGCCCTTATCATTTTCATGTCGCTGATCCTCTCGCAGCGCGGTAGTCGCGAAGAAGTTGGAGTGATCGTCGACTATGTGGATCAAGCGTAAGATTTTCGCTTGATCATCCTTTACAGTTGGGCTGACTTTTAGCTGACTTTGACTAGTCTCACCCAATTTAACAAGGATCTTATCTCTACGTATCTGGACATACCTTATGTCGAAGTAGGGTCACACTTTTATTACTTGACCAGATAAGAATTAACTGTATACAGACTAAATGCGGTTATGCTTGTAGTGATCAGTAAGTATCTTGTTATTGCCGGACTCAAGTTCTCATCAACCGCCTAGTGCTTCATGGAGCAAGGCAGGATATCCCTCAATCTTCACTATTGGTAAGTGCTAGCCTTTCTCCATCTCTGCTGCAGTATATCTTATTTCTTGCAGAAAGTAGTTTCGAAAATTCTAACCCTCACATCCATTCCTCCGACGAGTGAGTCTGATCAACTTCATCAGAGATGTCCAGCTCACCCTTTTAGTCGCATTGATATTTCCGACGAATTCAGTTTTAGTCACATGCTGGAATTCTCCAAACTCGCTGTCGCCTTTGCAGTTGAGCTTGGCGAATGGACTAAATCGGAGTGAGGATACCCATATGTTTTCCAGCTAGCCCAGTTTTTCGTGGCCTATTGTGCTTTCCCTGGTTTGTTTGGGCAACGAGTCAAGAACGTAGGCAATAAATATATGGACATCATTGAAACGTTATACAATCATTCGACCAGTCACCATACTCGTATACCATTCGCAAACCATGTCCTCTGAAGTTTCATCCTGAGTGATCTAGTCGCTCACCAAGTAGTGATTTAGACTCTGCCAGAAGCTGCTTGATGAGAATTTCATTTAGGAAAACAAACACCAAGGCGAGACTTCATGATAAGATTTGTTGATGTTTGAACATGTAAGAAAGAGAATTACCAGGTCGCGTACATCCCACCCTGGATTTCAAAAATCATTTGTCATTTTGTGTTGCGTGCTGAGTATCCTCGAGACCCATGGACTGCAGACCCAGACAAGGGACAATGCTTAATACTGCAGTAATAATGACTAAATGTCACGTCATGCCATCCTTGAACATTGCTAGAGGTACACAATAGTTCAATAAAATGAAGGAAGGTATTTTGTCATATATATGACTTGTTTTATAGAGGGCAATGAACGTCTGATTGAATCAACGATCATGAGAAGACCCTGGAATGGAATTTATTTTATGGTGCTTGAGCTTTGATTGCAGGTAGATG
>Ga0153949_1000543_pt1 | contig 13155 bp, 12 predicted proteins | sample TSNJ033MetaG_FD_104705 | JGI IMG/M metagenome (GOLD analysis project Ga0153949, IMG submission 104705) | Attine ant fungus gardens microbial communities from New Jersey, USA - TSNJ033 MetaG | ecosystem: Host-associated > Fungi > Mycelium > Unclassified | place: USA: New Jersey, Wharton State... | reverse complement strand
GCGCGGATTGCATTGCGCTATCAGGTTTTTGAGTATCTGTTAAAGCCGGTAACCTATGAGGGTATTTCCACATGCTTTACTGCCATAAGAAGGAAGTTAGATGCCGCGTCTGACAAAAAAACACCTGTGGGAGGTCAGAAGTTTGACAGCGATGACTATAGGATAAACCTGGTGAAGAAATATATAGACAAGCATGTTGGTGACGACATTTCTTTAGAAAGCATGGCTAATCTGGTATCCATGAATCCAGCGTATTTCAGCCGTTTTTTTAAAAAACATACCACTCAGAACTATTCCGATTATGTGACAGAATGCCGGATGGAGAAAGCAATTTCATTATTGAAGGATCCCAACTACCGGATTTTCGAAATCTGTACCTTGGTGGGATATTTTAGCAAACAGAATTTTTATAATCAATTTCGTCGTTATACCGGATGTACCCCTATAGAATATCGTAATAAAGTACTTAAAATAGAGGATTATGATGATGACGAGCAATACTAAACTTATTCAGTATTTGATAAAAAATAAAAAATTCAGAACATACATAAAAAAATACTTCCTTGTGGCCGCTTCTATGGCAGTTGCGGCTTTTATTGTCTACGTAATAGCGTCTTATATGATGTATTCCGTCTTTTTCCGGGATGCTCTTTCCCGTTTTCAGGAGAAGAATATCATTAAGACAAATGAATTTGTTGACTATGTCTTTCAAGGTATTGACCAGGCATCCTCGCTGATATCCGGCAGCGAGATTATTGTCAAACCATTGATAGCAAAGGAGTCCACTATACCGGATTCTTCTGCCGATTCTTCTGTAGATTCTTCAGCTGATTCTTCTTTCATTGTCCCGGAAGGGGAGGAAGCCCTCAGACGGTCTGATATAAAACGGGCTATTGACAGCTTGTTCCAGCTGACTGTTTTAACCGCATCTCTGGAATCTATCTATATCTATAGCTTTACCAATGATTACGTGCTAAGCTGGACTGATTTCCGGCCTCTTGAATCTTTTCCGGATCCGGATTTTCTTGATATCTATAGCAGGGATTATCAATTTTATACCCATGAAAACTCACGATATTCCCAGGAGAAGGTCATAACCTTGATTGAAGAAGTGATCTATAAGGATCAGATAATCGGAATTGCCGCATTTAACATTAAGTATAGCGTATTTGCCGGATTGGTGGGCCAAAGCTTTGAGCTTCCTCCGGAAGCAATATTCCTGACCGATACCTATGGACAAATTTTTTACTCTACCAACGAAAAGTACCTGAACACCAATATTCAGAATTATTCTATTTATGACGGCCCATTTTCAAAAGCGACAAATGACACCGGTAATGTTATGTTTAGCGGAGGATGGGTTATTACGTCTATGCGTTCCGATAATAACCGCTATATTGTACTGAGCTGCACCGAAAGCAACGAGATATCAGAATTTCAGAATACCTTTATACGCTTCCTGTTGATTGGAATTATGGCAACCATTGCTATGGTATTCCTGATTGCATTCATTATGTCTTTTCGTTTTTACCGAAACACAATCCGTTTCGTTTCCCGCACTAATTTCCAATATGGGGATCTTAACGAGGCAGGCATAAATGAGAATTCCTTTATTACAGAGAATATACTAAGCCTTGCTGCAATGAACAGCCAAATTGGTCTTGATCTTGCGGAAAAATTGGCGGAACTGAAAAAAGCGCAATCCATAGCCTTGCAGACCCAAATCAATCCTCATTTTATCCTGAATGCCCTTCAGATTGTTTCATTGGATTTTATTAGCCAAATGAAAACGGATTCAAATGCTACAAAAATCATTTCCCTGTTAACAGACATTTTTCAGTCAAATCTAGATACTACCAATTATATTATTCCTCTATCTTATGAGCTCAGACAAGGAGCCAAGTATCTGGAGATTGAGCGCATCCGGCATAATGGGACGTTTCGTACAGAGTGGGACGTAGATGAAGGATTACATGGATATGCAACCGTCAAATTCATCCTTCAGCCGATTATGGAAAATTGCTTCAAACACGGACTTGTTAACAGCCCTGAAAATAATAAACACATATCCATAAAAGCATATTTAGAGTCGGGTGTCCTGACAATTTCAGTGTGGGACAGCGGTGAGGGTATCCCGCAAGATTTATTAATTAATCTGCAGAACAGCCTGAAGGAAACGCATATTAAGGAAAACAGCCATATTGGCTTGAATAATGTGGATAAAAGGATTAAGCTTGTCTTTGGCGACTCATTCGGAGTAAGCATAACATCCGAACCCGGCAAAGGGACAAAAGTGGTAATCCGCCAGAAAGCAATCCTTTTTTCCGCAATAGACAAAACAAAAGGGCAATCCCATACAGATGCCCATTGATATAATCAACCTGAAGAAATCCATCTTCATAATATGCAGCGATGTCCTGACCTTTCATGTCATCTATGTGTATCAATGGTAATAACAGCTAATTAATTCCACTGTGTTTGTATTTATTCTACGTTTCCTTAAAAACGCGGTTACACTTTACTTGAATAAATCCACAAACCAATCCCACCACAAAACCTATAGCATGAATCACAAATGTGTCAGCACCTAAAAAATTGACAGCGAGAAGTATAACAATAATTCTATTTCTAACTGTTGCTGTCATATAAACACAGGATTTAATTTTTCTAAAATAGAGATTTGAAACAAGAACCCCGTATAAAGCATATATTCCAGGTGACGAACCATTGATATATGCATGATCAAAATTGACAAAGACCATACACCCGATACCTGCGATGATATCACCTAAAAAAACAGGTATAATAAAGTCAATAACACTTATTTTGGATTCCAAAACATTACCAACAAACGAGATTAACAATATATTGCCAACTATATGAATGGTTCCAAAATGAATGAACGCATAAGATATAATTCGCCAATATTCATAATTCGCTAAACGAACAGGGATAAGCGCTAATAAATCACTAAGATGACCATGACTATTCCACAATATATTCAGAATCCAGTCGCTTGGGCTTGATGCTTTCGTAAACAAGGAAATATCAAGAATAAAGATAATCAACCAAGATATAATGAACAGTTTAGTTATGTAGGCCTTTCTCTTTGGCAACATATTTTTATCACCCTCTCAGAACCAGTCCTCATAACCGAGCTTAATCAGGTTATCCCGGCTGATTTTCAAGCTATCGAACTGGTCGCGGTTATAGGTTGTGTCTTGTTCAACAAGGAAGTATTCGCTCCCCCCGGCTAACCCCGCTTCCATGCATGCCTTAATGTTCAGATTCCCTTCGCCTACCTCAGCGAACTGGATTGTACCATACATCGGATTCACCTTCTGCGGTTCACCGGAAACGGAACTGGTACGTAATGCGTCCATCGTAATAGGTACAATTCGGAAATCTTTAAGGTGGAGCAGGCGGATGCGCCCTGCATACTTTTTGATGAATTCAGCCGGATTTTCACCTCCCGCCTGTATCCAATGGATATCCAGTTCAAAACCGATGGACGAGTTGTTTTTTATGATATCCAAAATATACTCACCGTCATATTTGGCAAATTCAATTGAGTGATTGTGGTAGTAGTAGTCAATGCCGTCTGCCTTGAGCTTCGTGGAATATGAATCAAGCTCCTCGCAATACTTTAGCACTTCCTCCTTCGAGGATAGCCTGTTAAGCGGCCCCATTCCAATGCGAAGGATGTCGCAGTTAAGCGCTTTGCAGTCACTGATTATTTTGTCATAATTATCTGCCAGGGTATCCACTGACGGGTTCATTGCGGTAATAGATGCATTGATTGCTGCAACCTTGATACCAAAGTCCTCACGTGCACGCACAAACTCAGTTGTATTCTCTGCTGTCAATGGTATCTGACTTATCTCAATACAACGATAACCAAGCTCATAACAGCGTTTCATTGTTTCATATACTCCGATCTCATCTATTTTGTTTTTTATTGTGCTCATCTGTATACCAATCTTACCTTTGTTTTCCATTCACATACTCTCCATTCGATTATTTTCTTGCAGGGAATTTACCTTCCTCTTCAATCAGCTTGTTAAGCTCCCTTAAATATACATCTTCATCCACAGGCAGCTCGACTGTTTTTCCAAGCCATCCGGAAAGTTGTACTGCATTTGCCAACTGTACACCGATTATTCCATCTGTGCCAGGAGCAAGAAGCGGCGTGTTATGAAGGATATTATCGGCAAAATTTTCCATAATCCCCATGTGCTGCGGACCGCCGCCCGGTACACCTTCAATCACCTCAATACGGTTTTTCTTCCCACCGGCTGAATTACCGCGCATTAACATCATTGCTTCCTGTGAACTCATGTTTTCGTTCGCATAATCTTCGTCATGGGCAAAATATATAATGGTTGCAGTATTCTCTTCCATTACAATTTTACCGCCGCTTAAGTCTACTTCAAACCGATTTGTTCCCATCATATCATGCGTACAAGTTATAAACACACCTGTTGAGCCGTTATCGTACTCAGCAATGATTGTCACATCGTTCTCTACTGCTATATTCCGATGGGCTCCGTTGATACATTTAGCCGTAACCATTATCGGAATACCGCATATCCACTGCCACAGATCAAGCTGATGAGGTGCCTGGTTTACAATTACGCCTCCGCCTTCCCCGCCCCATGTCGCCCGCCAGCTGCTGCTTTGGTAATATTTATCTGTTCTCCACCAATTATTGACAATCCAATTGGAACGGCGGATTTTACCTAATTCACCGGAATTGATAAGGTCACGAACTTTTATGTATAACGGATTTGTGCGTTGATTGAACATTAACCCGAAAGTCAGCTCAGGATGTCTGGCGGCGCACTCATTCATTTCCCGTACATTCTTCGCAGCTACGCCTGCCGGCTTTTCCACAAGCACATGCTTACCGTTTTCCAGACAGTATATTGCCATCTCATGGTGAAGAAAATGCGGTACAGCAGTAATTACCGCATCTACTGTATCGGATTTAACAAGCTCCTTCCAATCCGTGTAAAATGGAATGTCCGGATACAACTCATTGCATTCACGTTCTATCCCCGGATCAATGTCGCATATTGCCCCTACTGTAATATTGTCCGGTATTTTTATGTCTGGTATACCATTTGCCGCACTTGATGGTATATTTCCTGTCAGCATACGGGTATACAATCCCCCCTGCTGACCAAGACCAATAATTCCAAGACGCACTTTATCCATTTCTTACCTCCTGATATTTTGCAAGTATTTTTTAAGTGAATATGAGAAGCAGTTGGCTATGTTAAGTTATATTATTCCATTACTTTACGAAATCCGCGAGGCGTATTTAAGGCACTACGATCGGCGAATATGTGAATGCAAAAAGGCTCCTTCTTCCAAAAAAACGTCGGCTTCTACTTCTTCTCCCATCGCCTTAGAGGTGAGGACTTCTTGCTATGTTCTGTTCAAAAAGGGCATAAAGCTCCGGTAATTCACTCTTAAGCGAAACCGGGCGTTTTTTATTCTGGTGATAATAACAATGCGAGGTGGTTCCTGTACTGCGCAGCTCACCGGTTTTGTCATCTAATACTTGATAGCTGACGGTCATCCGGGCTTTTGACAATTCAGCGATTGATACGATAATCCTTACCGTATCGCCAAAGCGTACCATGGATTTATATGTGCATTCCACATTCAGCAAGGCAAAATCAATGCCGCTCTCCACCGCTTTGTCATAACCAAATCCAAGCTGCTCCATATAATCAACCCTGGCTTCTTCAAACCAGCGGATATAATTTGAATGATGGATAATTCCCATTTGGTCTGTTTCATAATAATTTGCCTTACGCACATAAGGTTTTATATTCATTTCATATCCCTCTTTCTTACTGGCACCTGTGCCGCTGATTCCTATATAAACGGTGATGATTTACTATAATGATGCCCAAAGACGTAAATCACCCATATTGGCTTGGTGATTCCCCATAAAAATCACGGAACACCCTTGAAAAATAGAGCTGATCCGAATACCCGCAGGCTTCAGCTATCTGCGCTATATTTAACCCGTATTGTCCACGGGAAGCAAGCAGCTTGGCCGCATGTTCCAGCCGGACAGTACGCAGAAAAATCTGTGGGGAAACATGCCGTTCCCTAATAAATTGCTTGCGGGCATATTCAATGCTAAATCCCGTATTCTCCAATGCATCCCTGGCACTAAAAGAGCTGTCACTAAACCTGTCAATTATCTCTTTCGTAATCTGTTCCACCATATTGGAATACCTTTCCATATCCGAAAAAGAATCTATGAATGCCTCAATTATCTGCTCCAGGCCCTTTAATATGGCGGTGCGGCCAATTATATCCGAATGAAAATATCGGTAAAATTGATCTAATGTGCGGAAAATATCCCTGGATTCATTATCCCTTATCACCCGTAAGCGGTCAGGTCGCACTGGCATCAGAGCAACAGCGCTATAAATATTTGAAAACCCGTCCTGGGAAGTATTTGTATGTGACAACCCCTTAGGAATGATAACCAGGTAGCCTTCACCATATGTGACCCGCTCGTGCCCGGTTTCAAAACTGCCGCTTCCGCCGGTGCAGTAAACCATTTCATAATAGTCATGGCTATGTGCCTCTACTTGAAACATTTTCAGGTGTTTTCCAATGTAAAGCATCGTCAAACCCATCTCCTCCCTTCCCTGCATATCAGCGGCGTTCATTTCATAAAAGAGATTTGAATTTCTAATATGCTATATAGATGACGATAATCATTTAATATTCAGAGTGTTGTCAGTTACTGTTTCATTGTTGAATATCATTTTCGCTGTATATATAAATAAAATACCAGATAATATCTATATTGTCCATAAATATACTGAAAATGTATATGGCTAATTTAAATATATTTCACTATAATAAGCTTAGAAGGTGTTTGAAAATTTAATATACCAACCTGCACACCTCTGAACATTTGTTAAATATGGGGAGGAAGGTTGAAAAAGTGTATTTCAACCTATTGACTTGAGCGCGCGCATTGCTAACAAGTTCGCATAAGCGGAAAAGGGGTGTAAATATGAAACTGGCATTGCAGCTTTTTACAGTTCGGCATATGGTAAAGCAAAACCTCCTGGGCACATTATGCCATGTAGGCAATGTTGGTTATCGATGGGTTGAGACATGCAAATTACCGATTCGGGCTGATACGGCACAGGTATTCAGGCAGGCATATGAATCTTACGGCATACGGCTTCTCAGTGCACTGGTTTCTTATTCGGAAATTCATCGTAATTTTTCAAAGCATGTCGATTTTTTACATAAGACAGGCTGTTCTGTCGCCGTAGTGGCCATGCTCCCTATCCCCATAATGCTTGATGGCAGCCGCCAGGCTATGCAGCAGTTCTGTGAAAGGTTGAATCAACTGGGCAGGCAATGTGCCGAAGAGGACATACGCCTATGCTTCCATCATCATAGCTTTGAATTTTCCCGCTTTGGCGACAGACTGGGAATTCATATCTTACTAAACGAGCTTGGGGAATATGTTGATTTTGTGTGTGACTGTTATTGGTCGCAGCGTGTCGGCATATCTCCGGAAAGCTTAATTCCACAGTTTAAAGGACGGGTACGGGGCATTCACCTGCGAGATATGGAAATCGTAAGGAAGGGATTCTGTTTTCATGGACGCAACTGCCCGCTTGGGCATGGAACAGCAGATATTCCGGATATTCTTAAAGCGGCAGAGTTAGCCGGGGCCGAATATGCCGCTGTGGAGCAAAACAGCAGGAATCCGTTGACAGATATATCGGAAAGCTATCAATATGCCACCCAATTTTATAAAGGATGGGTGTAAATCACAAGGAGGTCTCCCATGGTTGAGAATGGCAAATCATCAGAATTAAGAAAATCAGAAATGTTATTATTTGCTTCCGCAGATGTATTCGGAGGCGGCGGCCAGGCAGTCATTTCAGTACTTTATCTCGTTTACCTTACCAATGTGTTAGGATTTCATCCTGCCTGGGCAGGCATGGTCGTTATGGTATCCAAGATTTGGGGATGCTGTTTCAGATCCGCTCATGGGCGTGATTTCCGATAACACCCGGAGCCGTTTCGGACGGCGCAGGCCATATTTATTTTTCGGCGGCCTGGCACTGATTGTGTCCATCGCCCTTTTGTGGTATCCTCTTAACACCGGCACGGAAGCCGTGCGCATTCTATTCATGACCGTAACTTATCTTCTCTATAGCACGGTTTCAACTGTCATTTCGGTTCCATACAGTTCCATGAGCACGGAGATTACAGGAGATTTCAGCCTATGTAACCGCGTGAATATGCTGCGCCTTGTTTTTTCCCTTACCGCTACCGCTGTCTGCACACTTCTGCCTACCGTTTTTTTCGACCGGCTGATAAGCGGGCAGCTTTCTTTATGGGCATTTTATTCCATTATTGTATTTGGCTTTGGCTCCTTCTTTGCCATACCTGTCATTTTTACCGGACTATTTGCTAAAGAGCGTGCACCATATGATTCATATAAAAGTAAATTTAACCTTTCTACCTTTGTACTACCTTTAAAGGTCAGAGCATTCCGTAAATTATTAATCCTCTATCTGGCACAAAGCATTACATTGGATATCATTTCAGCGGTCATTATATATTACGGCCTATATGTTGTGCCTGGAATGAATTCAACCATATTCCTGGGAACATTTCTGGGCATGCAGATTCTGTTGTTTCCGCTGCTAAACAGCCTTATAAACCGTGTGTCCAAGACTAGAATATACCGGTTTGGTCTGCCGCTTTCCATCGCCTGTGCAGCTGTCATTGCTTTTTTCCCAACCGGCAGCACACCGGCTTGGATTTATGTGTTCTCCGCGCTTACAGCATTAGGCTTTGCAGGTGCCCAGACCATGACATGGATTATGTTCCCTGATGTTGTGGATATTGGCACTCTCTCATTAGGCAAACGCATTACCGGCTCTTTCAGCGGGGTTATGACCTTTATCCGCAAATCAAGCTCCGCTGTTGCCATATTTACAGTAGGGAATGTGCTGGGAGTGACCGGATTTATTACTCCCACTGACATGGAACCTACCCCCATCCAGCCCGATGCCACAATCCTGGCTCTCCGGCTTATCATACTAATGTCCTTTGTGCTGCTGATGGGCAGTGCGTGGCTGGTAGCCGGACGCTTCAATCTTTCGCCCGAGCTTTCGCGGCGGGTCAAATATTTCCTTGAAGTACATAATGATGGGGCAAAGAAAAGTTTATCTAAGAATGAGCGCATGGAAGTAGAAAGCATTTTAAAGGAATTCGGATAAACGCATTCCTGGCAAATGTAAAACCGGTAACACGGAATATGCAAAGCTTCGGAAACGTTCCTGGATGGAAAGGAGATTTTTCTTATGGGCAAAGAGCAAGATATTACAATGGCAGAAAAAATGAACAACAAATGCTTTCCAGACATTGAAAAATTAGCAAAAGGTGTGCGTGCTGATGAACAGCAGATACATGAAATCCTTGATTTTATTGATAAGCGCTTCGACTGTGCCGATTTTCGCCTGATCTGCATCCTGCGTTGCCTTTACGATTATAAAAGCCTGATTACTGACGGTACGCTGGCCCGTATGAAGCATACCGTCCTGAACTTTAAATATTGGATGGATGAACCCGGCCAGGACAGCATGTGCTATTGGAGCGAGAACCATCAGCTGCTTTTTGCCGCTTGCGAATATCTGGCAGGCCGGCTTTATCCCGATGAAGCATTCGGCAACAACGGCATGACCGGCAGACAACGTATGAAAAGAGCCAAAGAACGCCTGGAGGGATGGTTTGAAAGCCGGTTCAGGCTGGGATTCGTGGAATGGCATTCCAATACTTACTACGAGGAGGATATATCACCCCTTTCCCTGCTAATTGATTGCTGCGATGACAAGATAATCGTCCAAAAAGCTGCCATGCTGATGGACTTGCTGCTTCTGGATATGGCATTACATAGTTTTCAGGGGTATTTTTCAGCTACCAGCGGGCGTTGCTATGAGCAGCAGAAGAAACATCCTGACAGGCAGGATACCCTTGACATTGCAGAAAAGGCCTTTGGATCCGGACATGTGAAGCAATATGACTATACAAGGCTGTCGGCAGACTTCATCATCTGCCGGGGTTACAAAACGCCGCCTGCCATCAGGGAAATTGCCCATTGCCGTGAAAGTGCCGAAATCCATGCCAGCATGGGGCTCGGACTTAACGAAGTAAAAGAGCATTTTCCGGATTCCCGTGACATGGATGGGCGCGGTATGTACCTTTGGTCCATGGAAGCTTTCACTAACCCTCAGTCAGTTAACCTCACCCTGCGGATCTACAATGCCTGGAAGCTAAGTACCAATGACTTTTTGAAGAATATCTCTAAAATGGACATTCCAGTATTAAAACAGCTTGGATTGATGCCAATGGCCATACGGCTGTTAAACCCTGTAACACAGGGAATCGCCATCCAGCGGGCCAACAGCTATACATACCGTACAGAAAGCTACATGCTTTCCACGGCACAATCTTACCATCCTGGCGAGTTTGGCGACCAGCAGCATATTTGGCAGGCATCACTGCCAAAAGGCATTTCGGTATTTACCACCCATCCCGGTGCGGCATTTTTTGAGGATAACGCACGTAATTTCTCACCTGATTACTGGGTTGGGAACGGTGTCCACCCCCATGCGGCAGGGCATAAAAATGTCATCCTCTGCCTTTATGATCTGCGCGTCCGGAAGGGATTGCTGGAGAAAGAGCGACAGATTTTTACGCATGCCTGGTTTCCTTTTGACCGTTTTGAGGAAACGGTGCTGGAAAAGCACATGGCAGCAGGGCAAAGCGGTGATGGATATATTGCACTGCTGTCCATAGAATCCATGGCTGATGGGCAACCGAACGAACTGATACAAAAAGGTGTGGTAACAGGCTGGGCTGCCATAACCGGAGACTCAAAATCCCACGGGAGCTTCAGCAAATTCTTAGAGCTGATCCGCTCAGCTGCTTTTACATTAAATAAAAATAGACTCATGCTCAAATATGACAGCCACAAGTATGAGCTGCAATATAAACAGAACTTTAAAGTGGATGGGAATATCCTGAAAACGGAATATCCGCGGCTCGACTGCCCATATGTTAAGGTTCCCCGCAATCCCGGCGTATATATTATTTCCTGCAGCGGACATTCTTTGAAGCTTGACTGGCCCTCCCTTACACGAAGCTGCTGTAGGCACTGAATAGTAACCCAAACAACCATAACGCACAGATAGGAGCTTGATATGGATTATTTGGATAATATAGATAATTTTATTTTAGATACGGATTTCAGCAATGTGCTGCGCCTTGCAAGGGATGTTGTTTCCCGGAGTGATGCAAAGATGAAATGGATGTGGGGAGAAGCACTTTTGGGTTATGCCCTTTCAGAGCTTGACAAGACCCTGGGCACAGAAATGTTTACTCCTTTTTTAACAGCCTATTGCGATTATTATGTTAAGCATCCGCCGCAAATAGACTATGCTGACCGGGCAGCCCCAGCCCTGATAACTTATGCCATGCAGAAGAAAACCGGGAAGACGGAATATCAGGCGCTGACCAACAGGGTTTTGGACTATATCCGTTATGAGGACCGGTTGATCGGAGATGCCGTAAACCACTTGGGAAACAGCCCTGAAAGCAGGTTTTATCCCAAATCCATCTGGGTCGACAGCCTTATGATGTTTGGAGTATTTCCTGCTCTCTATGCCCATGAAACCAATGACTCCGATTTATTAGACATAGCTGCGCGGCAGCCCCGGGTTTACAGCCAATACATGCAGGATCCTCATGAGAAGCTTTGGTATCACAGCTACTGGGTTAAGGCCGGCAGGCATCATCCTCGCGGCAAAGTGTTCTGGGGACGTGGAAACGGCTGGGTTGTCTGTGCACTGCCTATCATCATGGATTATATCGGAAGAGAACACCCCGAGTTTGAAGGCATCCGTAAGATTTTCTGTGAAACCGTCCAGGCTGTCCTGCTTTGCAAGAATCCTGACAATACATTTAATACCCTTTTACAGAAAAAAAGCTACCGTGAGCTTTCGGCTACGGCGCTTATCTCTTCCGGTATCCTGCGGGGTGTGCGGCAGGGGTATCTCCCACATGAATGCCTGGCTGACGGAGAGGCAATTTTCCACGCCGTCGCTTCAAGCATCGGAGAAGATGAGCATGGCATATATCTGCCTGAAATCAGCGGTCCCACAATACCACTTCACATCCTGCCTGAACTATGTTACCGTCTGACTCCAAAAGCAAAAAATTGGAGCTATGGGCTTGCAGCATGCATTTTTGCAGCAATTGAACATTATAAAATGGTTGATCTCTCGCAGGTTCAGTAAGCTCTCCACTTACCGATTCCATTCTACAGGATTTGCACCGAATTAAAGACCTAATTATAAGCTTTCATTTTGCCAAAGAAACGAACGTTTGATTTGCGGATTACCAAAAAGCGGTTGGGCAGACGCCAACTGAATATAGGCGTCTGCATGCATCCGGAGACGGCAAATCTAAAGGTTAATATTGCATACAAATAATGTAACCAGGCAAGGCTTATTATATGCCAATGCCTGGTTACTTAGATGAAAAATATAGGTAAAACAAAAATGGAATCTTAATAATGTCAAATGAACAATTGCCAAGTATCTTTAGTAAACTTTGAATTAACGAAATCACTTTTTGTAAGAAATTGCTTTTTTGAATCAATAAAAGATTTTAATAAAATACGGGTTGTTTCTACAACATCTATTGATTCCATCGCTTGATCTAAATCCATAAAAATAGCAGAGTCGTTTTCCCTCAAATCAGATTTAGGTTCACCAGAGAGATATTCTGCATCGAAAACACACCAAACTTCTTCGGTAGTGAATCTAACCGCAACTAGATTTTTGACATTTACTTTAACACCCGTTTCTTCAAACACTTCACGTTCAGCTGTTTTTTCAGGCAACTCATTAATTTCAGAAAATCCACCGGGAATTAGGTATTTTCCTGCGGCGGCTCCGTATGTATGCTTAACAAGTAACACTTTATTATCGTTTATAACGATGCAACTACCCGTTCTCTTAGTATTGTTTTCCATTGCCATTTATAAATGCCCTCCATTTTTATGGTTTTTCTTCAAATATC
>Ga0153949_1000537_pt1 | contig 13225 bp, 8 predicted proteins | sample TSNJ033MetaG_FD_104705 | JGI IMG/M metagenome (GOLD analysis project Ga0153949, IMG submission 104705) | Attine ant fungus gardens microbial communities from New Jersey, USA - TSNJ033 MetaG | ecosystem: Host-associated > Fungi > Mycelium > Unclassified | place: USA: New Jersey, Wharton State... | reverse complement strand
TAACAATCAGTTTATATGTTGTATGGATGGTAAAATGCTGGCTGGTAATTTGATGTGTACATCTGCATATGGCAAACGGTACAAGCCCATTATGGAAGAAATGATTGAGACATTAATGATACCAGAAAGTGAGAGAAAGGAGGTGCTTGATCATGAATGAAATGGAAGTGATTACCCATCTGAATGTGACAGTAGGATATTTTCCGTTTACAAAAATACAGAACATAGAGATTTATCATGTACCTGGCAACTTTGGCACATGTGTGATCACCGGCCAAATGGATTCCCAAACGGCAGTTGATATTGCCCGGCGGACCGATGAAACCAGACAGACCGAAGTGATTACCACAGCCCAGGGACAACCCCGGCGATTGTTCTTCGGCATTGTAGCGAATGTAGCTGTTTCGCATTTGGCAGAGTATGCACAGGTTATTGTTACACTTCTGGATACTTGTAAGCTGCTGGATATTACCCCTCATCAGTGCTCTTATCAAAATACGTCACTGACCTATGGAGATCTGATTGCAAACTGTATGGCAGGAGAGGGAACCTCGATGGTGACGGTTACCGATCAAAAGACGGGTACCCTGGTGGTTCAATATAATGAAACAAATTGGGCCTTTAGCCAGCGAATGGCTTCCCAATTAAGTGCCCCGGTTGTGTCAGATATCAAGGCGGAAGTACCAAACCTTTATGTGGGCCTGCCACCATCAGACCAGACAATCAATCTCACCTCTTCCACCTTTTCCTTTGGCAAGAGTGCCTTATCTGACAGTGGCAGCCGCCAGCAGGTCAGTGAAGATTCGTCAGACATGGGAGTAGAGTCCTGTCAGTACACTTTCATTGGTAATTTCGCCCAGGTTGGTGAAAGCTTTTATACGGTTAAGAGTGTTGCAGCTTCGATGGCCGACGGAATACTGAATATGAAATATGGACTGCTGCCAATTGGTAATGAAACACCAACAACAAGTACAGCACCGTCATTAGGCGGACTTTCGGTACCGGCGATGTCCAATCAGGGCTGCAGCGGCAAGATGCTTAGCGGTACCGTTATGGCAGTGGCCGGCAATAAAGTACAGGTACAGTTTGCGTTTGATGGGGGCTTTGATTCAAACCATTGGTTTGAGTATTCCACTGCATATTCCTCTTCTGACCAAAGCGGCTGGTATTGTATGCCGGAGGAAGGTGACACTGTACGGGTATTTTTCCCTTCAGGAAGTGAAGGTGAAGCATTTGCTGCCAGTTCAGCTACCAAGTTTGCCCTGGAAAATCCCAAAAATAAGTGTTGGATGGCTCATGGCAAACAGATTGTGTTGACAGAGAAGACAATTAATATAGCCTGCGATGAAGGAGAGGTTGTCATCGATTTGTCAACGGAAGATGGAATTACTATTTTTAGCAAACAAAATATCAGCATCAATGCAGCCGCAGGGTTATATGTACAAGCGGGAACAATCATGATGAGTGCAGAGGATAAAATCGCATTTGGAACGGACCGGGCTTTTATCGACATATCAGACGGAAAGATAACTTTGCTGGGGAACACAGTAGCAGTTGAATAAGGTGGTAGAGTGATGCAAAATACAGTATTTAACCAGAGCGAGTACAGTCAGGTATTCAGTGAGACATTAACACAGTTGTGCTCACAGCTGCCAACACTGTGGCAGGATCATTTTATAGCGCCGTTGTCTGATTTTTTAAGTCATCTGTGTGATCTGCAAAAGCAGAATAAAATTGGCCCGATATTTTGTGTGTCAATGTCATTTTTAAATACGGCCCTGATGAATGGGAGTCCGGCCTGCCGTATTGATGCTTATGGAGCCGATGGGGGACTGTATGATCATAGTGTTCTCACAAAGGTCGTAGATTGGCCATTCTTTTCTGTGGCCTGGAATCAATTGTCAGCGGGGTTCCGGGAACTGCCGGATACCAGAGAAAGCCAGAGCTATTACCGCCCGCTTCAGGCAAAGCAGGCAGCCTGGAATTGTATCGGACCGATTTTAAGCATGGTAAGTGCACTGTTAAAATACGAGGTTGATGATATACCTCAAACAAGTATGTACAAAGGTTTAGTCAAAGGGGACGAATTCCGGATTGAATTCGGCGAGTTTTGGGATTGGAAGGTAACCCTGCTGGCGGAGCGTCCGGAGGTGGATCTATTTAATTACCAAAGCCGTAAGCATTCGTTCCGGGCGTTTCAAAATAAAGTATTTGAGAATAAACAATTTGTCGGTTTTGATTTGAGCCATTGCCGCTTTTTAGATTGTGAATTCCGCAATTGTGAATTTTCCGGTACGAATTTAAATGACTGTAATTTTATCAATTGTAAATTTTTTGATACTTTCATAAAAAAATGTACAACGGCCGGTACCTGTTTTTCGGCCAGTACATTAACAAATGTGGCGTTTCATGAAGTGACGGCTTCATTTGATGGCCTTTCAGAAAGTGCGCAGGATTGCTGGTATCGTCCCATGAGCATGATCAAGACGTCCCTTGAGCATGTTGATTTTGCAAATTGTTTTTTGGCAGACGGTATTCTTTCCCAATGTACATCTACCTATGTGACCATTTCAGAAAGTAATACGGAACGTTCTGATTTTGCGGTGTTTGAGTCAGACAACCAGGAGTAGAACCTATGGAAAACCAATATTTTAGATTATGTATTAGTGATAAATTAAGGCATCCACTGGAAGTGCTTGGCCTTTCTTCTCAATATCGGAACTCAATAAAAAAAGAGGATTTTGATGCCCTTGACGGAGCCGTGGTGGCGTATTTCAGCAGTGAATCTCATCCGGAAATCAGCGATGTGATGGAAGCCCCGGCCTTTCTGCTGAGTGATCAGCTGAAGCATATCTTTGGTTTATATGAACCTCAGTTTCAGGGCAAGATCATTCAGCTCTTTGCCGGAGAACCAGAGTGTAAGGATAATTACCTTTATTGGTTTCCATACCTTCCGGCGATTTCCTGCTTGCATCCGGCAGCAGAGAAGTATCCCAACGGCATGCTGAAGAAGCTTGTCCTGGATAAGACGGAGATTCCGCTTCAGTCCCACTATTTTAAAGTGGCAGGAATTCTGGAACATCGTGTAATCGTATCCCTGCCATTGGCAGAGAGTATCTTGAGACGATGCCCCTATGGCATCGACCTGCAGCCGGTGGAGGTGAGATAAATGGCAGACGAAATGGAGATACAGGCAACGGAACAAGCAGAGATCAAAGAACAGGATCTATTTGTATTCCGTTTGGTGAGTGCAGAATGTTGTTTTGGGTCGATGCAGCACCCTCTTAATGTAGCGGAAGCAGCAGGCGGTCATGGGGTCCTTTATGGCGCGGAAGAACAGCCGCTTTTAAACGCAAATGATTGGCTTCCGGATATCAATGTCATTCATTTTGGGGATTGCAGCCCAAAGAAACTGGATGAAAACGGGGATGTGATTAAGACAAAGGGGCTTGAGCATGTCTGGGAGAATATCACATCTTTTGTTAATACCGGTAAGTGCAAGCCGCTGATTGAAAAAGTGTGGTATGACACGGATAAGAAATACCTGATTGATGGGGCGCCTGTCTTATTGGTGCGGAGTATGCTGTTCTGCCGTCGTGGCGGAGTGATTAAAATTGTCTGGCAAAAACCGGCGGAAGAAGAAGGCAGTACCCCTCAAACTGCCGAAGAAGCTGAGGCAGAGGCACAGGCAGCGATTGAACAGGCACAGGCTGAAGTGGATGCCGCAGCTGACCAGGCCCTGGCAGAGGGAAAGATCGACCAGGAAACGGCGGATTATCTCAAGGAGGCATATAAAGCGGCGTTAATTTTTTCTAACGGTGATATTGAAGAAGCCAATAAACTGTTCAATGATCTGCTCCGTTATGGGAATTCACCTGCTTTTGGAATGGATCCTGCTGTTGATTACGAAAACTCCGGGGCGATTAATGAAAAGTTTATCCTTTATCTTAAGCACACTCAGTCCCCTTTGCTCAGTGATTGCAACAGCACCATGAATTTGACCAATACGATCACCGGTGAGCAGGTGAATCTGCGGGATGCCGGACAGGCAATCGCATCAAATAATAAAAGGATTGAAGATACTCTGACCTATTCCAGCCTGGATGAGGAGAGCAAGAAGAACCAGGCCACCATGAGTGGCTATCTGGAACAGCAGCGCAAGGAGGCGGCGGCGAAATACACCATTATTGATCCGACGACCGGAATGGAGTATACCATGACACTGCCGGGCAGCCTGACAGATCCTGATCCCGATAAGCCGTTTGCTTTTATGCCTGATGGAACTCCTCCCAGTTGGTATACAAACAGTAACATCAACGCGACAACGACAACGATAATTGATGAAGCAGCGAGTAATCCGGGTACACCAGTAGTAGTATCGATACTTAACGGATTATCATAAGTGGGGTGGAAAATGGAGAAAGAGTATGAGGTACTCGGCGCATTAAAAATAATATTTGATATACCATGTATTCATCTTACCTTTTTTGATCTGGCAGAAGAAGTAAATGATCATGGAAACCTGACATTTCGGGCGGTGGTACCGGAATCAGTGACACAGGACGATGTACTGCGGTGCGAAGAAAGCATGGTGACGGTCTGTGACAGTACCGGCGGGCTGATATTTAGTGGAATCAGCACATATCTATCCTTATCTCATACTGCCGGATATCAGGAATTGCTGGTTATGGCCAAGACCTGTTCTATCAAAGCAGACCAGAGCTGGGAGAGCGGTACCTTCCAAAGTGAAGGAAAAATGCTGGCACAAGTAGCACAGACGGTCTTAGAACCATGTGGCATCAGTGTGACCGTGGCGCAGGATATTGCGCTGCCACAAATGCTTTCGCGTCAGAATGAGACCGCTTGGGAATTCGTCCGGCGGATATCGAATGAACAGGGACTGTATGTATACCCGGATGGCAAAGCGCCCCATATCAGTATTGGATTGGCACCATTTTCAGAATTTTCCTATGATTCGTTTCAGATGCAGTCAGAAGATAAGAACATTGCCGATTTCCTTAGCATGCAGGCCAATATGGGAAGCCAGGTGTCAGCATATCAGACCGCCAAAGAAGCCGGTGTTTCATCAGAATTGTCAATTGGGGCCGGCAGTTGTCTTGGTAATGGCGATAACCGCAACTATGCGGTGGTCAGCAGCCGGATTCTCAGTGAAGGCGATCTATTGGTGAACCACCTGACTTTGACAGACCCGGCCGGTGCGGTACCGGTTGCGGGAAACCAGACAGTACTGCAAAGCACCGTATTGACGGGAACGGTTATGGCCGTGGAAGGTGTCAATGTACTGGTTCAGTTCAGCAGCGACGGGCCGGCGGCTGGGACGCGCTGGATTCCCTATGAAAGTGCCATCAGCAACTACTTCTATTGTATGCCAAATGAAGGTGACCAAGTGTTTGCGTATTATCAAAACGATGGTACTATCGTATGTCTGGGCAGCAAGTGGAGTGGCGAGATGCCGGACTTTGAAAATCCCAAGGACCGCGCGCTGGTTGCCTGGGAACATATGATCAAAGCGTCGGAGAAGAAGCTGGAATTTGTCCTGCAGCGCGACTACAACAACCCGGATAATGAAAAAAAGACCCATATCTCTTTCCGGCAGGATGAGGGTCTTGTTATCAACTCCGAAAATGAACTTTACATATTAGCGCCGCAGCATACGATAAACCTTGCCAGCAGGCAGAAAGAATGGGATGGCGATGATGCAGCAGAAAAAGCACTTACGGATAAAAAAGATGAAGCATTTGAAGCTGGTCGTTTACTGCATACAAATAATGGCGGTGGCGATGTAAAACCCCAATATACTGATGCTGAGAAAAGTGCGGCAGCTCGTGAAATCTATGTAAATATGATTAAACGAGAATTTTTCAGAAACATTATTGTTTCTGGTGTAATGGATGCTGGGGGGAGAATTTCATCAGCATTTGAGAATACCCCGGATGAAGAAGCGGATCAGGATACAGATCAGGTTTCAGATGAGGATACATCGGGCATTATTAATATCTGTGCAACGGAATATGCGGAGCTTAGTGTCGGTAATACCTTCATTAAAATGAACAAAGCCGGTACGATGGGTTTGTCTGCACAGCAGTATCAAATGTATGGCCAGGAACGGGGAAATTATGAGCGGATAGAATTAGAAAATTATACCAAAAGAGATCAAGCTTTAGACATGGTTCAATGCGCACTTGGCGTTATAAGTATCGTGGCATGGCTGATCCCGCCGCCAGCCGGACCAATCATTGCAATAGCGGCAGATGTGGCAGATGCGGTGATATCCGTTAATCGAGGTGATATGATTGGGGCAGGCCTTGCCTGTTGTGGTGTAATTGGCGATATCGGAAAAGCAGCAAAAGTTATGGATGCAGCAACTACACTGGGAAAGGCCGCGACCAAAGCAGCGTCTGCATTACAAACCGTCAGCAAGGTAACAAATGCAGTTGAAGTGGCATTTGGGGTGGTGGCACTAGGTGCGATTGGCTATTCGATGGCGACGACCGGATGGGATATTATCAGTGAGGGAATGGCAAATGGATGGACGCAGGAGAGTAAAGATAAATTAGCTGCCTGGGCAACAAACCTGGCAAAGCAGGCAGCCCAGATGCTAATAACAACAGCGCTGAAAAATTATGTTGCCGGGGTTGTCGACAAGCGTATAGGAGCGCGGGGGAACAATTTTGATGCTGATGATGTAAATGAAAGAGGGACTAAGGGTGACTGCAAGTCTAAAGCAGGCGATCCGGTGGATACCATTACCGGCAGCTTTTATACAGCGCAGACTGACTTTGTCCTGTCCGATATCCACGGAGAATTCCGCTTGATGCGTCGTCATGAATCTGCAAGGATGCATGAAAAGCAGCTTTTAGGTACTTGCTGGGTAAGCAGCATTGGCCTGCGTCTTACCGTAGAGGGCAATCATGCATCAATGCTGAAAGAGGATCTTTATGTAGAAGAGTTCAAGAGAACCGAAGCTGGGTGGGTCAATTGCTGGGGGGAAAGCCACACCTATGAATTACATGAAACAGGAAATGGATATCTTGTGAATGAAAATACTACCGGCAAGGCCTACTGCTATAATCAGGAGGGTTTCCTGACGGTGATTGTCAATCGATATGGTAATCGGACGGAAATTACTTATTGTGGTACGACGGTGCAGCGTCTGACGGTAGCCAGCGGACAATATCTGGACTTTACTTATGCGGCCGGAAAGGTAGCAAAGATCACAGATTGTGCAGGGAGAAGTGTACGGTACGATTATGAGGGAGAATATCTGACAGCAGTTACTTACCCCGATGGCGGTATGATGAACTACAAGTATGATCCCCATGGCTTGATTGTCGCGGTTAAAGATCAAAATGGAGTGGAATACCTGGCTAATAATTATGATGAAAAAGGGCGGGTCACAAAGCAGGATATTGCCAACGGTGAAGAACATGCATTTTTATATCATGAGGATAACCGCCAGACTACTTATATCAACCTGCAGAGTGGACGGCGTACCGTCTATCATTATAATGAAGACAAACTGCTGACAAAGATAGCATATGATGACGGTACTGCTGAGGAATATGGATATGACCAATGGGGAAACCGGATTTTTGAAAGGAACCGCAACAATGGGATTACACGCAGGTTGTTCCGACAAGACGGGAAGCTGCTGCGCAGTGAGCTGCCAGGCGGCCTGATCTGGGAGTACGAGTATGATTTATCGGGCAATAAGACGCATTGGCGGAATAATGGCGGGCAGGAATTCTATGCGCAATATGATGCGCGAAATAACTGCATCCGGGAGGAGCAGATCATAGATGCCGGGTGCAGCGTGGTTAAGACCTGCCGACATGACAGATTTGGCCGAATGACCACTATGACAGATGGAAACGGGAATCAGACGGAGTATGCTTATTGGGAGAAAAGTGGAAAAATATCGGATATCACTACAGCGGAAGGAGCCTGCTTCAGGTATACTTATAATGAGCTTGCGCAGTGCATGTCCATCCAGAGCGATATGGGAACGGCCCGATTTGGGTATACGGCACTGGGAGCCCGTGCACTGGAGACGGATGCATTAGGGAATACCACGCGATATCGATATGATTTTTTAAGTAATCTGATTGCCCAGGTGCTTCCAAACCAATACGATCCTGAAAAAGGAGAAAACCTTTGCTATCGGCATGAGTATGATGCGATGGATCATCGTGTTTGCAGTACTGACCCATCAGGAAACGTATATGCGACGCCATATGATACTGCCGGCCGTTTGGCGATGGAGATTAATCCCAATACCTATGACCCGAACACTAAGAGCGGACAAGGGATCCGGTATGAGTATGACACAGACGACCGCCGAATTAAGGTTATTTATCCGGACGGTGGTATCCGCCGGTTAAAGTATGATTCGGAAGGGAACCTGGTGAAGGTCATTGAGCCGGAACAGTATGATCCGGCTACCGATGATGGAGTTGGCTACTGCTATATGTATGATCTGGCTAATCATTTGATACGAGTAACTAATCCGGAAGGAACAGTGGAGAAATGCTATACTTACGACCTGTTGGGCAGGGTAGTGAAAGAAGTTTCAGCGAAAGGTTATCTGGCAGGAGACAGCGATAAAGCAAGGATAGGGATTCTATACCGCTATAATGCAGCGGGTTGGCTGCTGGAGAAGCGGGAGCCGGTATGGCAGGAAGAGGATGAGGAAATACAGTATCGCCTAACCTGCTATAGTTATGATAATAATGGTAATATGTTAGCGGAAAAACGATACCTCAGTTTTCAGAGTGCAGACAGTGTGGAGGGCAGCAGCCACACGATTTCATTCATTTACGACAAGCAGAACCGCTTGATTCAAGTCAGTGATGAATTGGGGGCTTCTATGCAGTATACTTATGACAGCTTGAATCAGTGTACCAGCGAAACCCGGTTGCTCAGTGAGGGATTAACACAAGTTATCAGATCTGTTTATGATGCGGCAGGACGTTTAGTGGAAGTCAGCCAGACTGCCGATGAAGAAGGGTGCGGCACAGGTGTTTCTTATACCAGATACACCTACGATGGGAATGGTAACCTGACAGGGATTTCTTTGCCCGCTGGTGGTAAGGTCATACGGGAGTATGATGCAGCCAATCGCCTGATTGCCGAAACCCACCGGGACAAAGCAGGAGGAATTGAAAACCGTACAGAATTCATCTACGATAAGGCTGGTAACCTGCTGGAGGTAACAGATAATCAGGGGCGTAAGACATACCTGGCGTATGACCTGCTGAACCGGGAGATTCGCAGGATTGAGAAAGACGGTGGGATTCAGCGCACCATCTATGACCGGGATGGCAAGATCCGGCGTCTTATCCGGCCCAACCAATATAACCCCGCAGTTGATGCCGGCTTAGGGTTCCAGTACACTTATGATCTCCAGGGCCGCATCACTACCGTATTAGGACCGGATGGCATGGTGCTGCAAACCAATACTTATGATGCAGACGGTCAGCTCCTGCAGCGGCTGGACGGTGTGGGCAGCGGTGTGCAGTATGAGTATGATTTTACCGGTGCCAGGCGGCGGGTGGAGACCATGGGTGGAGCGGTACAGACCTATGAGTATGATGCCTGTGGGAATATCATCGGAATTGTGGACGGGAATCAGAACCGCACCCAGTATCAGCTGGATCAATGGGGCCGAATCATCGGCGTGATGAAGGCGGATGGGTCCACGGAACATTATGCCTACAACTTTGCCGGGGCGATGACCAGTTCCACGGATGGGGAAGGAAATACTACCCGGTATGAGTACAACCGTATGGGTAAAATTGCTGCGATTGTGGATGCTATTGGTGAAAGAGAAACATACCACTATGATGGGCAGGGACGGATGGTCCGTAAGACTGACCGAAACGGTGTGACCGTGGAGTATGGCTACAATCTTTATGATGCCCCTTTATACAAAAGAGAGCAAGAGGGTACTCTGGGAGATTTTTATGAGTATACTCCGGAAGGACTGCTTAAGAGCGCTATTTCAGGTGGTATGCGGTATTCCTATGAATATGATGCAATGAACCGGATGATCCGCAAAAGCGCTAGTGGACGTACTTTACTGGCAATGGGATATGACAAGAATGGCAATAAGGTAAGGCAGAATGATGCAACCGGGAAAGTCACAGAGTACATCTACAATCCGCTGGATCTGTTGACCGGAGTACGGGATGATGGGAATGAGCTGGCATCGTATGAGTATAATCCCGATGGTACTATCAGGACATGGAATCATGGTTCGATCTGTCAGCAATTTCGTTATGACATAGACAAGAATCTGACCGCATTGCAAGTACAGTCTGGGAACAACCTGCTTGTTGATAACCACTACACATATGATGGCAACGGCAACCGGACACAAAAACGGCAATTAGAGGGTACGACCCAGTATCAATATGACCCCTTGAATCAGATAAGAAAGGTAGAATATCCGTCGTACAGTGAGGAGCTATACTATGATAAGTCAGGAAACCGCACTTGCCGAATTGCGAAAGGGATAGAGGAGTTGTACCAGTATGATCCACGTAACCGTTTGGTGTCTTTGACAAAGGGGGGTGTGACTACGGCCTTCCAGTATGATTGTGCAGGCAATCTGTTGAAGGATGGTTGTGCAGAGTATACTTATGATGCTTTTAACCGTACTGCTAAGGCAGAGACTTTTAACGGTAATGTACAGATCAATCGTTATGATGCGGAGGGACTGCGAGCCGAGATTGAAGAGAACGGTAAACTGGTACAGTTTATCTTCAATCAGGATAAAGATGTGGTGCTGGAAACGGGACAGGGCGAGGCAATGCGGCTGATCCGTGCGACAACGCTGATTGCACGAACTACAGATGCGGCTCGGATGTACTACCATTATGCTTCTGATGAGATGGGGTCAACAACACATCTGGTTGATGAAAAAGGGAATGTACAAAACTGTTATGAGTATGATGCTTGGGGAAATATAACTTATGCAGAGGAAGTCATTCCTAATCGGTTTACCTATTGTGGGCAGCAGTTTGATGCAATTACTCAGCAATATTACCTTCGGGCGAGGTTTTATAATCCGGCGATTGGCAGGTTTACCCAGGAAGATACATACCGCGGAGACGGCATGAACCTGTATGATTACTGTGCCAATAATCCTGTAAAGTATTATGATCCGAGTGGATATGCTTCGTCCTCCCTATTACCCGATGAATTAGCAATCGGTATATACAAAGAGCTAATTAAGACTTATGGAGGAGCTGGTAAAACAGGATTAACACCGCACCACATGGCATCGGCAGAATACATGGCACGAAATTATGGTGTTCGTAACGATAGTGGTTTGGCAATGATGGTTGAAACCACCTATAATAATTCGGGTGGAAGGCATGGGCAGACACAGTCATATGGCGGAGCGTCTCAAGGATATTATGATTCAAGTCCTCGGCAGGCTCTTGCAATCGATGTATATGATATGAAAAACATGTTAATGGAAAATGGGTTGTATGATGATTATGCAAAACAACAATTGAAGGAGTATATAAAGACTCAAGAGAATATGGCATATTCAACGGATCCTAAAGTAGCTGCAGATCCTAATTTTAAGGGTACGATAATAGAAAATGAAAAGATTTTTTCTAAAGAGTATGAAGATAATCTCCAGAAAGAAAAAGGAAGGGATAATAGATATAAGGGAGGATGACGATATGAAGCTAGAAGAAATGTATGATAAGGCATATTCCGAAAAATGTGAACCACAGGGGGTTTATTCAATGAATCAATTTTGCTCAGCTATATCAGAGGAAGTAACAATTGATGATATTTCGGATTTAATGAAATTATATTATGATAGAGCAATTACTACGGAACAAAATCAGTTCATTACAGAAGTTTTAAATAAAGTTTTTGAAAAATCTCCTAAATTAGCAGCAAAAAAAATAGTTGACAATATATGGATTTTAAAAAAAGAAAGGGCGGAGAACTGTATTTCTTATCTATTAATAATGTTTATATATTGGAATAAGGAATTAACACATTATTTTTTAGAGGCATTAGTAGAATCTGATAAATCTAATAGTAATTGTTTTATTGAAGAATTAAAATTTCAGATAAATGAAGATAATGATGAGTTGTATGAGAAATTTTTAACATCCTATTTTGAAAAGACGATTTCTTAAAGGCTACTGTGATTACGATTTTGACTTGCGTCTTTCACACACCGCCGCCAGTATCCAAGGGGCAGTCCAATCATATGTGGTTATTCCCCATCTGCCTCTTGAATCCTGGCTAGGGAATGGCAACCATTTGTTTCTTTTCAAGACGGTAGTAACTATCATCCCTGCTGAAGGATGATCGTGCAGAGTACACTTATGATGCTTTTAACCGTACTGCTAAGGCAGAGACTTTTAACGGTAATGTACAAAACTGTTATGAGTATGATGCTTGGGGAAATATAACTTATGCAGAGAAAGTCATTCCTAATCGGTTTACCTATTGTGGGCAGCAGTTTGATGCGATTACTCAGCAATATTACCTTCGGGCGAGGTTTTATAATCCAATCATGGGCAGGTTTATCCAAGAAGACCCATACCATGGCGATGGCTTAAACCTGTACACCTACTGTAATAATAACCCAGTAACTTACTATGATCCGAGTGGATATGCAAGAGATTATCCATTGGGATTTGATAGTCTTGAACAATTCAATCAAGCTATGGCAGAATTCCGAGCGGGTATGGACGAAAAACCATACCAGTAACTAGCGATAATCCAGATGTAATGAGTATTATGCAGTCTACCACACAGTATTTGGATGGTGTTAGAGGGGAAAGTGTTGGAGCAGTACCATCAAAGAATAATTTCAATCAGTGGTTTGATAGTTTATCTTATGATGAGTTGGGAATTTTGATGTCTGATTATGGTGCAAGTAAGGGGATTACAAATCGATTGCGCTTAGGGGATAGGCATGATAACGTATTTAGCGGCTTTCACACTGGAACGCAGGGAGGGTCGGCTGCTCATATGGGAAATGAAAAGAGCATCTAGTAATGTCAACAGACGTGGGTATTTTTAAGGGACGGCACGGATTACTGGCTGGATTGATTGTTAGTGAGGCAGACTTGGAAATGTACAGAGCAACTGGTGAGGTGCCAACAAGGAATAATGGACTGAATGCATCACCGCGAGCAGTCTATGATAATCAGTAAAAGGAGTT
>Ga0153949_1000526_pt1 | contig 13383 bp, 9 predicted proteins | sample TSNJ033MetaG_FD_104705 | JGI IMG/M metagenome (GOLD analysis project Ga0153949, IMG submission 104705) | Attine ant fungus gardens microbial communities from New Jersey, USA - TSNJ033 MetaG | ecosystem: Host-associated > Fungi > Mycelium > Unclassified | place: USA: New Jersey, Wharton State... | reverse complement strand
TGGAGGATGCCAAAAGAAAATTCACAGGGGAAAACCCGAATATACTTGCCCTTCCGGCTATGTAGAGAGGGGATTGCGGGTCAAGCCCGCAATGACGGGATCGACCCGCAATGACGGGGGGCAGGCCCGCAATGACGATGCGGACGGCTATTGTACAGGTGAAAAAATTCGCGCTGCGTCCATTGTGTCTGTGCTAATCCGAACATATCCGTTGCACGCCCCCCCTGAACAGGGACATAAGCATTGTCTCCTTAACTTTGGTATATTGATACCGTCACTTTACCCTCTTCCGCGGTGCTTCTTATTTTAATAGGATAAGACTGGTTATTTATAAATTTTAAATCTGATGAGCCGTAAGAAGTGGCGGCATCCATGCCTTCCTCAACATACTTTACATCCTTTGAATGGGGATGGCGTTCTGTGATTTCAAGCCCGGCTTCCAGAGCCGCGTTGTACAGAGTGCTGCTGACTTGGCAAACTCCGCCGCCATAACCTTCGGCATCCTCACCGTTTTTAAAAATCCGGGCCAGCTTGTATCCGTTTTTCTTGGTGGTGGGACCTACCGCCTCATTATAGGAAAAGGTTTCTCCCGGGTTTACGACCTTGCCGTTTATGCTCTGTGACGCAATTGAGATGTTGTTGGCCCGGCCTTTTGTTTTTTTGTTGTACTCTGTAGAAAAAGTTGAGAGCTGAAGACCGTAACCGGTACCGCTTCTGCTAGTCGATACATCGTTAGTATCGGCATGTACTACCGTTTTTTCCAGGCCGGTAACCGAATTAGCCGCGGGATTTGCAGAGCTGCAGCCGCCGCTTATAATAAAGAATAAAAAGAATATGATGCATACCCAGGTATGAGCAGACCATTTTTTATCCATAATAAAAAATCCTCCTTTGTGAAATAAAATAATAATACTTATTATTTGACAAAAGAGGTATTTAATACGGGAGAACTGTTTCCATATTGTAGTTATTTACTGTGGAAGACCTATTTTTTTATGAACCTTTCGCAAGGTGCGTTCCGCAAGTCTGCCAGCCTTATCGGCGTTGGTTTTGATTATCCGGTCAATATAATCTTTATTTCCGGAAAGCTCACGTAAGCGCGCTTGAATTGGCCTCAGCTCTTCCACGACAGCTTCGCCTACGGCAGCTTTAAATTGTCCGTATCCGCTGTTTTCAAATTCCATTTCCGCCTGTTGTATAGTCTTTCCGGTTATGGCGCAATAAATATTTAAAAGATTGCTTATGCCCGGCTTGTCCGGCGAGTGCCGAACCTCGCTTCCGGAATCCGTAACAGCCCGTTTTACCTTGTTCATTATTATTTTAGGATCGTCCAAAAGGTAAATGACTCCGCTGTCGTCACCGGTTTCAGATTTTGACATCTTTTTTTCGGGGAATTGAAGTCCCATTACCCGTGCTCCGGCTTTGCCTATATAAGCCTCGGGAACGGTAAATACGTCGCCGTAAAGATTATTAAAGCGTATGGCGATATCACGGGACAGCTCCAAGTGCTGGCGCTGATCCTCTCCAACCGGAACAAGATCCGACTGGTAAAGAAGTATATCAGAGGCCATAAGCACCGGGTAATCAAAAAGGCCGGCGTTTATATTATCCGCGTGTTTTTGGGATTTTTCTTTGAATTGGGTCATTCTGTTCAGCTCGCCCATATAGGTGTAACAATTAAGTATCCAGCTGAGCTGAGAGTGCTGGGGTACATGAGATTGGTAATATAAAATATTTTTTTCAGGGTCAACGCCTACAGCTATATAAAGCATCAGCAAATCTCTTGACCTTTTTCTAAGCTCTGCCGGATCCTGCCTGACAGTGATGGAATGCAGGTCTACCACGCAGTATAAGCAGTTGTATTCATCCTGAAGCATGGCCCAATTCTTCAGTGCGCCCAAATAATTGCCAAGGGATGGGGAGCCTGAAGGCTGCATCCCGCTGAATATAGTTTTTTTTCCGTCCTTATCCGGCATACATTATTCTCTCCTCTTTACATCGTTGGTTGTCTTAAGATAACACAATTCAATTATCCCGTAAAGTCTGTAAAAAAAATACGCGGCAACTCGTATGTATATAGAAAAAAGGAATAAAATATATTATTTTCTTCAAAGGTTGTTTTGCGCCAGCCCCATTTCACTACCGGATCAATAGCTCTTTTCAACAGAAAAATGTTGATTTTTACAGCTTTCCATGTCTATGTAAGAATAAAACTTATGGGCGATAGGATTAGTTTCGCCTGCGGTCTCCGCGTTTTTGGCGTCATCCGGTGTTTCCCAAGTTACCAAGTCAACCCAAGTATCGCCGTCAACTAGCACTTTCCATGAAATAAAGCCTTTTTGCTTGGACAGAATCTCATCATGCACTTTTTCTAAAGCAATTAAAAAGTCTGGTACAGACGCTCCTTCTACAAGCTTATATGATATAAACCAAACTGCATTTGACATAATAAATGTCTCCCTTCTATACCGATGCGGTATGACTTTTTTTTAAGTATAGCAGGGGTAATATGACAACAGCGTGGCACATTATAAATATTTTCTTAAAATATTCTGTGACTCGTCTTTTATAATATTTCGGAGGTGTTCCGGTTCCAGCACCTCGATCTGCAGACGGCATCTTTTTCGATGCTTTTATTTGAAAATGTAAAATAAAATGCTACAATACTAAATGTACATATTCGCTTTATTATCACAAGACGGCAACGCTTTTCCGGTCTATCAGGGTTAGGGGTATTTTACGTGAAGAAAATAACTTGCTTATGTTTATTGCTGGCACTCATTAGCGCTTGCGCGCTAACCAAAAATGAAAAAGGAAATAACGAAAATAAGACGGGAGATATTATGCTAAAAGACATTACTTACAATAAGAGGTCAAATAGCTCTTTCACCATTTACATTAAAGAAGATGATTCTTTTGAACCTTATCTGGCCATTGACAATAATTACAGCAATGGGGTGCTTTTATTAAGAAAGTATTTGCTGGACGAAGAAGTTATTTTCAGCGACCAAAAATCACAAGGCTCCAATGGAGGATATTATCCTACCAGTAATGTGGATACATACTTAAACACCATTTATCTTTCAAAGCTGTCGTCAGAATTGCAGGATATGATTTTAGATGCAACTATCAGTGTGTCAACTTTGGAAGGAGTGGGAGGCGGAGGCGGCATAATAGAAACTGAAAATATTCAACGTAAGATTTTTCTTTTGTCCGCCACAGAATTAAATATAAAGAGCGGAATGGCAAGTAAAGAGGGAATACCGCTTGACTATTTCAATAAAACAGATAATTGGATAGCGGTCAATAAGAATGGCGAAGCAAGAAATTACTGGTTGCGTTCGGCTTATCATTGGGATGACATCCAAGCTTGGGTTATCGCTAGCGACGGTACTTATGGAGGCGCGTCCGTGTCGTCAACGCTTGCTATTCGTCCGGCATTCTGCATTCCCGGAAATATTTCAATTAAAGAAGAAAATGTAAATGGGGAATCGGTATACGTAATTTCATAGTAAAAATTATAGCTCCAAAGGGGTTTTTATATAGATAACAAAAAAGCGGAGGTATATTACATATGAAAAGACGAATTTTAAGCATTTTACTTTCTCTAATAATGACTTTATCTGTTGTTCCGGCTGCAGTTCTCGGGAATGAGTCCGAATCATTTGACTTGATTGATGGGTCGGAAGCGGAAAGAGCAGAATGGTTAGAGTATTTGGAGAATAATCAGCTGGATACTCAGGATTTGCATGGTGAAGAATTTGACCTTGTAACAAGCAACATCGTTTCTATTACTGCTCCTGCTGCGGCTTCTTCAGTGACCTCTCCCTCTGCCTTGTCCGTTAGTACGAGGTCGATTCAGACATTTGCGAACACCAACGACGTTAAAAGATATACTGTTCTCGTGCTGGATAGATCGGGCAGTATGTCTGGGACGCCCTTAACAGCGTTAAAAAAAGCGTCAATTAAATTTTGTGATTCTGTCCTAAAGGCTGACGGGGAAAACTTTGTCGCGGTTGTGATCTATGGATCTTCCGCCAGTATAGCGTGTAATTTTACAGATGACTTTACTACGCTGCAAAACGCAATAAATCGTATCACCTACAGCGGTTCTACTAATATTAACCAAGGATTGGAATATGCGGACGATTTGTTAAGCGCTGTTGTTGACGCGCCCGGAACCGTTAAAAACATCCTATTATTATCAGATGGTATGCCCAACGTGGGCGCGTATACATCTTCCGGAAAATATACTTATAGCGATTATTATTCTTATCAGTATGCTAATGCGGTTTACAATACGGCAACATCATTAAAAAACAAGGATTATTACATTTATACACTCGGTTTTTTCCATAGCCTCTACGGAAGTGAGTTGGCCTTTGCCCGCAGGTTTATGAATGACTTGCAAAATGCCGGATATTATGATGTTGTAGACCCGGAGGATTTGGAGTTTGTTTTCGGGGAAATAGCTGATGAGATTGTTAATAAAAAAATGGGAACCTTTATGTTCCCCTCTGCAAGTGAAAAGGATTTCTCCGCTACCTATTTCTATGATGACGAGTACTTTTCGAAAGACGCGTCTGAGTACAACCCCAGCTTGGCGACTATGTCGCTATGCTTTGAGCTGTCCGCCTGGGGAAGCAATGTTGACGGAACAGCGGACTATTCCAATAAATCCAGAAATGCTAAAAGCTTACTTAAACAAATTGGTTTTAAAGAATCAGATATCGAAACGAACTACAACTTTACTGTTAAGCCCAGTGAAGATTCTATGGGCGTCGTTGTGGGGCACAAGGACATAAAGGTGAACGGTGAGACATACACGTTAATAGCGTTGGCTACTCGCGGCGGCGGTTATGAGGCGGAGTGGGCAGGCAATTTTACGATTGGCGCGTCCGGACAACACGAAGGCTTTAAAAAGGCAAGTGATGAAGCGTATAGATTTCTTGCGGATTACATAAACCGTCATAAAGATGACTTTCAGACTGATATTAAACTATGGTTCACCGGCTACAGCCGTGCCGGCGCAACAGTTAATTTACTCTCCGGCAGGCTTAATGACGAAAAACAGATTGCAGGAATAGCTATTGATATGGAAGACTTATATACATACTGCTTCGAGCCTCCTATGGGAGGGCTACTGAGTAATGTTTCGCCCGTCAGGAATTATACAAACATCCACAATATACTAAACCCTAATGACCTTGTTCCGAAGGTTGCCCCCAGAGCGTGGGGATTCTATAGATATGGTGTTGATAAGCTTTTACCGACGGCGTTAACATCGCAAAACTATAAGGCCCAGGCTGAAGCGATGCTTGTAAAATTTAAGGCGCTTGATACCGACTGGGTACACGAATCACTGATAAACAATCAGAAGCAGCATATTGTGGATTCATTCCAAGCAAAAAAAATAGATCCAAGTATAAAAGTAGACTTAGGCCATTGGGAGCAGAAAACAGGATGGTTTGGAGTAAAATATTGGGTGTGGGTTCCCAACTTTCAGGTTGACGCGCGTCTAATAGCAAACGACAACAAGGACATGAGCGCTTTTCTTGATGACATAATACTCTCTCTTTCTGTGGGTATAGGAAACCGGCAAAATTATACCTCAAAGCTGCAATCGGCAGTGAGATTGGCGGCAGCGCAGTTTATGGGCGGCGGATATGAAAAGTACAAATGGGACAAGGTGCCTGATATATTTGATAAGAAATTAAACGACCATATTTTTGATATCGCCGTCGCGTTTATATGGTCCGGCTTGGATGGAGTGGAGACGCTCATAACGGAATATTTGTATGACAGCATCACGGAAGCGGGAATTGATCTTGAGGCCTATGCCAGTATACCTGGCGCTTTGGCAGAGGCGTTGAAGGATGTAGTTAGAACTGTCGTAGCCTCCCTAGCGATAAGCGGAGGCAATGACTTAATTACGCTGGGAAGCAATGCGTCAAAGCTCTTCCCCGCGCATTACCCAGAGCTATGTCTCGCATGGCTTCAAACACAGGATGAAAACTATACTCCGGATGGAGAAGCGCAGTTTATAATAAACAGCTATAGAGTGGTGCGCATAAATTGTCCTGTCGATGTTAGTGTTTATGACTCAAATGGCGTGCTTGTCGCTCAAATTATCAATGATGTGCCCCAAGAGCTTGCCGGCAGTACAATAATCGCTTCATTTAACGCAAATGGAGAGAAAATAATCTATCTACCTGCCGATGAAAGCTACAGCATAAGAATTACCGCAGTGGAAGACGGCGAATTAAATTACACTGTGAACGAATTTAGCTATGATACAGGTTCTTATGCGAAAATCGTCAATTACTATGGCATAACGATTGTTTCCGGAGATGTACTGAATGGTTATGTTCCGAAGTTTTTTTCCGGAGATACCGATTATACCGGAGATGGTTCAAGTATAAAATATACTTTATCCAATAGCTCAGGAGAATTAACACCCGCTAACGAGCTGTTGGGCCTATCAGCGCAAGACGCTTTGTATACTGTATATTCGGAAAGCAACAATGCCGAGGGAGGAACAACGATAGGCGGCGGCGTTTATAGTGAAGGAGCCTTTGCGCAAGTCACAGCGATAGCTTATGAAAAGTGCGAATTTGCCGGATGGTATGATAATAATGTCCTTATATCAACGGAAGCTGTTTATCGCTTTAGGGTTGAACAAGATGTAACGCTAACCGCCAGGTTTAATGGAAACCGCCCGCATCCTACTACATCAGGTACGTATCCGTTGACGATAAAAGCCGGAACAGGCGGCAGTATCAGCACCGGAGCCAACGGGAATTACAGCGACGGCTCTATAACACCTTTAAGCGCCGCTCCCAACTCCGGTTATCGTTTCGTTAACTGGACAACGTCCAACGGAGGTACTCTTGCTGACGCGAACAGTGCCGGTACAACCTTTACAATGCCTGCCAACGAGACAACGGTTACTGCCAATTTTACCTATATAGGTTCAAACGACAACGGCGGTTCGTCTGACAGCAGCAGTGACTCAAGCTCAAATACCCAAAGTCAGACAGCTAAAAGTATAGATGAAATTATTCTTGATCAGCTTAAGCAAGGTATTGACCCTATTGTCAGCATGAGCGATACTTCGATGACTATACTGGGTTCAACCTTATTAAAGGTACTTGAGGCAAATAAAACGTTAACTATCAACAGAGGAATCGCTTCCTTAGTGCTTACTCCTGATAATATTGAGGAGATGAATCCTGGTAAAAACGAAAAAGCGGTAATTAAGCTTGCTCAAGCGGCAACGGCGCTAAAAACGGATGTATCGCAGATAGACGAGTTGAATAGTCAGCTTCTAAAATATTTTTATAATATAACTATTTCCGTCGGTGGAAATAAGTTGGAAGTATTTAATACGCCTTTGACCATTCGCTTTAATATGTCCGGCCTGAAGCTCACAGACGCGCAAAAGAATAAGCTGACAGGCGTGCGTTATCTTAATGAGGAAGGATACAATCAGCTTGGGGGAAGGTTTATTTCAAAAGATTTATTTGAATTTAAAACATCCAAATTAAGCAGGTACGGAGTATTGATTTCAAATACTCTGATTAGCATAGTAACAACTATAGATAAAAGCGCCTACACAGTTAACGGCAATACGAAGACAACTGACGTTGCTCCAATGATTATAGACGACCGTACTATGGTGCCTATACGTTTTATCGCGGAGGCTTTCGGCGCGGAAGTACAATGGATGGCTGAAGACCGCGGCGTTGTAATTAAGCTGGATGAAAAAACCTTGAATATGACTATCGGTGTGAAAGCGCAAGGAATGGACGTTGCTCCCGTGATTGTCAATGATCGGACTATGGTGCCGCTGCGTTATATATCCGAGCAGCTTGACGCCAATGTTATTTGGAATAGTGAATCAAGAAGTATTGATATTTATCGGTAGCATTATTCTAACGTAAGAAAAAGCCTCGACCTGTGCAATAGGTTTTCAAGATAATTGAACGCGGATTTAACGGATTTAACGGATCAACGCGGATTTTTATTACGTTTTGTATTTACCAGCCTTCGGAATCCAGCCTCTTTAATCCGCGTTTATCCGCTTAATCCGTAAAATCCGCGTTTATATTTATCTGAACAAATAGTAAATACTCATTCATTTTCGTTACGGATAACATTGTCATGAGTGTAAGGGCGGCAGAATTCCTGCCGCCCTTACACTCGCTCAGCGCGATTTATTCTATTTCAGCGCCGTTTTCAACTCAGGAACAACGGTAAAAATACAAGAGACACAATCGTCATAAGCTTAATCAGAATGTTAATGGAAGGTCCCGCCGTATCCTTGAACGGGTCGCCCACAGTGTCCCCTACAACCGCGGCCTTATGGGCTTCGCTCCCCTTGCCGCCATAGTTGCCTTCTTCAATATACTTTTTCGCGTTATCCCAAGCTCCTCCCGCGTTAGACATCATTATCGCCAACAGAACGCCGCCGGCAAGGGATCCGGCCAAAAGCCCGCCGAGAGCGGATAACCCAAGCAGCAGCCCCACAAGGATAGGACTGGCAACGGCAAGCAAGCCGGGTATTATCATTTCCTTTAAAGCAGCCATTGTGGATATATCTACACATTTCGCGTAATCAGGACTGCTTGTACCCGCCATGATCCCCGGATCGGCTTTAAACTGCCTGCGTACCTCCTCAATCATTTTAAACGCGGCTCGTCCCACAGACTTTATCGTCAAGGCTGAAAAAAGAAACGGCAGCATACATCCCAGAAGCAGTCCCGCAACAACAAAGGGATCAAGCAGATCTATGGAGGTAAGGCCGGCGACTTGAGAATAAGATACGAATAGCGCCAATGAGGTAAGGGCCGCGGAGCCGATTGCAAAACCCTTGCCTACCGCCGCCGTAGTGTTGCCTACCGAGTCTAGCTTATCCGTTATTTCACGCACATTTTGCGGAAGCTTCGCCATTTGCGCGATTCCTCCCGCGTTGTCGGAAATGGGGCCGTAAGCGTCCACCGCAATAGTGATTCCCGCCGTAGACAGCATGCCCACCGCCGCCAGCGCGATGCCGTACAAACCGAATGCCATATACGCGCCGATAATACCTAAAGCTATCAGCAGGAGCGGCCATGCCGTAGAATACATACCAACGGCGAAGCCGTCAATAATACAGGTGGCGGGGCCTGTTTTGCACTGCTCCGCGATGCCCTTTACAGACTTATAGTCTGACGAGGTGTAGAATTCCGTAAGGGCTCCTATGGCGGTGCCGATTACAAGTCCGATAGCGACCGCGAAAAAAGCATTTATGCCTCCAAACATCGCCTTACTAAGTAAAAACGAGGCTATTAAGGCTATTCCGGTTGATATGTATGTACCCATGTTTAAGGTCTTGGCTGGGTCGCTGCTTTTGCCTCCGCCCACTGTTAAAATCGCGATGATGGACGCCGCTATACCAACCGCAGAAAGCAGCAAGGGAAACAAGACCCCTTCCAAAACCGGAACCTGGGGTATTGTGACCGCCAGGGTTATGGCGGAAATAATCGCTCCGGCATAGGATTCAAACAAATCGCTTCCCATACCGGCCACATCTCCTACATTGTCTCCCACGTTGTCGGCTATAACCGCGGGGTTTCTCGGGTCATCCTCAGGAATCCCGGATTCCACCTTGCCAACCAGATCCGCTCCTACGTCGGCCGCCTTAGTGTAAATGCCGCCGCCAACACGTCCGAATAACGCAATGGAGGATGCCCCAAGACCAAAGCCCGACAGCAGCCCTGCGTTATCCACGCCCAGAATTAAAAAAAGCGCACCGATGCCAAGAGCGCCAAGGCCGACAACACATAAACCCATCACCGCTCCGCCCCGAAAGGCTATCTTTAGTGCGCTTGCCATACCGCTATCCTGGGCAGCCGCAGCTGTCCTCACATTTGCCGTTGTGGCTGTCCTCATTCCAAAAAATCCTGCAAGAATCGAAAACAGAGCTCCTACCAGAAAGCATATTGCCATCTTGAATCCCAGCCCGGGCAGAAAAGTTAACACAAGAAACATAATCGCTATAAAGATGGAAATTATTTTGTATTCCCTCATTAGAAAGGTCATTGCGCCTTCCCGGATATAAGAAGCTATTTTTTGCATTTCAGAGCTGCCGGCATTATTTTTTTTGACCCATGACGACATGAACATTGCTGTCAACAAGGCAGCAGCTCCTACAACAGGTACAATAATACTCAAATTTGACATAGTTTACTCCTCCATATAAAAATACTCTCAGGATTATATCCTGCTATTTTGCCGCTAATAAGCGCTGCGGCTGCAATTTTTTTGTTTGCTTTAAAAATGGCTATATATCCCTCCTTGTGTTTGAAGCTCAGCTTCCGCAGCGGTTGCGCCGGGCCTTGTTAAGGCGGGCTCCTTTGCCTTGGACAAGCCGATTAGCCTGGGCAAAAACGACATGACACCTGCATCGGGCACAAGGCCGCGTTGCGAAACGCCATGTCAACTTTTCGGTTTATACAGGATAAACTATATTTCTCATCAAAGCAAGACAAAATTGCAAAATATTTCTCACATATTATAGCTGATTACAGCTATGAGCTTATCCATAATGTCGAATTTTTTTAGTCCGTCTCCTAATCATTTCGACAAAAATCGTGATGCCTTCTTTATATAATGATTAAGTGGACTCCCCGGCTTAGCTTCTTTCAGAAGGGGGAAATATATGAAGGTGGTAATCTATGGAGACGTAGTCTTCTTAATTAATTTTATTATGGATTTTTTTATACTGGCTATTTTAGGCCGGCTGGTAAAGAAAAGGGCCGGCTTATGGCGGTTACTGCTGGGGAGTCTGATAATGGCGGCGTTATATTGCCTCATTATGTTTATCATTCCGTTTCACGCTTACATAAATATTTTTGCGGCCGAGGTAATTATTATGCTTGGCATAACAGCTGCCTACAGACCGCGCAAGGTAAAGGAATTTTTAAAAATGCTCTTTTTGGCGCATATAACCGCTTTTTCATTGGGCGGGCTAACTATGGGACTATATTATTTTACAAATATTTCCCAGGTCATGAGCAATGCGTTAAGCTTCGGACTGCGGCATTTTTCTCTTAAGGTTTTGTTGGCTTCATCCTGCTTGTTTTACATATTGGTTAAATTAGGCGTAAATTTTTATAAAAGCCGCATCGTCAAAAAGCAAATATGTTATTCGGTTACCATATATTTGGAGAATACCGGTATAGGGATGAACGCTCTTTTGGACACTGGCAATTCGCTTCGGGATCCATTAACAAACGCCCCGGTGATAATTGCCGAGTATAGCGCTATTAAGGATTTTTTACCGGAGAATATAGACATTGGCGGTTCAGACGTTGAGGCTGATTTCGGAAGCATATCCCATAGGCTTAGAATCATCCCATATTCAAGCGTGGGAAAGCAAAATGGTATGCTGCTCGGATTCAAGCCGGATAAGGTTATTATTGAGGACGGCTCTAAAACCACCATTTTGGAAAATGTGGTCATTGGCGTCTACAATTTTAAGCTATCCTCGGACGGGGCCTATCAAGGCCTTCTGAACCCAGAAATTTTAGAAAATAATTATACAGGGGGGAATTAACAGACATGCTTTATTTCAAGCTTATTTACTTCAGGGCAAAGGACGTAATGGATCAGCTGTTGATACAACTGAAAATGAAAAACTCGGATCAGGATACCATTTATTACATAGGCGGCTCCGAAACCCTTCCGTTACCGCTTAACGCGGACGAGGAAGCCGAGCTGTTAAGCAGGATAGGTTCGGAGGACGATCTCAAAATAAAGTCGGTACTTATAGAAAGAAACTTACGGCTGGTGGTGTACATAGCAAGAAAATTTGAGAACACCGGCATCAACATAGAGGACTTGATTTCCATAGGCACAATAGGGCTGATAAAAGCCATTAACACATTCAGGGTAGAAAAACAGATAAAGCTGGCTACATACGCGTCTCGCTGCATAGAAAACGAAATACTTATGTATTTAAGGCGCAACACCAGAACAAAGACAGAGGTTTCCATTGACGAGCCGCTAAATGTGGATTGGGAAGGAAATGAGCTTTTGCTGTCGGATATTCTGGGCACTGAGGTGGATGTTATTTACCGTGACATTGAAGAGGAAGTGGATAAGGATCTTTTAAACAAAGCTATGGATAAGCTGTCCAGCCGTGAAAAGCGCATAGTGGAGCTTCGGTTCGGCCTCCATAACGACGGGGAGGAAAAGACTCAAAAGGAGGTAGCCGATTTACTGGGGATATCACAGTCATATATATCACGGCTGGAGAAAAAAATAATAAGGAGGCTGAAGAAGGAAATAAATAGGATGGTATAGGGGCAGGGTATTAGTAAGTCAAAAAAGCCGTCTTTTTGGCATAGGACGGCTTTATTCTATTGCTCATATATCTGTACGAAATAGTTTTACAATATATATTGAGAGTTGTACAATAATTGTGTCAGGTGGAGTTGAACCTGTGCTCTGCTACCTTCGCCCAATACGAAAGTTATATAGTTCAGGAGGTTATTATACAGCGTATGAATATGTTAATCAAACCCGGTAAATACGTCCATTTTAAGGGAAATAAATACGAGGTTGTCGATATTGCTTCCATAGCGAAACTATGGAGGAAATGGTAGTATACCGCGCTTTGTATGGCGACGGCGGGCTATGGGTGCGCCCTGCGGCTACGTGGCATGAGATGGTAGAGCATAATGGGCGGTATGTTAAGCGATTTACACATATTGACGATGTTAGGTCGGAATCGGAACCAGAATCAGTGGAAGGCATTCATAAACGAAGCAAACCAATTGATAAGATTGAGTTGTTTCTATCACTTTTTACGGGGCGTGACGATGTTTACGCCGAGCGCTTTGAGAATACAAAAACAGGAATCGCCGGATATGCTCCCGTATGCAATAACAAATGGTCACCTGTTTGCCCGAAATCAGGCGGCGGCAAAATGAAATGTACTAAATGTCCTCATCAGAACTTTAAGCGGTATGATGTGAGTGCGGTTGAACGGCATTTGACGGGGAAACAAACTGTTGGCGTGTATCCAATGTCTCCCGATGAAACCTGCCGTTTTTTAGTATTCGATTTTGACGGCAAAGATTACACCTCTGAGAATTTAAAACGTGATGTTACCATTATCCGTGAAGCTTGTGTTGAAAAAAGCATAAGCATGGCAGTCGAACGTTCCCGCTCCGGCAAAGGGATTCACTTTTGGATATTCTTTACCGAAAAAATTTCTGCAAGCACGGCACGGAAATTTGGAAGCAGCTTGATTACTTACGCTATGAGCATAAATCACAGTTTGCCGTTTAAAACTTATGATCGCATGATTCCCTTTCAGGATACATTAACAAAAGA
>Ga0153949_1000520_pt1 | contig 13462 bp, 14 predicted proteins | sample TSNJ033MetaG_FD_104705 | JGI IMG/M metagenome (GOLD analysis project Ga0153949, IMG submission 104705) | Attine ant fungus gardens microbial communities from New Jersey, USA - TSNJ033 MetaG | ecosystem: Host-associated > Fungi > Mycelium > Unclassified | place: USA: New Jersey, Wharton State... | reverse complement strand
GAGGTGGTGATACCAAGCCACAGCTACATGGGTTGGGCACAACACATCCAGGACTCATTGAGCGAAACAACCCTCCGCCAATAACTGGCTGGTCGCTAGATGTTCCCCTTGATGATGACGATGCGAAATATGAATCTTGGCCTATAGGCGATGTGATGCAGGTAGACGACCTGGCTGTTAGTAATATCCAGAACACGAAAAACAAAGAGAAGGAGTCGGAGGAATCTATCAAAGTAAGGCTGCAGACTGCGGCACTTGGTATGGGTGGCAAAGTCATTTTAGTGATTGGTACGAGAGGGAGGATATGGGTTTATCGAATGAAGAGTGGACAGTAGAGTTTGTTAATAGGTTACATCGGCAGAATAGACCTTCAGACGCATCAAGACATCAAGACAATTATCAAACTGCTTGAGCAACACACTTGATACTATCAAAGTAATTCGTCATTTAAATTTCATTTTCGTCATCCTCTCCGTTTACATTCTTGACTCCGTATCTGTCCACAATTCTCTGCCTCCATATTCGACTGCGTCATCCATCTCTATTACCAAGCGACGTATATACAGTGCTCCAAATGATCTCCGTATTACCTAAAAACACTCCACTTGGTGTCTAGGAGGCTCGCATGTATACCTGAGACTCAGTCACTTCGTCTGGATCTCAGTATCCGGCACCTTTAGCATTGGGGATTACTGCACCCAATCGTCATGAGATACTATCACAGACCGTCCCATAAGCACACTCCAGCAGTGTTGTCTGAAGTGTAATTGATCAGAATTGAATAACTTCATCATAAATTTGTAACATGGTGCTCGAACTCAGTCCACGGATGTACTAGAAACCATTATTACTAGAAGTATAAATTTATTAATTAACTTGCTACTCTCTTCCATAGGTGAATAAATAAGACTATCAGCAGAAGAAAATGATAAGCCACGCTATTTAGAGACAACTCTTTCTACGTGTACTGAATATACTTATGTGTTGAAGAGCGTTGTTCGAACAATGACACACTGTAAAATTCATTATGGAAATATTCGCTGAAGAGCACTATGGTAACTCACGGCTTCACACAATATGAAGATGCAAGTCTCTGTGGTATTCAATCAAAGATATACATGCACAAGTAAATTTAAGGAAGAAAAGAGAAAGATGATAAGATGAAACATTGTTGGCATGGTGTCTAGATGCTATTTATATCTGCAGTTCGCTCTTTCCCGCTCTTTCTTTAATTCTTGTCAGATGTTTCATAGCCACGGATCCGGGTGTATTAGCTTGGCCACCTATTCTTAAACCATCTGAGATTTTTAACCAGTGCTTTGATAGGAGAGTAGTCAGATTGTTGGATATCATTAGGCTCAGATAAACATTGATCCGGAGTGAGAGAAGGTCGAAAATGAGATTCCTCTACTGACGGCACACCTAGAGGGTTTTAAAATGATATATTTGAGGATATTAATGAGCACATCTAACAGTATAGACAACATCTTTGATGCTGGAACAATGTCATCAACAGATGGTAGCGGAGTGAAACCACCTATCACCACCTATCACCACCTATCTGTCTCATGGGACCAGACAAAATCTAACCTAATGGATTGAACGAAGGGCATGTGTTCTTGAGCTTCTCGAGCGTCTGAGCATCAAGGAGACGAAAAGCCGGAAATCAGTTCAAGTATTTTGAATCTGAGTCATCTGGACGTTAATTTTGGTCAGGCGTGAGTAATTCTTTGTCTGGATGGAGCTGAGTGCTCAATGAAATGTTCAGAACTGACCGCATCGTGAGAGAGGGCGACAGAACTCCTGGAACCTGAATAAGCTTGCACAATGCGCATGGCATGTCTCGTGTAAAATTTCACAAGTCTTGTTGTTCCATCGGGTAAAAGTAGGTATTGCATGAAGTAATAGTATCCGAGATCAAATATCAAATGGTCTTACCTGTTCCCCGATGACCCACTGCTAATCGTCTGTAACTACGAATATTTAGGGGAATTGCGCCTTTTGTCACCCGCCTTTAGTATGTGAACGAGTGTAAGCAGCATGTCACTGGTGGTGATAACGTGCCTCCGAATTGGAAGAGCATGGTTCTATACTGCAAAAGCAGGTGGCTCAGGTGGGTGAGATACATGATGACATGCGACTGATTACACCCGGGTTTCTAAAGTAGTCTCATTAGATGCGTGACCCGAGGTTTTTTTCGTTAGATACTTCAGTGCTTTTATCAGCGAGGGTCATGAAAACTTCCAAAGCTGCGTGCTTTGGAGCATTTGTCAGACCGAAATGGGCAAGAATTTAGCAGAGCCGAACTGTCAATTCAAATAAATTGCCGAGAAGTATCGTTTGACACTTGCCCTGATATTTTGCTAGAAGATTACTAAAAAAAAGCACCTTAATAATAACTACAGCCAAGGAGCTATGATACATGAAGTTAGTTTTATTAAAACCATCAAAAATGAGTAGAATATGAAACGTTCAGCCAACAACCACACCTAATGGTGTTTATTATTTTTGCACTCAGACAATTTGAATTGCATACCAATCTAGTTGGCAGAACAAACTCCAGACCGCCACCGAATAACGTCATGTCTTGAACCCATCAAAGCATTGAAGCCTTATGATATCAAAGTAGCAGAGCCGAGAAGGCATTTTCATCTCCGTTGCAACTCAAATCATCATCAGCTACCTCCTTTCTGATCGCATGGCTAATGACCCTTCGCAACGTGTACTGGCTGAGTATTGATAATCACGCCTAAAACAACCATTCAACCCTTTAGCTCCACATGCACAACATACAAGAAGGCCGCCGACCCCAAAATCTGTACGTCATGAAGTCATTCAAAGCACCACCTAATTAATATTTTACGATTGTTTCGATTGACGATAGGCCAGAACAAAGGACAAAAACAACGAGCATTGAGGGTCAACGTAGGCCAAATTTTGAGCCAAGAATTTGCTGGGGACGATAGTGTCGTGCCACATCAAAGGTTATGCCCGAAGTTGAGGGTTCAGCATATCAGGGTGCCGCATCGGTTGGGGCGCATGTAAAACGTATGGTGTAATTTGCTTTATATACGGGTGGGAGTGAGATGAAATTAAGTTTATGCTTGATTCTCGATCATCTGGTGGAAATCGAGGGGGCACGGATATAGAGATCGTATTGTTGTGGGGGGTGATGACAGTGACAGGGGAATGTTTGGATTCATAATCGTCGTACAAGAGATCACTGTCCCCGGCGTATGGCTGTGTGCGAAGCGAAGGGCGTGGCTGGAAATGAGAATGAGAGCAAGATGGAAAAACGTTTCTTCTGTCCTGACTATGGCAAATATTATTGTGGTGGGACTGGGGCTGATGATCAAGGCGCTGGCCATTATGAAACGATTGCTCTTGTGGATTATGGTTGATGGATGTAGAGTCGAGACGGGGGAGAGTACTTGAACTCATATTTCCATGCTTTGAATTCGAATCCTCTGTCCACGGAATAGAAAAGGCATGGAAGCGAGATCCGCTGTGCCCAGAATTTAAAAGACCTAGAGCTGGAGCCGGAGAAGGCGGAAACGGTGCCGAAGATGGCGAATTCGGAGAAGAAGTCTGACAGGTCGATGTTGGGGTAGACGAGGAATTACTTAGAAGAGTGGCTGGAGGCGTTTGAGGTCGAGCTTTCCGAAGTGACGAACTCTTGCGGTAGATCTCGCGTTCGCGTAGTGACTAGATATGTGATAGGCGTTAGATATGTTGAACGATAGAAGTAAGGTGAAAGAGCATTGCATAAAGGGTATCAAATCAATGAGAGACTTACATGCACAGGCCTTGTTCCAGCTGAAGAGGGGTGTCCTTGTGAGTACATGTGTATGATAGGGGGAGGGGGAATGAACGGTGAAGCTGCTGGGGAAGTGTACACAGGTGTCATCAAAGGAGGGGGGCGGTAGGGATGGGAATGAGACACAGCCCGAGCATGGTGATGCCTGGAAGAACTTGGATATCGATTGTCCTTCATTCTGCCTACTGGAGAACAAATATGTAGCGGCACTGGAGTAAAGTATTTTGATGGAGGAAGAGGGCGCAAACGACATGTCTGTGGTGGTGGCATTGGAACATAAAGGTTCTCAGAGAACAAAGGAGGTACACGATGGTACATCGGGGCCGTTGTATAGGACGGCGATGCCTTATGTGTCAACGGTTCCTCGATTGAGGGAGACAATTGGCGGGGGACTGGAGGAATACCCGGAGCACCTGGGGCGGCGGACTCGAATCCTTGTCTGTGTTGTTCAGTATGGTGAACCCAGTTGGTGACGCGGTTCTGGGTCTGGATAAAGCGCTCGTAGGCTTCTGGAGAGTAATCGTACTCTGTCATTATAGTCGAAGGGAGAAGAAGGTCGTCCGAAAAACGGGTGCACTCAGGATATATAAGGGATTGAGGAGGGACGGACCCCGGAGGTAAGCGACAACTGATTTGGAGGTAATGCGGGAGCCTGTGCCGGTTACCGGTGGATAAGGAGATTAAAGACCTCGAGCCCCTCCATTTTCCATGCAACCACGGCAGCCAATGGAACCCACAGCCCTGTGGGTCCTGCAGTGCTCTGTTGTACTTTCAAGCAATTAGGCAAGGACTCAGAGAAACCAGAATTGTACAGGATACAGTAGGTTGCTTTCATTCGCCTTGGTGAAAATTGCTTAGCCGACTTCCGGATCTTTTCTTGATGACCCTAGATCGTCATTTGTCCTCCCAGAAGCGGAAGTTTTTCGGTGACATAGTCTCTGCCCCCGGCATCTTTCATTCTCTGCCGGGACCGCGAGCGGAGCGTCCCAGGCTAAACCTATTACGTGCTCTAGCCACAAAGATTAGCCTGACTCGTGTGGAATCCATGTGCTCAGCTGCGTTACCACAGAGCAGATTATACAACAAGTAGGTTCAATGCAAAAGGGAGTCTATTTTGGGCACAGTAGTAACGGTGTTACTGTTCGCAACGAAAAGTTCTCATCAGCTTCACTCCGTGTACTCTTTGGCAAACTCCGACAGTCTCTCTTTAACTTTTCAACCTTTTGTTTATCTGCCAAAATGGCGAGTTACGGCGCCTTGAACAAGAATCAGCAAGGCCTGAATGTTAACCATCCTTATGCTGCGGGAGACCCTTATTATGCAGAATCTACTGGTTTTATCACACCACAACAAGCCGTCAAAAAGCGTGGCATGAGCAACTGGATAAAATTTGGCGTCCCTCTCCTTATCGTCGTCGTGGTTGCGGCAGTATTGGGTGGTGTCCTTGGCAGCAGAAAATCCAACAATGACGCTGCAACCAGCACCTCTGGCAGCAGTAGTGATAGTGTAACTCATGGATCAGGTGCAGCTCTCAACTTGGCAAACTCACCATTTGCTACTGCAACGGATAGCAAATATCTCGAACCGCTTTATCCATCAACCGTATGTACATGTCTTCTCTAATTGATGTGTTGTCTGAGCTTATTTCGCCAAGACTGCTGCTGCTTTTTCTACTCCTACCTTCCGTTCAGCGGGTAATAACGTTCCATCATGGCCTCAAGAAACCTTCCAACCTGCCAATCCATCTCCTACGAACGTTCGTCCAGACCGACCCAGGCTTATTGCCCCTGCCTATAAATGGGCTGCCCTCCCGAGCCTCATCGCTCAGGATCCATACTTCAAAGGATGGAATGATACCATCTTTGGCAATGCCACCGATTATTCTAACTCCCCACCTGTTCCGTACTTCATGGATGGTGACAGTGGTATTCTCGACGTTGCCCGTGAAATCAAACAGAGACTAAAGGCATTTGCCTATGTATACCGCCTGACCAATGACACCAAGTGGGTTGACCGCGCATGGAGTGAAATCCAGGTGCGTTGGATTTTCGTCTGTCTGTTCATTGTATCCTGATGCTCGCTGGATAGAACGCAGCCGGGAACGGTACCAACCAATTTGGCCCATCTAGCGATAGATGGAACTCGAACCATTTCTTAGATACTGCTGAGCTGTCTGCCGCTTTCGGTATTGCCTATGATTGGCTTTATGATTTGTGGTCGGACGATCAGAAGACTATGATGAGGACGACCATGATTCAATACGGTCTAGGCCCTGGCCTGGCCGTTTTCACTGACCAAGCTTCCTACGGTTGGTGGAGTAACAATATCACCGGCAACTGGAACTGTGTTTGCAATGGTGGCCTAACACTTGGCGCCCTTGCTATTCTTGGTGATGATACTACCGGAACTGCCAGTCAGCTACTTGGATATACCATTGACAATGCCAAGGCGAACTGTGCCAATGGCGTTACTGATGATGGAACATGGACTGAAACACCCAACTATTGGTACTTTGGTACAACAGGTCATGCCGAGATGTCCTCCGCCCTGCTTACTGCAACGGGCTCCCATTACGGCCTTTTTGACACAAACCCCAATTTCTCAAAGACCGGTGATTTTCATATGTACGTCAATGGACCTGGTACCCTCTTCGACTACGGTGACCATGGTCCAAACAAATATTCCTCTACTGCCAATTGCATGTTTCTTTATGCCACTCAGTATCAAAAACCCCAATACGCTTTGTTCCAGCGCGACCAACATGATGCCGCCGAGCCCTGGAGTATGTTTTGGTATGATCCGAGCGTTGCTGGTGCCTTCTGGAATGGTGCTCCCTTGGATCATTTCTTTGACAACGCTCTCGATCAATGGGGATCCATGCGCAGCAGTTGGACAGATAGTCATGCGTCATTTGTGGCCATTAAGGCGGGTAAGAACCAAGGCCGTCAGACGCATAACGATCTCGATGTAGGTGATTTCATAATCGATGCCTTGGGCACTCGTTGGGTTGGTGAATTTGGCTCTGCCAATTATCTTTCCCCCGGGTACTTCAGCAATGATACTCAAGTCTCGGAGAGATGGATGTACTACAGGAAGATGACTGAGGGTCAGAATACCATTCTCATTGATCGTTCCAATCAACTGGTAACCGCTGCACCTACCGTCAAACATGATACCTCTGGAACCACCCAGGGGTCGAGTACGGTGTTTGATGTTCCCGCTGACTCGACCGCCTACTGGGTGACTGACATGACGACTGCCTATGCCAAAGCGTGCGTGCCAAAGGATAAGCACGAGAAATTATATCTGATCTCAATTCTCTGAAAATAGGACATCGGTGAAGCGGGGCATCCGATTTTTAAACAAACGTCGTCAGGTTCTTTTGCAGGACGAGATCAACTCTCAAGGCACTGTTGATTGGAATATACACACCAACGCGACGGTGACGACCGATGGAGCCTCTGCGACCTTGAAACTTGACGGGCAAACACTAATGCTTACGCTACTGAATCCGCCTACTGGTGCAACATTTACCACTCAAACACCATCAGTGCGATATCCGTCGGATCCCCAGCCTCCTGAGGCGGACCAGCCGAATCCTGGGGTGACCACAGTGTCTGTGAGCCTACCTGCTGGGCAGTATACCCTAGCCTTCCTGTTTAACCCGCAGTGGCCGGGGATGTCAAGCGGCGACTATGTAACGCCCCCTTCCGTTGCTTTAGATAGCTGGAGTCTGGAGAGCCACAATTAGTAGCGTAGGTATATTCAGAGACGATTTCAATTATAATGGACATGGACTATGAATATTGTACAATGTATATGAGAATAAATGGAAGAGCGTGAGATCAGGAGGTGAGTTATTTGGATCAGTTTGTGTTTTGTCTGTTCTCCACTCGATTGTGAGTGTTCATGTTGCCTGGGATACGGTTGATGAGGATTCTAGTAGACATCCGATCTGCGTGCAGCTAACCACTCCTTCATCGTCCAACTCGTATTCGTCTTTTTCAAATGCTCTTGTCAGCGCGCGACTCCCTCGTCGCCTGTCTTGCTCTTGCCGTTGCAGTCCAAGCCGGCGGCGAGTTTCGACTTCGACGTGTGCACAAAGCTCACACCGATCTGAACAAAATAATCAAGAGGTCTCCTCAAGTTAATTCCCCTTCTGTGACCAGTGCTGGTAACGGCCCCTCCGAAAGCCCATCCTTTTCGCTCCTTCCCCCTTCTTCATCCCCTCTTCCCTCTTCCTCTGCATCAGCCGCCTCCCAAGTCCAGACTCCTGCACCAGCAACCTCTAGTCCAGTCGTTGATTCCAGCTCTACCAGTGCTTCCAGTATTTCAAGTCAAAGTGAGGATGGCCTCCTCGGTGTAAGTGAATTCAATCAAGTTCCTCGGCGGCTCGATATTCACCTGCGCGCAGGCCCTTAATAGTGTTCTAGGTGGCTTATCCAGCTCCTCCAGTGACCCTGCTGGCTCTTCTTCCGCTTCAGTTACCTCTTCCACTTCTTCCACTCCCACTACCTCTTCCTCGTCATCCTCATCGAGTCCTTCGCCGACGGTTGCCCCTGAAAACACCACAGTTCATACCTCCCCCGATGGTTCCTCCACTTCCTTGACTCGCAAACCGACCGTGACCGTTGTGGCTACTGAGAACCCAGAGGAAGCAACTTCAGTACCCAAACCTACCGGTTCTGCTCAGGTTAAGAGTACAACATTGATGATTCTTATCATTATTGCTTCCTCACTCGGTGGAGTTGCTATCCTCTGGACTATCTTCAGGAAATGGAAGCTTGGCCGTTCATCCAAGTTTGATGAGCGCTTACAACCGATTGATTGGCAACCAACAGAAGCTGATCGGGATGCAGCACCCATACCCACACATAGGAGAGCACCATCGAATGCATCTTCATTTCATTCCTCTTCTGTTCATGGACATTCAAACGGGGGGATTCAGGGTCGCACCTCCCCTTTACAACCTATTCCTGACCACGACTTCACTGCTGGTGCAGTGCCTGTCGGTGCAGTGCCTGTCGGTGGATATGCAGATTTGGCCAGGGGTCCAAGCCCTCCTATGGGTGAGGTAAATAGAGGACATATGCCAGTGGCAAGGGGATATGAGTATGATAATGCTGTTCCGCTCCACTACCAGGCTGGTCCAGGAGCATATGGCGCCTATGACTATAATCAAGGTGTTAGGTATTAATTGTCAACCATTTGGATAAGTTACAAGACCATCTCACGATTTCATACTACGTATCATGTCTCCATCGGGTGCCTCATACAACAGCCGCTGGCTCAGCGATTTTCATTTTATTTGTGGCTATATCTTCTGTTCCTCCATTCCTTTCTAATATATATCTGTTACTCTTCTAACAAGATCTGATTGCCCTGACTTCCTGTTCGTTGATCTCGAATTTTATTTTTCTTCACGGTGATACCTTTGTGATGATCTTTAAACAATCTTTTCAATTTTTCAATGTTTCTCCTTAGGTATTTAAGCTCCCATTTGAAATACAAATCAAAAAAGACTTGCGAAAAAAACTTGCATAGGAGGTTAGCTTTAGTTAACACCAGCGAGCAGTTGTTGATCACTCTCATCCTTTACCGCCAACCGAGTGATGCATGAGCAGAGGGTTGGGATGTGAGGCTCATTACCGATGATTAACTCTGACAATGACTGAGACATTCAATTAATTCAGTACACTCCTAAAGTCTCATAAACATAGACAGTCATCTCTTAGACGGTCATCTCCTAATGCAACCGCTTGATATGATGAATCAAAGTAAGTGTTCTCACCGAACAAGAATCAAATTCACGTATCCCTAAATTCAAAGATCACCAATTTCCTAATCCCACAATTGATCTACTACCTCCCGAGCTAATCCTCGAAATAGCCAAAACAGCTATTGGTAGAGAAAACGAGCTTTATATGAAGGATAAGAATATCAATAAGGATATGGATGTTCTACCTCCGTTACCTCTCGTTCTGTCTCAAGTCTGCCACCGTTGGAGGGTTGTAATATGTGGTGACTTATCCCTCTGGACACATCTTGCCCTTGGACCGAAGAGCTTAAAAACATTCAATGTCCAGCGGTACTTGGACAAGTCGCGAATGCTTTCAATCAAACTAGACATCGTGTTACCGGACAACGTACCTAGCGGAGGGTTCGTGCAAGAGATGACAACCATTATTTTTCCACACTATTTCAATCGATTCAGGGAGGTGTCCGTGCATTGCGAATCTGGTGGTCCATCTTTTCAAACAGCATTAGCAGTCTTTGATTGACTATCAATATACATGCAGTTTGAGATAAATGGATATGGAGAAATATTCAAGAGATACAAATAGCGTAACGCAGATAGTGGCGGACTGCGCTTGAGCACTGTGAAATAAATTTATGAAGCAAAAAAAAAACAAAAAAAACAGAGACAGCGTAACCAGGTGCATTCAATATGCACAGGCAGTGATAGAACTCCTCTAGACGTCCCAGGACATGGCAGCGTTGATCCGTGCTTTCACTGACGACACTATTGCTGACACAGGAGACATCGATATTGAGAGCGTCGTCTTCACTTTATCGTAATAAATAGCGAAGCCGAACCGCCAAAATTTGGAGACAAGATGGCCGACCGCCATCAGAGGGACTACTGTCGCGTATGTGCGCCACCACTTCTTGAAATGCCTCGCCAGCACCCCCCGTATGGAAATACCATACTTTAGCACGGTGGCGAACATGTATCTACCAAGCGATACAAGCCAGGAGAGTACCTTATTACCCAGCTTCACCGGTGTGAAGACTATGGTGCTAATGATATACACCAGTATGGAGTATATGATTCTACCAAGAATCACCAGCAAGAAGAGTATGATCTTGCCAAAATCTACGATTATGATGCGACATATGTACAACATCGTCGAGCGTATGTCGCCAAAAAATGACACCCAGAAAGACTTGCGAGGTTTTGGTTCATGTTTATTTGTCTTTTCCTCTAGTGTTGTTTTAGCGAATAGTTCTTCCAACCCTGTTAAGTTTTCAGGTGGGAGGTTTCTCCGTTGAAAGTAGTTAAATAGCCCTGTAAATAGTTCTTCGGGTTCCCAATCTTCGCCGAATAACTTTTCCGGAGGGGAAGATGAGTCGACGGGAGCCACACCCGGTTTGGATGACGGTGGCATGAAGGTTTGGTAAGGTTGTACAATGGGCGGTGCTCTAGGACGTTTTTGAGGACCAAAGATTGGGTTTGAACGGGGAAAGTTGGTGTCTGAGTCCACAGGGGGGTCCTCAATTTGCCGACAGTCGAGGCGATAAAAAGAGAGAACCTGAGCCTGGAATAATGTTGATGAGCAGCAAGCCAAAGATGACATCACTGGGCTCACCACAACTTCAATGAATGTTGCAATCGAAAAATAAATGCACCCCCCAGTGGAAGAGGGACCTAAATACGTGGAATAGCCATTTCTAGAGCTGAACCACCACGTCCATGATGTCATGCTAGTCAAAATTCTCAACACCCACAGAAAGATCTGAAAAATCTGAAGACACCGGTGAGTAAGGTGGTCAAAGTATCAAATGGACACAACACACGAGATGTTCATATTTCCCAATGGCACGAAACTTACGTCCTTCGTGCTCAGCCCTTGAGCGAGTGCTGTACGTTGGATCCCAAGCCGTCCACAAGATAGACAAAAAAACAAAAACGGGAATCACGGGTTGCAGATAGTGGGGAGAGGATGGTACAGAGTCACAAATGACTACATGGATGATGAGTATAGGGATACATCAGACACAGCACGATACATACCGGAGATATTGAACCAGATAGATACCAGACTTGTTATTACCCAAAGAAATCCGCGTAGTCTCCACCAAAACAATAGAATGGAGAGCTTTCGTGTTTGCTCCGCTCTGGCTCTTCTTGAGCTCTCCATGTTCTTGGCTTTAGTTCCATCTAAAGAGGCAAAATATGCCGGTGTTCCACGAGGGTATTTCCTCATCGTGATGTCTTCCCCGACATGGGGCAAGCATTTTTTACATATAAGAAAGTGATGAGTATCCAGAGGGAGGCCAGACTCTTGCACATTTTTGAGATACTCCATGTATTTCCAATCCTACAAAAAAGATGACTATACAAGGAATAAAGTTGCAGGGAAGGAACACACTTGTCTCAGATGGCGATATTTGGACATGCTCCGATTGAGTTCCCGCATAACTATGCATCTGAAACAATTTTTCTGGGTATTCCATGGTTGATCTTTGTTGAAAATGGGAGAAAAGTTAGTTATTTCTCAAAATCATCAAGATGAAATTTTTTGCCTTGGTCTGGCTCGTCGAGTGGTTGATGTTCCATTTCCGAAGAATGGGAAGACGCTGGAGTCCTTGCATTCATAGGCGCGTACGGGTTGTAATAAGAATATCGGTTGACTAAAGTCATCTTGATGAGTTAAAGGCGCGTTGGTCGAGCCAAGAATTCAAGGTTCCTATTGTTGATGTAACGTGCATTAAATACTTTTAGATTCTTCTCAGCACGTGATCTTTGTTGATTTAAGTACGACCGATGGATCTTGGCGGAACATCTGTCCCCCCGCAACACGTGGCAAATATCATGTGGTCTCAATTCAGTGTTCCTCCACGTCTCGTCGCACTTCTCCGCACACCCCTCAATATTCATGACCATGATATCCCCAATCTATGATAAAACCGGCGAGGCTGGCTTCAGACTTCAGATTTTGCGCTATTCGGACATAAATCGGACAAGCATCACTTTATGAGCTCGGCTCGTCATTTTCAGCTAAAATTTGATTGTGATAGGTCTGCTGACCTGTCATCACGCGTAGTGTCTCAGCTTACTAAGCCTTGTTTTAATTGTTTCTAATAAAGCAGAATTTTATTTTGTGTGAAAAGCCATTTCCATGGTACTCGACACATCTTTATTCTGGGATAATGTGTAAGAAAAAAAGTATATATGGAATTTGGCAGTTGCATATGTGTCCAATACCTGCGACATGAGATTGCAGTATCAAAACCTTTGGAATGTAGAACCCTTCGAGCGAGGGTCTAAAATGACGTACTAGAATTAAGGAACCGATTCCGGGTCTATTTACAGCTTCCATGTGAGCAAATTCTGAGGGTGATCATTTTTTCCAAGTGCCATACAGCTGCACATGTGTTTTGTAGCCACCTATCCTATGAATACAGAAGTTTTTTCATGTCAGTTGGGTGTTAGCGAAGCCATTTGAAGAAAGCAATGGAGCTGTCCATTCTCGCATCACATATGAAACAATTAATGTAGTAGAGCTGAGACTTGAGACTAGTACCAAAACACGGGCCGGCCAAAAATTTGGACATACCCGGAATAGGCTTTCCTATATCCGCCATCAGAGCCACGTGACTGGAACGCGACCGCGTTGATACCTGACCTTCTTTGACTCGGCAACGGGGCACCTTGCGTCTTTCAAACCATTGATCTTTCTTGTATATACCAATAAGTTCGTACGAAACATGTCCCAGTCGCAACAAGCATCACAAGCACCACAAGATGATGAATATCAAATGACCGGACCCCTCCTCGTGTCAAAACTCCAAGAAGCAGGAATTCATGCAAACGATATCAAGAAACTTACTAGTGCTGGACTACACACTGTAGAAGCCGTC
>Ga0153949_1000519_pt1 | contig 13470 bp, 12 predicted proteins | sample TSNJ033MetaG_FD_104705 | JGI IMG/M metagenome (GOLD analysis project Ga0153949, IMG submission 104705) | Attine ant fungus gardens microbial communities from New Jersey, USA - TSNJ033 MetaG | ecosystem: Host-associated > Fungi > Mycelium > Unclassified | place: USA: New Jersey, Wharton State... | reverse complement strand
TAAACGAGCTTGACATATGCTGGGAGGATAATGCCGCGGCCTGTGTGATAATGGCTTCCGGCGGATATCCGGGTAAATATGAAAAGGGAATCCCTATTGCCGGTCTTGCGGAGGCGGCAAAGGAAAAGAATGTTATGGTTTTCCATGCGGGCACCAAAAATATCAATAGTGAAATATTGACCGACGGCGGCAGAGTTTTGGGAGTGGCCGGATGGGGTAAAAGCCTTGATTCGGCTATAGAAAAGGCCTATGAAGCCGTAGACCTTATCAAGTTTAAAGATGTCCATTACAGAAGAGATATTGGGAGACGGTAAGGTGACAGTTTATTTTGACTCTGCGGCTACTACGAAGCCTTCTAAAGCCGTAATTGAAAAGGTAACTCAAGTTTTGACCGAAAGCTGGGGCAATCCTTCCTCACTGCACAAGATAGGCATGACGGCGGAGGGCGAGATAAAAAAAACGGCCGAAACATTGGCCCGGGCTTTAAACGCAAGGCCGGAGGAATTTATTTTTACGTCCGGAGGAACAGAAAGCAATAATTTAACAATATTGGGGGCCGCGGAATGTTATAACCGCCGGGGCATGGACCTTGTGACGACGAAAATAGAGCACCCTTCCGTAACGGAGGCGTTTTTGCAGCTGCAGAAACGAGGATTCAATGTAACGTTTCTGGATGTGGACGCCAAGGGGCATATATATTTGGAGCAACTAAAGGATGCCGTTACTGAGCATACTATTTTAGTAAGTATTATGGCAGTAAATAACGAAATCGGAACGGTTCAGAATATTGAAAAGGCGGGAGAAGTAATAAAAAGCCGCAACCCTGAGGCTTTATTTCATGTAGATGGCGTTCAAAGCTTTGGAAAAGAAAAATTATCCCTTGCAAAGGGACGGGTGGATTTATTGTCCTTCAGCGGTCATAAGATACACGGTATAAAAGGCGGCGGCGGACTTTATATAAGAAAAGGCGTGCGGCTGCAGCCCATGCTTTATGGCGGAGAGCAGCAAAACAAAATAAGAACCGGCACGGAAAACGTGCCTGCAATAGCGGCTATGGGTACCGCGGCGGAAGAAGCCTTCTTAAAGCTGGAGGCAAACCATGCCAAGGTTGGTAAGCTGCGGCATGCTATGCTGTCCATCTGCGATGAATTGGAGGGAGTTCGGATAAATGGAGACGCTGAAAGCGGTTCTCCTTATATACTAAATCTCAGCTTTGATGGAGTAAGAGGTGAAGTATTGCTGCATACGCTGGAAGGTCATGGGATATATGTGTCAACAGGCTCCGCCTGCAGCAAGGGAGCAAAGAGTCATAGCGTTATCCGGCGTCTGGACGTACCTGAGGACAGGGTCGGTTCCGCTGTAAGATTCAGCTTTTCACCTGATAATACAGGGTCGGAAGTTGAATATTGCCTTGAAATATTAAAAAAGAATATTCCTGTTTTAAGAAAATATAGATAGGTATGGAGTATGGATTGTCCATGGAAAAGATATTATTAATTAAATATGGAGAAATCGCTCTTCGGGGCAAAAACAGAAAGCTGTTCGAGGACAAGCTGCTTTGGAGCATTGCAGATAGGATACAAAGCCTTGAAGGCTACAGAATAAACAAGGAGCAGGGAAGGCTGGTCATATCGAACAGGGAAGGCTGCGTGGATTACGAGCTGCTGCTGCCCCGTATCCGTACTGTTCCCGGTATATGGGCCTTTTGCCCCGCATTGTCTGTAGATAATCAGGATATTGATTATCTGAAAGAAATTGCTGTGCAATATATGAAGGAAAACTACGGAGACGCAGCCTTTACCTTCAAGGTAGAGACAAAAAGGGCCGATAAAAGGTATCCGCTTAATTCTCAAGAGATTTCCTCCATAATAGGAGGAGCGATTAACAATGCGTTACCCTGCGCGGCTGTAGACGTTAAAAATCCTCAGGAAGTCCTGCATGTGGAGCTTAGGAACCGGGCCTATCTGTTCGGCAAGGTCATAAGAGGTGAGGGAGGCTTGCCTCAAAACTCTTCCGGCAAGGGCATGCTGCTTTTGTCGGGGGGCATAGACAGTCCGGTGGCCGGATATATGATGGCTAAACGGGGAGTAGGGCTTTATGCCGTTTATTATCATTCCGCTCCATATACCTCTGAGCGTGCGAAGGAAAAGGTTGTGGATCTGGCGAAGCGCCTGTCGGATTATGTCGGAAAGATAAAGCTTTTCGTAGTTGACTTTACGGATATCCAGCTTTATCTTTATGAACAGGTTGACCCGGGAAAGCGAACGATATTTATGAAACGGGCCATGCTTTCCATAGCTGAAAAGCTGGCCGTAAAGGAACACTGTCAATGTCTGATAACCGGAGACAGCGTAGGGCAGGTAGCAAGCCAGACCCTGCAAAGCATACTGGCGGTGGATTCGGCGGCTTCCATTCCGATTTTACGGCCGTTGGCAGGGCTTGACAAGCAGGAGATAGTTGATATTTCTCAAAGGATAGAAACCTATGATATATCAATAAGGCCTTTTGAAGATTGCTGTACCATCTTTACCGCAAAACATCCTGAGACGAAGCCGTTGGCTCCTCTTATAGCAAAGATTGAAAGCCGGTTGCAAGGCTTTGAGGAAAAAAAGAATTATGCCGCTGATAATTGCGAGACGATAGAAATCGAATCTAAGTTAAGTGAAGGGGAGGTGCGTGCATGTATTCGGTGACCATAGAATCGGTAATGAATGAATTTCATCTAAGGCTGCTCACTGAAGGAGTTAATTTAGATGGCAAGGTGCTCATGCACATGGATGTAAACAGACCCGCGCTGCAGCTTGCGGGGTTTTATGATTATTTTGACAATACCCGGCTGCAAATAATAGGCATGGTGGAATACTCCTATTTAAAGAATCTGAAAGAGGATGACAGGATAGCCACCTTTAGGAGGCTGTTTTCCCGCCAAGTGCCTGCTTTGGTGATTTGCCGCGACTTAAGGCCGTTTCCTGAGATGCTGGATTTTGGAAGGGAATACAATGTGCCTGTTTTTCAGACCTCAGGCTCCACATCAGACTTTATGGGAGAGGTTATAAGATGGCTCAAGGTGAAGCTGGCTTCCAGGATAACCATACATGGGGTTCTTGTGGATGTATTTGGCGAAGGTATAATGATAATGGGTGAAAGTGGCATAGGTAAAAGCGAATGCGCGCTTGAGCTTATAAAAAGAGGACACAGGCTTGTAGCCGACGATGCGGTGGAGGTCAAGAGAGTATCAAGCGAAACCCTTATTGGAAGCTGTCCAGAGCTTATACGGTATTTTATAGAGCTGAGAGGCATAGGAATTATAGATGTAAAGCAAATGTTTGGCGTGGAATCTATTAAGGCTACTCAGTCTATTGATTTGATCATAAAGCTGGAGGCATGGGAAAAAGATAAGGTATATGACCGCCTGGGGCTTAATGAGGAATTTATGGAAATTCTGGGCAATAAAATAATCTGCCATTCCATACCGATAAGACCCGGCCGTAATCTGGCGGTCATATGCGAGGCTGCTGCAATAAACCACAGGCAGAAGAAAATGGGTTACAATGCTGCTCAAGTGCTGCATGACAGGGTGGAAAGCAATTTATTTTAAGGAGTGACCGATAATATGTATTACGTTGGAATAGATTTGGGCGGAACGAATATTGCTGCCGGTCTTGTGGATGATAACGGAAATATCTTGCAGAAGGACAGTCTCCCAACACTTGCAGACAGAGGATATAAAGCCGTAGTGGAGGATATGTCGGTTTTATGTGAGAGGCTGACCTCGGCCCAGGGCATCAGTATGAAACAGGTGAAATCTATAGGTATTGGAAGCCCTGGCCTTTGCGACGCGAAAAATGGCGTTGTCATATTCGCCGCGAATCTATTTTTTGAAAACGTACCCGTAAGAGATGAGCTTAGCCGTTATTATGACATGCCGATTTATTTGGAAAACGACGCTACCTGCGCTATAGCGGGCGAGATTGTAAGCGGTGCGGCCCAAGGCTGTAAGGACGCGATAATTATTACCTTAGGCACAGGAGTTGGCAGCGGTATAATCATAAACGGAAAAATTTTTACAGGAGCGTTTTCCGGCGGCGGCGAAATAGGTCATATTGTTATTGAGGTCGGCGGCGAAATGTGTACCTGCGGGCAGCCGGGGTGCTTTGAAGCCTATGCTTCCGCATCCGCTCTGATACGGGACGCGAAGCTGGCAGCCGTAAGGAATCCTAAAACTAAGATTTTAACCCTTGCGGATAACGATATAAACAAAATAAACGCTAAAATAGTTTTTGACGCCAACTATTTGGGAGACGCGGATGCTGAAAAGCTGGTGGACCGTTACATTGATTATTTGGCAATAGGCTTAACTAATGTGGTAAATATATTTCAACCGGAAATAATAGTAGTTGGAGGCGGCATCAGCCGGGAGGGAGAAAAGCTGCTTGTGCCTTTAAGAAAGCGTATACATCCTTTTGGCACAAAGAAGCTGATAACAAAAATAGCTACCTCCGAATTGGGCAACGACGCAGGTATAGTCGGCAGCGCGCTGGTATTTAAAATGCAGGTATAGAGGTGAGTGTTAATGGACCCATTGTCGTTTGAAAAAGCCTTATACCGGCAGCTTGCTCCCGGGCGGGTCTGTACGAATGAAGACATGAGCGGACACACCTCCTTTAAAGCCGGAGGACGGACAAGGTACTTGTTAAAACCGGTTGGCGTTGAGCAGCTGAAAGCTGTCCTGATGCTGTGCAAGGAATTTGATGTTCATTATAAAGTAATGGGAAAAGGTACCAATCTTCTGGTAAGGGACGAAGGCTATGAAGGAGCCGTAATACAAATATTGGAAGGCTTTTCTGAGGTTGAGGTTTTACAGAATGACAAAATCCGGGCAGGCGCGGGGGCTATGCTGTCAGCTATCGCGGCGGCGGCCCAGAAAAGCGGGCTTTCGGGTTTTGAGTTTGCTTCCGGCATACCCGGCGCATTAGGCGGAGCCGTATTTATGAATGCAGGAGCTTACGACGGTGAAATAAAGGATGTTTTTATTAAGGCGGTGGCTATTAACGCGGAAGGCAAGGAAGTCACCTTATCTAAGGCCGACATGGACTTTGGCTACAGAAGCAGCCGCGCCCAAAAGGAGCTGTTTATAATAACGGAGGCAGTGCTGGCCTTTTCGAAGGGCGACCGGTCAGAGATAAGAGAAAAAATGCTGGACTTTAACAAAAGGCGGAAGGATAAGCAGCCTTTGGAGTATCCCAGCGCGGGAAGCACCTTCAAGAGGCCGGAAGGTCATTTTGCGGGCAAGCTGATAATGGACAGCGGTCTTGCGGGCTTTCGCATTGGCGGAGCTGCCGTATCGGAAAAGCACTGCGGCTTTATTATAAACATAGGAGGAGCTACAGCAACTGATATAATTAAGTTAATGGAGCATGTACAAAACAAGGTGTATGAAAAATTCGGCGTATTTCTTACGCCTGAGGTTGAGATTATTTAGAACCATCTTAACGTACTGGAGGTCGAGATGAAATTTCTTATTGTAACCGGAATGTCCGGAGCGGGCAAATCGACAGTGTTAAAATTTTTAGAGGATATGGGTTTCTTTTGTGTGGATAATCTTCCTCCCTCACTTATACCTAAATTTGTAGAAATATGCTTGCGGCCCGCCTCAAATATTGAAAAGGTAGCCATGGGTATCGACATACGAGGAGGGAGCCTGTTTGAGGATCTTTTTACCGTGCTATCTGATGAAAATAAGGAAGAAGGACGCCAGTACGACATTTTATTCCTGGATTCCAGCGATGAGGTGCTTGTAAAACGGTATAAGGAGACCCGCCGAAGTCATCCGCTTGCTAAGGATCAACGTCTTATCGTGGGTATTGAGCGAGAGCGCGAGTTGTTATCCGAGGTAAAAAAGCAGGCAGATTTTATTATAGATACAAGTCAGATACTGACTCGACAACTAAAGGAAAAGCTGCAGGATATTTTTATAGAAAACAAGCATTTTGAAAGCTTGATGATAACTATCCTTTCATTCGGGTTTAAATATGGAATACCACCGGATTCGGATTTGGTCTTCGACGTCCGGTTCATACCAAACCCGTACTATATTTCTGAATTAAAGGAGCTAACAGGCAATGACAGGGAAGTAAAGGATTATGTTATGAATTGGCACGTAAGCGGGCAGTTTCTAACTAAATTAAAGGATATGTTTGATTTTTTGCTTCCTGCATATATGGAGGAGGGGAAAAACCAGTTAGTTATTTCCATTGGCTGCACGGGAGGAAAGCACCGTTCGGTTACGCTTGCCAACGAACTTTTTACGATGTTGGAAAAGGAAGGCCGTTCGGTTATAATAAACCATAGAGATATAGACAAGGATGAAAAAAGGAGCTTCGTTTAAGTAAACTTCGAATCGGAAGGTGCTGACCCGAGCGAAGCGAAGGCGAGGTGATTATATGTCTTTCTCTGCCCAGGTAAAAAATGAGCTTTGCGGCCGGTTTGGCGACAGACATTGCAGTATAGCAGAAATAGCCGCGATAATTAACACCTGTGGGGAAATATATCATGATGGCTCGGTAAGCTGCGTAAGTATACAAACGGAGAACCCGGGAGTTGCAAAAAAATACTTTACATTGGTTAAAAAAACTTTTAATATTAACTGTGAAGTATCTATCCGCAGCAGCAAGTATTTAAAAAAAAGCAGGCAATATTGCTTGAGCGTCAGAGACGCGCGAAATGCCGGAAGGCTTTTGCATGCGGCAGGGTTTATTGACAAGCAAAACAAATTGACTGTGGCTAAAAAAATTTTAAATGAAATGGTTGTAAAAAGCGACTGCTGCCGACGGGCGTATATAAGAGGCTCTTTTATATCAGGCGGGTCATTGAATAATCCTGAGAAGACATATCATATGGAATTTGTTAATGGTGACCGCATATTATGTCTTGAGCTTTTAAGGATAATAAATTCCTTCGGACTTAACGCTAAGCTTATTGAGCGCAAGGGACATTATGTCGCATATGTAAAAGAAGGAGAAAACATTGTAGACCTTCTTAACGTAATGGGCGCTTATCAAAGCTTAATGAAGCTTGAAAACATCCGGATAGTTAAGGATATGCGCAATTCGGTAAACCGAATGGTAAATTGCGAAACGGCAAACATAAATAAAACGGTATCCGCATCGGTGAAACAGGCTAGAGATATACAATATATCAGTGACAATGTAGGGCTTGGTTATCTTTCTCCGCAGCTTGAGGATGTGGCCAGGCTCAGAATACAATACCCGGAGGCCAGCCTTAATGAAATAGGGCGAATGTTGACTCCACAGGTAGGTAAATCGGGCGTTAACCATAGGTTAAGGCGAATTACCCGCATAGCGGAGGATTTACGGGGAGATACCCCAAGTGAATGAGCTTCTGACCACGCGCCGGATGAGACTAGCCGTCGGCCTGATAGGCCGGTTTGGCCCAGGCCGAAGCTGCCGACCACATGAAGTGTATTAAGGAGGAAAAAACATGACAGAAAAAACAATCAATATAAGTGCAAGCTTAGAGGCAAGACCGTCAGCCTTGCTCGTACAAACCGCAAGTAAGTTTGCCTCAAATATCTACCTTCAAATTGGTGATAAAAGGGTAAACGCGAAAAGCATCATGGGTATTATATCTTTAGGTATTATTGACGGGCAAACCATAACCGTTAAGGCGGATGGCTTGGACGAGTTAAAGGCCGCGGAAGAGTTAGAGCAGTTCTTGATCAGACTTTAATCAGCATACAAATAGGAAAAATAAAAATGCCGAACGTTTCAGTTCGGCATTTTTATTTTTTTGTGTCATAGGAAATTGCGTTGATTCCAGCGTTTCGCCCAGAAGCGCGGCGAAACGCACAAGGAAGCAATTTCTATGACAAATAGCGGAAAACTACTCGCGCGCAGCGCGATTTGTTCTCACATTACAGATCCGGTACCATGTATCTTAACAGTCACTTTAGCTTCAAGAATTATTTTATCTAAAATCTCATCTTTTTTATATTTCCTGTATATATCATAGTTAAATTTTCTTATCTTGTCACTTAGCTCAAAACCATCGGCCTTATATTCATTCTGCAAAATATTGAATGTATTCACTATCTCCTTGCTTATAAGCTCCTCATAAGCTTTTTCAATTTCACTGAGCTCGGCCTCCCGTTTATCGTCATCAAGGGCATTTTGTAAAAAGTGGTATTCCTCCAGATTACCTTCTATGGATATATCGGCCCTGCATAATATCTGCTCGTTTTCCTCAAAGAAGGACAGCTTGCTTTTACTTCCATTAACTTTTAAGGTTGTATAAGCGTTGTCCTGTTCCGTTGGTATATGCATTCCCTTTCCTTTTCCGGTTATCCAGAGATAGCTCCGGGATTCTTCTTCCGTCAGCCAGCCCGTCAAGCGTAAGTCCTTTACTACTGCCGCGCCGCCTACCTTCAATTCATCGTTTTCAAGCTGAACTCTGAGAATAATGGCGCAGCCGCTATAGCTGAGCCTTTCGGTTAATTTTTCTAAATCAAGAAGAAGTACGGTATCCTTTGTGTTTTCATAGAAATTGGAAATGTATATTCCGGTAAGGGGTTCGTTGGCTGGCTTCATGTTAAGTATATCGAGCGCCTTTTCATCAGTTGCCAGAATAATGATTTTTTTGCTTATTTCTGGATTTCGCTGCAGGGCGTCAATTGCCTCCCGAAATAATTGTTCGTCTTCAATTATGTCTTTGCCCAGTACCGCGACTCTTGTTTGGCCATAAAACAGCTTTTGACTGGAAAGGGAATCAATCTTGCCCATAGCTGAGGATACTGTTCTGCCAACCGCCGATTTTACGGTTTTATTTTCCTCTCCTCCTCCGCCGGGCGAGGCAATGGCGGTAACATTCGGCAAGGATATGCTTATGTTGAACCGGCTTTGCTCGTCATTCTTATTCTGTTCGCTTTGTTCTTTTTCAGAGGCTTCGTAACCGTCTATGCCAAGGGACACCACAAAGCCCCGGCTCTCCAGCTCCACCTTGTCCCAGCATCCGGTGATGCATAAGCAACAGACAAGCCAAATAATACATACAATATTTTTCAACTCTTTTCACCCAGCCTTCTTAAATTTGCCACTATTAAAAGAAAAAATGGGATAATAAACAAATAAGCTATGCCCATGGTAATAAACAGCTTGCCCTGCAGTTCATAAACCATGGAAATATCCTTCGGAAACCGGGACAAAATGTAAATAACAGGCAAGGAAGCAAGTATATAAATGCTTGGCTTACCCTTTCCGATGATATCCTTCGTCAGGAGTGAGGAGAAGAATAAACCGGCTCCTGTGATAGAAAATACTGAAATTATCCAAAAGGTCATGACAAAGGCGTCCTGCCTTTCCACAAAAGCTCCGGGCAGGCGTATCATTTTCAGCATTTCTAATACCGGCCACATTTGATGAAGTATTCTGAAGGGGCCGAACCTTGCCAGCGCGACAATTGTTATAAACAGCATCAAAAAGCCGATAAGCATGGTTGCGTGAAGCAAGCTTTTCTGTAAATCCTTTTTGTTGGCGGAGTAGGGGTATAAGAAAAGGACAAATTCCAGGCCGGTAAAGGATATGCCCGACCATAGACTGCCCCGTGCGATATCCTGGGGGTCCGATGTCATAACAGGCAGCAAATTGGTGAAGTCCACCTCAAATAAACCGAAGGCTATGAGTATGGTAAATGGTATTAATACCAAATAAATCAAAATTTCTCCCATGCGAGCCCGGGTCTCAAAGCCCTTTGAAGCGGCGAATGCAGCGACACCAGTAATACCTAGGAAAACTACCAGGTAAGGCGTCTCTCCCAGCATTATTTCTTTTATTATTTCTCCGAACAAACGAAGCTCAAGGGCCAAGCTGAAAAAAATCTTCAAAACAAATCCGGCGCTTATGAGTATGGCGATGGGGCGGCCAATTATTTTTGAGGAATAAGAAAAAAATGAATCATCAGGAAATTTTTTTGCCAGGGTCGTCATTATTAATACACAGAATAACGCCAGCAGGGTAGCTCCTATTATCGCTATCCAGCCGTCCTGTCCGGCGTATTCCGCCGCCCTTCTGGGTAATACCTGTATGCCGGTACCGAATATATCCAAAACCAGAAGAATCTGTATTTGCCTTAATGACGCCTTATCGTTATATGAGAGCATATACTATTCCTTCTTCCTTATGTTGCCTGTCTTTTTTGGATTCATACGTTGCGCGTTGCCTGGGTCTGCGAAAAACGGTCGGCGTATCATCATGAAAAGGGGAAAACGGAGTATACTGTCCCGAATCTCGGTACGATCGTTCATACCAGATCCTACATATGGGCTTAAGTAGGGAATACCGAAGCTTTTTAAAGAAGTTAAATGTATCAGGATAATAAAAATGCTGAGCCAGAAGCCCAAAAGTCCTAATAATGACGAAAGTATTATTACAAAAAATTTCATTAGCCTGAAGCCTGTTACCAGTGAAAAATGGGGGATGGCAAAGCCTGATATGCCGGTGAGAGCCACAACTATGACGACAATAGGGCTTACAAGCCCCGCTTCAACGGCCGCCTGTCCGATAATGAGGCCGCCGACTATACCCAGCGTTCCTCCGATAGGACCTGGAAGGCGGATGCCTGCTTCCCTTAACAGCTCGAAGGTTAATTCCATTAAAAGTATTTCGACAACAGCGGGGAAGGGGACCATTTGCCTGGCTCCGGCCATTTTGAAGATCAACAGTGTAGGCAGCATAGAAGGATGATAAACGGCTACAGCGATATATAAACCCGGAAGACATGCCGCAATTGCCCCGGCGATAAAGCGCAATATTCGTATGAGAGAAGCTATCTGCCAACGCTGGGCGTAATCTTCTGTGGCTTGGTAATAGCAATTTAACGTAGCCGGTATTATCAGTACAAAGGGAGAGTTATCAACTACAATGACTATCCTGCCTTCCAATATAGCCGCCGCGGCTTTATCCGGACGCTCCGTAACCTGATTCTGCGGAAATGGCGAAAGCCAGTTATCCTCTATAAGCTGTTCAATATATCCGCTGTCCAGTATGGCGTCAATGTCTATATTGTTGAGTCTGCTTTCAGCTTCTTTTAATATATCCTTGCGGACAATGTTATCCATATATACAAGAGCTACGTCGGTTTTGCTACACCGGCCAATTTTCATTTGTTTTATTTTTAAATTAGTATCCCTTATTCTTCTTCTTATCAGCGCCGTATTAAACCTGAAGCCTTCTGTAAAAGCTTCCTTTGAGCCTTGTATTACGACCTCCGTCTCCGCCGCCTGTATGCCGCGGTTGGGAAAGCCCTTTGTAGATATGAGAATCGCTTTCGCGACGCCGTCGATAAAGAGAACCGTATCTCCTGATAAAACGGCTGTATTTACTTCTTGATGGTCATATGATTCTTGAAGGTCGGCGGTGGTTATGCCTTTATTCTTTAAATAATCGAAAATATTTTCCTTTAAATCAGACGGACTCAGGCTTGACTTTCTAAACAGCAGCATAATACGGTTCACTATGCTGCCTTCCACCATAACTCTGTCCACCATCATATCCAGATATGCTATATATATAGACGTTTCATTATTAGCTCCCAGTGGGATTTTTCTTTTGACTAAATCTCCGCAATTCGTAAAAGCGTTTTCAAAAGTCAGTATGTTGTGGTCCAGGCTTGGGCTTATATTCATGGCTTCCTCCTAATTTATTAAGACCGAATTATTAAAACCGATAGTTTTTGATATATATTTTTGCTCGTGAGTATAATTCTTTGTTAAAATGAGGAAGTTTATACGCTGCAAATGAGGTGCAGACTATTGTAACGCTTTGCCAAATTATGTATAATGACTCTGAGTATAGCGCATAGCGAGTGCTTTTCGCTTTGCGGAAACCGGATGTCTTTCCGGCGCTAAAGGGAGATTAGGCTAATCTCCGTATGCGTAAGGGAAAGTAGTTGAATTAAGAAGGAGGTTTTTGAATGGGTACTAATGTACAGGTTGTCCCGCTTATCATTGTTGTAGTGTATCTTTGCGGTATGTTACTGATCGGATTTCTTGTAAACAAGCTGCAAATCAAAAACAGTACCGACTACATGATAGCAGGACGCAGGATGGGGCTGTTTATGGTGGCCTGCTCCCTTTCCGCAAACAATGTGGGGGGCGGAAGCACCACCGGACTTGCGGCGCGAGCCTTTTCAAGCTGGGGCATGTCGGCTGCGTGGTACGTATTGGCGGCGGCGATCGCAATGATTCCGTTGTCATATTTCGCTCCAAAAATCCGCAAAACAATGGCAATTACCATTCCTGAGGTGCTTAGCCGCCGTTATGGCGATCTTAGCGGCACCCTAACCGCGATCTTGAACATCGGCTCGCTGTTCTGTTTGACTTCTTCCCAAGTGATGGCCTCCGGCTCGGTAATATCGAGTCTTACCGGTATACCGCTAAATGTGTGTATTTTGGTTGCAGGCATCGTAGTCATTGCATATACTACAATGGGCGGCCTCATCGCCGACACGATCACGGATGTGATACAGTACATCGTCATAATGATCGGTCTTGCGGTGGCTGTTCCGGCAGTTCTGAACGGCATTGGAGGCTGGCAGGTTGTTGCCGCCAAGCTTCCTCCGGTAGAGTTGGACTTTTTTAAAGTCGGCTGGGTCACCATACTTGGACTGATCTTCAACTATTTCTGCACCTTCTTGTCGGGACCTGAAATGGTTTCACGCTTTGAATCCGCCAAGGATGAAAAAACCGCCCAGAGAGCTTCTTGGCTATCAGCGGTTTTAATGGCGTCAATAGCATTCCTGCCTACCATTATCGGCCTAGCCGCTCTGGCGGTAAACCCCGATCTGGACGGCGGAAAGGGCACCACAGCATTAATGACCACTACCGCGCAATACGCACCGCCCTTCATAACGGGCTTGCTGTCGGCCGCCATTATCGCGGCTACCATGTCCAGCGCCGATTCAAACCTCCTATGCGCTTCTTCGATGTTTGTGCGGGATATTTATATGAAGTATATTAATAAAGATATTCCGGATAATAAGATCATCTTTGTTACCCGGATCAGCAATGTGGTGATCTGCTTGTGCAGCATGTGCATTTCATTTCTAAACATTAGCTTGGTCACTATGAATTTGTTTGCCTTTGCGCTGCGGTCTGCCGGTCCGTTCGCGGCATATGCTTTGGGCCTGGCCTGCCCCGGAGCGACGCGCCACGCCGGAATTTCATCAATTGTAGTCGGCTCCGTCGCGGCGGTTACTTGGCAGATTCTCGGAGAACCATTTGGGATTCTCGCTATTGTATTCGGGTGCGCGTTGGGAACGCTGGCTTTCCTGATCACATGGGGAGTTGAAAAGAGCATGGGCGCTCCTCCCGCTCCCTCGGCTTATCCAACTGCGGAAGAGATCGCTCTGCTTGAATCCGAAGTGAATTAATAAGAGTATACATCGCACACAAAAGGG
>Ga0153949_1000511_pt1 | contig 13568 bp, 18 predicted proteins | sample TSNJ033MetaG_FD_104705 | JGI IMG/M metagenome (GOLD analysis project Ga0153949, IMG submission 104705) | Attine ant fungus gardens microbial communities from New Jersey, USA - TSNJ033 MetaG | ecosystem: Host-associated > Fungi > Mycelium > Unclassified | place: USA: New Jersey, Wharton State... | reverse complement strand
TTTGTAATTTTTTCTTTTTAAAATTCGACATAATTGATTTTCTCCTGTTTTTCTTTTTTATTCTGCGCAAAATAAAAAAGCCTGTCTTGGCTCAGGCTTTCTTTAAATATTAAATAACTAATGCTTCATATTGTACCTCCTAGCTACAATCCTTTTTATGCCTTGATTGAGGGCAAAAGAAAAACGACAGTTTCATAAGAAACTACCGCTTTATTCTTTTTGTATTAATAAGCACCAGCAGACCATCCACCACTTGTTGCATTAGCATTAAGCCAATCTGCAGCTGCACGACCAGCTTCTGCCAAAGAGCTAAATCCTCCCTGTGACCAAACAATTTGTCCTTCTTTATTTCTCACCCAACCAGTAAATGTCTCTGCCGGAGGAAGAGTTACTGTTCCACCGCCATTATTTCCACCTGTATTGCCATTACCGCCTGAGTTCCCTCCTCCTGTTGGAGGGGTTACTGTATTACCACCACCTGTGCTTGGTGGGTTAGGATTTGAAGTATTGCCACTTCCTGAGTTCCCTCCTCCTACAGGAGCTTGGGGAGTGGGCTGATAAGCGTTATTAGTTGAAGCACCTCCATTATCTACAGGCGCAGGAGCAGCAACAGTTTGACTCTCTACCTGTGCTTGATTAGCTTCTGAATTACTAGCACTGACAGATTGATTAGAGTTATCTACTTTTTTAGCAACTTCTTCTTTCTCTTTATTTAATCCTTTTTGAGAAGTCATTTGTTTTTGTTTCTTTGTATTTTTTATAGAAGCTTTTACCTTATCTAAACGTTTCTGTAATGCAGTCTTTTTAGATTTGATTTTTTCATCTTTTAAATTGTCTATAGCTTTTTGTGCCGTTTTTACGTTATTATCATTTTGGATTTTTTCTGCATTGGCAACATTTTTATCTGCTTCTTTTACAAGCTTCCAATTTTTTTGAACTTTTTCTATACGAGTCGTATAGTCTGACTTTTCTTTGTCATCAAGTTGTTTAATCGCATCTTGTGCTATTTTCACATCATTTTCTGATTTATAAGTTTCAGCTTGCGTAGTCTTTTCTTTTACACCTTGAATAAGCTTATCATGTGCTTCTTTCGCCTGTTGTGCAACTTTCTCGGCTTGGACATTGTTATTATGCACTACACTTGCTGTAGCACCTCCTGCTAAAAGAACTGCGACAACTCCACCTACAATAATTTGTTTTTTTGTTAATTTCATAATTACTCCCCTTACTTCAAGATTATCTGAGCATATTTCAGAAATGTTTCATACTAATCTAAGAACTTTTATTTATCTAAATCCACATCTTCAAAATGAATAACTACCTTTTTGTTCATAGCCATTGCAATTTCTGAAATAACCTTGAGTGTAGGATTTACTTTCATTGTTTCAATACGTGCAATTGTCCCTTGGTCTTTACCTGCCAATTCTGCAAGCTGTCCCTGCAGTAATCCTGCTTCTTTTCTTTGGTTAGACAACTCCATTGCTAAACTAATTTTTGCCTCATCAAAAGCAAAATCATCTCTAAACTGTTTACTTGATGTAAAAAGTTCTTTTTTCAACTTTTCAAACCTCTCGGCTGTTTCTATAGCCTTTTCTTTACTTACTCTAGCCATTTATTTCTCCTTGATTTAACCTTTATATATGCATTATACACCATATATAATTTACTGTCAAGAAATAAATGTATTTTACACCATTTTATTTTAATTAGCTTCTTCTCGAAGCATTTTTAAAGTAGTTTTCGCACTTTGGATAAGTTGCTGAGCTTGTAACCCTACTCGCTGTGATGGATAATGAACTTCATCATTAATTACAGGATGTAGGAACACCTCTAGACTTACACTACGCTCTAATTCAATAATTTTTTCAAGTTCTACAATTAATTCTTCTTTTTTCATATTTATTCCTCTTTATTTTATGTAAATTACTAAGCTACTTTTAGGTTTGCCAATATCTTCTTTTCCTATTTTCGCATAAGTTTTCGTGGACTTCTTCACCTTAAAATCACTAGTACGTGTAGTGTATTCTTTCCCCTTAAACTTATAAACCACCTCCAAATAATCAATGTGTTGCCACATAGGAATGAAGGTTATCGAGGGTGACATACTCCCTTTTCCATTTGAAACCATTGTCGTTACAGGGAGCATGGTGAACATCTCATCTTTATCATAGTTGGTCTCAATGACTTCTACCGTTACTGATTCTACCTCCCCTTTCTCAATCCTACTCGCCTGAGAACATCCCGTGAGACTAAACAAAAAAGCGAATACAACAGCAAGTGCAGTTATCTTTTTCATTTTTTATCCCCCTCCTTCTCTACACAAACGATATCTTCTTTAATAAAGAAGAACTCGCTCTTCAAGTGAAAAGGTTTCTAAGCCAGAAGTATCTTGCTTTTTATATCTTAACCATGCACAACAATTTTCTATAAATAATATCGTACATACTATAAAATCGAACATATAAAACAAAGTAATCATCAACATAATTATTAACACATAAAATGTAATTACTACCATATCCATCTGTCCAGATTCAATCCATTGTAAACTCCCAATAAAAATTAAGAACCCCGTAACAACGTTAATCGAAAGTCTTAGATCGTCTATTTTCCTACTATATGGCTGTCCATCTAAAATACTTTTCTTCGGTTTCCACTCACCTTCCGAATAAAATCCTGTTTTTACTCCATATTCAATTTGTCTTTCAGCATTTTTTAATGAATTAAAAGTTGAATTTTCCATAAATATTTCATCATCTTTATTCACCAATAAATACGCTATTCGTTTCATATGCCTTATCCTCCCATTTCCAAACGAAGCGTTCCCAATCTAAAAATTGAGCACGTGTTTGAATATCGTCCATGGCAATTAAACCTTCTATTTTACCTTCCACTTTAAATTTAGGGAAAGCATGGTAATTATCATCCCATTGCTTATTGTTTGTATAAATTTTTACTGTATTATCTTCAAAAACTAATTTATTCATTTTTTCCTTCAATTTTTTAATACTTTTAATATCCTTGCATAAGAAAAGAGAATGCATCATACCGCATTCTCTTTTCATTACACATTTATATATTATTTTATATATATCATCGTTAAAATATCACTAACTTTAATCCCATTCAATTACTTCCTCGGCTGTTTCATATACATCAATTCTATTCTCAACATTTATTTTATTAACTATCCAATCATGAAAACTACATTGAAAAATAAAATCTTCAATTCTATTAACGCCATTCATCTCACGGAGGGTAACAACAACTCCAAAACGTATCCCTTCACCATCTTTTGAATTTAAACGTTCTTTTGTTTTTATACTCATTCCCCAAAGATTATTATCATATACTTTTTTAGCTCGGGCCCTAGGTTTAATCTTTTCACCAATATGCTTTACATTATCCCATTTTCTGAACAATGAACGTGCTTCCTCTTCAAACATCGGATGTTCTTCTGCTTCCATACTTTGCCGATTATCATTTATTGTATCTATTTCCCCTTTTTCATTTTTTACACGTCCAAAGTACAAGTCTAATTCCGTATTTGTATAGTCTACCCCTTGATTTCTAGAGCATTTAGGAAAATAACAAAGTGTAGCCTTAGCTATATACGGATATTTGTCTTCAGATATAGGAACAGGGAATTTATAATTAAATGTATCATATTGTTCAGATATGCCAGAGATAACAAACTTTATCTCCCTATCTTCAGATTTAATAATATCATTAATTTTTTGCGGAACAACTCCATAGCCCCTCAATTCAATTGCTGACGTACTAGTATCGTTTTCCCATCCAATAGCTGAATCAATTAACAATGCTTTTGCCACCTCTTTAGAAAGACCAATGATATCAATTAAATAAGATAATTTTCTAGAAATCCATGGGGCTGCAAATGATGTACCTGAAACCTTTGACTCCCCTAGCGGTTCACAAACATTTATCCATTCCCCCCTAACTCCCCCATAGTAGCTTATGTCTGGCTTAGCAAAAAAGGATAAAACAATACCTTTTCGAGTATAGGGGGCTGGCTCTTGGTTTAATCCTACTGAATTAACAACTACTGAGTTCAAAGAATCTGCTGGAGCACCTATTTTTTTCATGGGTTCGTCTGGTCTTCTATTTGTTCCAGCAATTACAAATATAACATCATATTCAAATTGAATTTGATCTAGCATTGATCCTTCTGCCGAAATAAAATTTTTATTTACTTCTTCATTGGATCCTAAAGACAAATTCCAAACATGAATATCTCTATTTTGAGATACAATCTCTCTTATCATACGTATGATTGAGAATGAACTAAATGCCGAAGCAGTAGCAACCCCAAAATGTCTTACTTTAAATCTACCACAGCCATCATCTAATGTTGGATTTAGTCTAGTGCCATCTACAATTATTGAGCTCACTGCTGTACCATGCCTAAAATCATCACCAGTAGTAGGAATATTCTCGTCAATTAAATTTATTGATTCTACCCAATCGCTAAAATAAACCCGATCATCAAATAAAGTATCTATTACTCCAATTGTAGGTTCATTTTTAGGTTCTGGAATAGTCATTAGACCATCGTTTGTAGTCAAATTAAAGTCTGCTGGTGATAATTTAGAGAAATCTTCTACAGCCATTGCGACTAAATATGGTGCGGAATCAAGTAACAGTTTTAGATATTCTTTATCTAATAATACTGTTTGGTTATCAAGAATTCTATCATTCGATATTCTTATTCCTAATTTCCTCAATAATTCTTTTGTATCAGTATTTGTATCATACAGAGTAACAATAGACTCTTTTTCTAAATCAAATTCAGATGTTCCAATATCAAATTTTTCAACATAAGACGCATCAACAATTATCTGCTGAAAAAGTGTTTTTGTTATACCAAAAAAATCAAATGCAACTACTTCAAGATTCTTTTTTTCGTTAAAAATCTCAGTGTTTATAGAGCCTTCAAAGTATTCGTTTAATATTAGTATCACACGCTCTATTGCATCAATAGAGAAGTTTACAGCTTGTAAAGTTACAAAATGAGTGATTATATGTTTGAACGATCCGGATTGCTCACTAAATTTAGCACCAACTATTGTATCATTAGGTTTGCTTCCTTTTGAAAAAATCCCACTTAAGCGATTGCTCTTTGCAACCACTTTATTATAATGCACACTGATAAGCGCCCCAGGCACTAAAGTTTGATTACTCCAAAACCTTTGCATCTCGTTCAAGTCTTCCTTGAGTCCTTGAAGTTTACTAACAGTAATTACTCTATTTGATGCTAGCTTTGGTGAACCAGGTCTTCCTTTACCATTTTTTTGCCCAAATTCTCCCTTTAGCTGTAATACTTCATTCATTCATCAATTTTCCTCTCTTAATTCTCGCGATACTTGACTTTTTGATACACCTGTTAATAACTCAATTTCCCTCAAGGTAAAACCTTTTTCTCTTAATAAGCTTATATCTGTTGGTTTATCGATAACATATTTTACTAATCTTCTGAGATAGTCAAATTTCTCATTGGGATTACTAAAGGCTAATGACATCTTTATCATATTACTTAGCTCCCCTGGACTGGGAAGCGGCTTAATATTAGAAATAATTTTTTTGAAAAGTTTCATATCTCTACCAGCAAAAGTAAATTTCTTCAAAAATTGTTCCAACATAACTGCTGAAATTTCAATTATATCTTGTTTCTCATATCTATCAAAATCAATCACTGCATCAAACCTTCTGATCAGTGCCTTATCAAAATTATCAAATAAATTTGTCGTAGCTACTAAAACAACATCTTCATTTAACTTATCTAACTCTTTCAAGATTGTAGAAGTAACACGTCCCATTTCTCTTAAATCTCTAGAATTCACCCGATCTAAAGCAATTGCATCAATTTCATCAAACAAAATCATTGTTCTCATCGGATAAGGTATAGAATTTATAACTTGAAATACCTCTACGACATTTTTAGCAGTTTGTCCTAACTTACTATCAATTAATTCGCTAAACTCAACTATATATAACTGTCGTTCTAAAATTCTTGCAATTTGTTTCGCTGTTTCTGTTTTTCCTGTCCCTGGAGCACCTTCAAATAAAAATTTATTAATTCCTAAACGATGATTAATAGCATTTACTATTCCTTTTATATCATCTCCTATTACAGAGGGTAATGGTAAAGGACCACTATCTGTATCCAGGCGCTTCAAAAATTTACTATCTAACATGTTTCCCTGAGGCACAAATGTACTTGCTGAAGAAAGTAAACTCATTACATACTCAGCTAATTGAGAATCTCCACTTTGATCAAATGAACGTGCAATATCTACAGCTTCATTTCTAAATTGGAAATCGTTATTTTCAACGTGATATTTTATGAGGTTTATAACATTTTTTTTCTTTATCATAGTCGAACACCTCCTTTACTAATACTATCACATTTAGGGACAATTTTCAATTTTTTGGGACGCTTTTCATTATATTGTTGTTTATCATTCATCTTTATACCTTTAATAGCTAATTATTTTTAAACAAGCAAAAGGAGTCGAACCTTGAGCTTGTGAGAACTTCCTTACAAAGTCTTTCTCCGCCTAATTTATTTTAGAGTTGAGTGTTAAGGGCTTTTTGCCCCATGCCATAAGCACGTTTACCTACTGCTTCAAGTTGGTTATTGATATTGTAATAGTTCTTAAGAACACCATTGATAGCTTCATAATCTGAACCTGTCATTACATCCTTATTTGCTTTAAGAAAAGCATTTAAATCACCTGCTGAAGTCCACGCTTCATCATATTTTTTTGCAGTCATTAACTCACCGAGTTTTTGAATTTTACTTTGTGCTTCTTTTTTATTGTATGTTGCCATATTGACACCTCATTTTTTCTATATTTTTTATTTATTTTTGCCCTCATCCATAGAAAAACCTTGATAAAGAAGTTCATCATACTGTTTAAGATAAAGCCTTATAAAATGAAGGCGTTGCTCCATATTATATTTTTTTGCTTTCTCAATATATTGTTTTGCTAACTCACTATCAGGCATATAATGCCTTGAAGTAAGGCAATCAATTTTTAATCGTAAGTCTTGGCACTCAGGAAGGTCAAGACGACTTGCAATATGCTGTCTTAAGCGGTCAGAATATTCTCGACGCTTTTGATTTTCTTCTCGTCTACTCATCCTGTTCTTCCGCCATCCCCATTGCTTTAAGAAGTTGACGACCTTTAGAAGTTGTGCTTGCTTGAAACTGGAACTCTTTATTCTTCAAATATTTCGTTTCTTCCTCAATCCGCAATTCATCTTCCTCTGAAAAATCATAACTCCGCATAGAATCCATTAAAAAATGGATACCTGTATTTTTATTTACCGCATACTCAATACTTAGCTCCCTCAAAAGTTGCCGTGTAATCCATCGTCTTCTTCTTTCAGGTGATATTTCCTTAGGCTCGGTAATAAACTTATAATGTTTAGAACTCCCTAAAACATCTAACCATTCACGGTCTAAATCCCCATCGGAGTCATAAACAGTTAAATAACTAGTAATAATACACACCGCAAGTTCATATAAATCTTCACCTTTAAAAGCATAATCATAAATGACTTGTTTTGCTTTCTCATGAGAAAGACGTACCTCATAACGATTTTTAAATCCGAAAATGTGTTGAATATCTTCCACAGGTAACTCTCTCTTCAATGCCTGTTCTTTGTCTTTCTCATAAAATTCAAAGGCAATCGTTCCTCCCCGCTTTCCAAAAGCTAAAGATAACCCCTTCGATTGAAAGATACCTCCAACAGGAGAAAACGCCTCATGAGGCTCAAAGCTCTTGAAGATTGTTTTGACTTGATCATTTCTGACCTTCCCCCATAATTTAAATAAATCGTAATTGTAATCGGGATTAAACCGCTCATCTAAGGCGATATCAAATTGAGTGAAATTGAGATAATCTTCCACGGCTTCCTCATCAATTTCACCGTTAATTTGCGTCGCACGTACTGCATATGTACGACAATCTCTAAGAAAGTCAATCCATGTACGGTTTTGCTCTTTCAAGAAAGTCTCAAATAAACGACAACCGCTCCCTGTCATTTCAATCAAAACGCCCATATCAATATTCTCTTCATGTTCAGTATCTTCCAGTTGATAATATACTTTGATATTGCCATGTTCAATACGACAGGGATAACCTTGACCGCCTCCTCGTCCTGCATTGAATTTATCCAAAGGTATTTGAAGGAGTTTTTTTACAACATTCTCATACTGAAAAGTTTTCAATCGAATTTTCAAATAGTCAATCAAGACTGTCACATCTGCTTTTGGCTTCGTATTCAAATATCCGACCAGTTTTGCTTCATTCTCATCTGTCAGTTTTCTTTCGCCCTTCTCAATCATGGAAATATAATTTCTTGATACTCCAATAATTCTTGATACATCTTTTTGAGATAAACCAAATGATTTTCTAACTTTTAATAAATCCACACTTTACCAACTTTCAATACTTTTTATGAGGTAACACTTTTAAAGTCCTCTACAGCTAGGGTTAAGTACCTTGTTACCTGCTTGTACCCCGTGTTACCAAACGGGGTACCGCAAACACTTGCTTAGTCCAGACTTCGTCTGCACCAAGACTCTTACTTATGCTTCTTCTTTCGTGCTCAAATACGACTTTACGACAAAAAAAGACCACAATCTGTACAGCCCTCCGCTTCCCACTCACTACGGGGCTTACGCCCCTCGTTCGCCAGTTCAGCCGTTTGGCTTACATTTTGTTGGCTTTCCCTTGTCTATCGTATACCTCGCCACTTCAAGAGAAGACAAAGACGAGCCGTTCTTAGTATCGGCTCACGATTTCTGAAACAAGTCCTGCTAATGTCAAAGAGCTTGTCTCCTTCACTTCAAGAATTTCTTTAAACAGCAATTTATCCTGCGGAGTATAACCTTTACTCATAAATTCATAATTATTCTCTACAAGCTTACTTTTTACTTTCTTAAGCATTCTTACATTTGAATTTATTTCTAAAGCAATTTCTTCAAGTGTAAACACTTTAGGAGGCTCAGCGGTAACTTCACTCAAAACTTCTTTTTCAATACGTGGTAAGTTTTTGAAATCCATATAAAAACTATAAGTTTTAGGGTCAGGCAATAACGGTGCAAAAAACTCTCTTGCACTTCCACCAAAAACCCCATAATAGCCTCGTCCAAAGATACGACTGCCACCTATTTTTTCAATGTACTTGAAATGTTTATTTTTATTCTCTTCACCATAAAGCGTATCATAGCTGAATTGAGCTAAACGCCCTACACTAATGCGTGTCATGATATTGTCCTTTAAGGTGGTTGGCAAATCATCTGCTTTCACATTTTGAGTTGCAATAATCACATAAACACCCGCCTGTCGCCCCTTAAGAACAATCTGTTTTAAAGCACTCATTACCTTTGAAGAATCAATTATCCCTCCATAAGATAAATCTTCTAAAGCAGAAATAAAAGAAGGAAACTCATCAATCATAATAAAAAGAGGTTTCATATCATACTTATAAAAAGCACCCAGTTCTTCCTCTTCTTTTTCTTCGGAGATGTTACGCATAGTCGCATAACGTGCTTCCATTTCTTCTTTTAAGTCTAGAAGCCTTTGCCCCATATCTTCTGTTTCATAAGTCACACGATCTCTCAGAACCTCCAGATTAGCCAAAGGAACAAAGTCTGCCTGTTTAGGGTCAAGAATTTCTACTACACCAATACGTAAAAGTCCTGTCAATAAAGAACGTAAGAGAACTGTTTTACCGCCCCCTGTACCACCTGCTACAATGAGATGAGGATTATGTACAAAATCCCAAAAAACACCTTCTGAAAGCTTCACACCTTCTTCTACAGTAGCTTTCACATCTTGAGCAGATATACGTCCACGTATAGAATCAATCGCATAAGAGTACGCAACAAAGCCGTTCTCATCAGATGTATTCATTAAATCACCTGAAAACATTGTTTCAAGAATACCACCTAATTTTAGAAACTGTTCCTGGAATTTAATACCTTCAAGTTGAAAATTCACTCGAAGTTCATATTTTTCTTGTTTCAAATAAACCTTAGGAAAATATATTTTTGGTTTCTTGTGACTTCCATTTCCACGCTTCTCTTTCGTGAAATAGAAATTATTTTGATACATAAAGCGCCATAGAAGATACTGTCTATTTTTTCTAATAAAGAAAAAACTCTTCTTTAAGAGCAATCTATAAATCCAATAAGAGAGTAAAAATCCCGCTAAAATAATCAAAAAAGAAAAGCCAGAAACAAGAGCAATCTTTACTTTTCCATAAAGTAAGTAGAGAGCAACACTAGCGCCCCCTGTCAACAAAAGCATAGGAATAGCAACAAGAGCATATAATCTTAAAGGAATACGACGGTCACGCTTTTTTAAACGGTGACCTTTTGGAAACAACTTATTCATGCTTCCCTCCTAGCTTTTTATTTATCTTTTGGTTTCTCATCTTGGGGTTTAGCGTTTACCTTTCCAGATGAAACAACTTTGACACCTTCTGCTTGCACAGGGAAAGTAAGCTTACTTACACGATTGATACGTCCATTATTACCTGTGACTTCCTCTGTCGATTTATATACAGAGGCTGTGACAGCCCCTACAAATTCAATAGGACTACGGAAAGGAATTGCTTCTTCATCAAAACTCACTGGCACTTTAATATCCACCTGTTTTTTGAAGTTTGGAGAAGCAATCATGATATATTTTTCAGCGATTACTCCTGTATTTACGGCTTTAAGTGTACCTGCTTCATTTTGTTCATCAAAACGCTCTCCATTTTCATCCACAAAGACGATTTCAGGAACACTTTCATGCCCAAGGTATGTCATATCTCCAAAAATTTCTTTAGGATCAACTTTCATTTTACGATTAAATTGTTCAAGACCATATTTTGCCATTGTTATTTTCCTCCTTTAATTTTAACGGTATCAAGACGCAAAGCCATTTGATTTTTTGTGACTCCATTTTCAGGATAGTTGAAGTCAATAAAAGTTGGTTTTTGATTTTCCACTTCAATCTCGACTAAACCACCCATAACGGCTTTCTTAAGCTCTTCTTTTTTCGGTACTTTTCCAAAACAAACCACATGGAAATTTTTCTCTCCATCACCTGCACCAGAAAATACGGTATGTTCAGGCATACCTGCAGTACGTGCTACAGTTTCATAATCAGGAAGGACATACACTTTCCCATCTTTTGTGATATCCTTGATATCTGTTACTGGTAACTCTTGTAAACGCATATTTTTCTCCTCTTAATCTTTATTAATTTCGTCAGCATTTTCTACGATAAAATTTCGTAATTCTGACAGTTTTTGCAACAAATCTTGTTTAGAATTTACAGTCATTTGAGAAACTTGTTCCTCAATATCTTCTACTTTTTGAAGCAAAGTATGAAACAGACAAACCCCATCTTCTTCTACTTCTTCCATTTCCAAGAAAGAAAAAAGAACCTGAACAAAGTCCCCGATACTCGAAACAACAACTTGTGTCTGCTCACATTCTTCTTTAGAAAGCTCCATTTGACGACGCTTCATGATAAATTCCTCTTGTGCAAGAATTTTTTCTTCATGAACAAGATCCAATTCCATACGTGCTCCCATGATTTCATCCAGAGAAAGTCCTTGAACTTCCATCATTACTTTACGTTCTTTTTGCTTTGCACGTACAATATTTGCCTCCGCAAGAATGACTTCCTCTTGATAATGCTCCATAATATTTTGTGACATATTTGTCTCCTTCTATTTTCCAGTTTAATGTCTTAGTGGACATATAATTTTTTATTATGCTTGAGTTACTGTGCTAAAATAAACCTTCCATAGTTTTTCAAGTGTCTTTTGGCAACATGCAACGCCTCTATCAGTTGTATTTCTCTTCAATTTCTTTATTTTAATGACAGCTTCCTGATACAAGAGACCAAGCAGTTTTTCATCCCTCCATTTTAAAGAACATCTTGCAGAAAAATTTTGATAAATAGCTAAACACACTCGTTCAATTTCTTTCATCCTCTTCTTCCTTTTCGTTTCATTACAGAAACAAGTACCACCTATTATTTCAGGGGCTCTGTGCACCACACACATTCTGCTCAAACTAAAAACAAGCAAGACTATTATTTCAATCTCTCAGCCTTTGGCTTTTTAATCTAAGATAATATTTATAGTCATTTCTGACTAAGCACTTAACAGGATTTGAACCTGTAACTCTTGTATCCCACCCAATACAAGTGTCTTACCAATGATAGAAAGGAGAAAACAACCTTTAGACTATAAGTGCAAAAAAAACTACATTATTAAATAATGTAGTTCAAACAAGGAAATATTAAATGAAGCCGATAGTTAGTAATTGCCTCACACATCAGCATGTTATTATTTAAAACTATTTCTAGTTTATGTTATTCACAGGAGTTGAACCTGTATCTCTTACACAACTATAAAGCAGAGTACCAACCTCAGCAAAATTAAAAGGTCTCATAAGAGAACCTTCCTATACATTAATAGTGTGCTATAATGAACTTAGGATTAAAGCTTTATTCTTTCTATAAAAAATACAAGTCTTTTACAATTCATAAAAATCGAATATCACTTTAACTCCTAAATAGCTTTTTGCCAAAGCTATATTAACGTTGATTACTTTAATCAGCGTTTTTCTTATACTTCATATAAGAACAGATACAGAGGGAATCGAACCCCCACAACAAGTTTTGGAGACTTGCAGACTACCTTTATCTTATGTACCCATAAAAAAATCAAAATAAAAATTTTTCATGCAAATTATTCACCAAAATTTACCAAGCTAACAAGCACAATCTATTTAGTTGTTCATTGACTAAAGTTTACCTTGTTTTTCAAAACAAGCAACCTCTATTATTTCAGAAGTCTCAAATTTATTTGATTTTTACTTTTTCACTCAAAAATACAGCATTTAGCTGTATTTCTTATAATATAGGAATTTTATATTAAAATTCCCTTTTTCATTGCAACATGATAAACCTTTCGAATTTATCTACCAAGTTCACTTCATCCAACTTACGGTTTTGATTTTTATAGCGCTTCTCTTATCTTTTTTCAGATACTCAGACACGCTTTTATTCAATTTTCAAGGATCAAGTCATGCGGTTAGCTATCCGTTTGACTTTTCTCCTTCAAAATTGTTATAATAATAGTGTCTAAATATTGTTATAAACAATTTTGCAGAAGCTCCAGTCGCTGGGGCTCTTTGCATATTTTAAGCATTAATTTAATGCTCAAATAGTTTTTTCAAAAGTTTAATTTAAAAGCCTTTATTTTTAAACTATTGTTTAACTATATTTGTATTATAAATCAATAGTTTAAAATTGTCAATTCTAAAACTTGCTTTTTTATATTAAATTTATATTACATCTTTTATTTTCTTCCTCTTCTTTGACAGAGTTAACGATTTTAACATTTTGAAAAAATGTTTTTTTATAAATCATAACTCTTCTCAAAAAGAGTAATTCAAAATAAGAAAGGAAGTCAATATGAACTTCTACGAACAACTTCAAAAACTTGCTAAAGAAAATAAAAAGTCC
>Ga0153949_1000500_pt1 | contig 13667 bp, 17 predicted proteins | sample TSNJ033MetaG_FD_104705 | JGI IMG/M metagenome (GOLD analysis project Ga0153949, IMG submission 104705) | Attine ant fungus gardens microbial communities from New Jersey, USA - TSNJ033 MetaG | ecosystem: Host-associated > Fungi > Mycelium > Unclassified | place: USA: New Jersey, Wharton State... | reverse complement strand
CAATGTCACCCGTGAGCAAATCAGGCCACGGATAGCCTCCGCTCCATTGCGCCAGGTTACCGCTGCGCTCCATATACTCTCGGGCGGCGGCGTAAACGCGATTTATTCTCGGCAAGTCCTCACGGGTTGCGGGACGGATTTCATATCCGGCAATGACTGCGATTTTCGGCTCATAATCAATGCCGTTTCTGACACACCACCGCCGGGCACGTTCGAGCATTGCGCTGTCTCTATACGCATACCAGTCGTCAAGAAAACCGAACCGGGTAACCGCTTCCCTAAACTTACGGAACGCACCTTTGCCGCGAATAGCGCACCGCAGCTGGTGTGCTATTCGCGCGTCCGGCTGGGCTTCGGCGTATTCCTCCATAATGTCGTAATCCCGCATTTCGTACTTGTCGGGGAAAGGAACGACAAATTCGCGGTCATAGCGGTCTGTGGACTCCCGCGCTTTGTCTATTTCAAATTGCTCGGCGGGGCAGCCTTCGCAATCATCCCCGTCCAAATAAAACCCGGCGATTGCGAGATGCCGCGCCTCAAACGAGTATATCCGCCCGTCGCGCTTATCAACAAAGCCGCGGTATGTATCGTCGTCGGATATGCCTTGGAATGCGTCAACCAGTTCTATTAAATTTACAGGTTTCATTGATAATTTCTCCTGTTTTCCATGCGTGAACTTGTGTATCTTCTTTTCCTCTGTGTTTAGAGTGTATTATAACTATATTTATATCATCGATATTGTTCCGTTTATTAATAGAAACGGTCTGTCACAGACATTTATTAAACATACTGCGCAATTGATATGTCTACCACTTGTGCTTCCCCTCTTACGATAAATGTGCATCCCGTTTCAAACACAAACTCGCTTCAAAATTCTGTTGCATAGATAAGATAAGTAGGGAGATACTACTTTTTTCTGCCCAAAATCCCAACCCTTACATTTTTGATAAATGGATTCGGGCGTAAATAAGCCGCTTTCATCCTGTTTCGCTTTTATAATACCCACCATTTCTTGAAATCTCGGGTTGGCTTTTGCATATTCAAATTTACTAAGGCAATCGGCTACGCTTACAATATCATACCACATAGCGGGAGCTTTTATCTTTCGGAAGTCAGTACCCATATAAAACATATATGGATGCCGTTCTAAACTATTTTCCCACAAGGAAAGAATAACGTCTATGCAATTCTTAACAATATCGCTATCTTTATATTCATCAATATGTGACAGCAGGTTTAACATAATAAGGGTTGCGTAGGGACAGCAGTCATCTTTGCGTCCCGGCCCTCTGAATTTCCCAAATTCCTCCGATACCGAACAGGGGAAGCCTTGCGTTTGATGTAAGGCCACTAAATAATCCACACCCTGTTTTATATGCTGCTGGTAATCTACTTTGCTTTTAAGTAATGCTAAGAACATTAAAGGAGCGTCGCACAAACACCAACCGAATAGATCTTCGCCTGTTCCGCCAAAGTGTTTAGGTATGTTGGTTAAGGACTGGTATATCCCATGTTCGTCTTTATGGCTCATAAGCTGACTCACAGCGTTTTCTATTTCGGGTATGTCCATATCAAAGCTAATATCAAGCAAGAATAAGAGCTTGTGAATAGGTAATTCAGGATTTTTATGATTGCTAACTAACATACTATGGAAATTGGAAACGTCGCTTAAATATGCTTGTATTTTATTATCCCTTAATGCCTCGTTTTTTAGGTTTGTCAAGCTCTCCTTGCTTTCATTGAGCAGATTTATTCTAATTGCGTACTGTAACCACGGCTCACCCGTAGATAATAACTTTTCAATCATTTGATTTACCTCCGTGCTTTGCACATTATCCCAAGAGAGTAAGCCGCGCTTTCTTACGATATCACGCGTATTATTGATTCTTGCTCTCTGTTTTTGCTTTGGTTGTTCTGTAGCCAAAAATCCCAAGTATGGCCGATGCAACGATACATGAGAATACGTTTATAAAATTGTTCAAAAACGATGGCTCTGTTTGTGTGTAAGCGTTCACAAAATGATTGGTAATGGGGCTGGCAATCACCCCGGCTATAAAAACACAAATCGACGCTTTATACCATATGCTTATCCTTATGAAGCGGAACAAGAAGTAAATAACCCAGCCTACAACGATTCCAGTTACGGCAGACGGCAGTCCCAGCGGGGAGAACCAATCGGAAACAGGCGTGACTTTTTCTAAAAAATACAGATACGGCAGAACTGAGAGCGTCAATACGCATGGACAAAGAATCTTCCCATACTTTTTGATGAACAATGGAGAAACCGCTACCCATCCGAATGGGATTGATATGAGCGGATAGGCCGACCACGTTATTTGTTTACTAATCGCCATGTCTACAATGAGGCATACTCCCATTGCGATGAAACAAGCCAATGTAAAAAGCATAAAGATTAGTTTTTTATTTTTTAACATCGTTTATCCCCCTAAATCAATTGACTAAAGGCAGCACTATCGTTTTCTTTTATGAAAGCGGCAACTCTATCTTTACCCCTTAGAGTCCCGAGCAAGATAGGTTATGCCTTATCAGAAAATGGTTCAACAGATTATTATTTGCAAAAATCAATGTTATATGGATTAGTGGAAGTTTGCAAAGCCTTCAATTATTAAACATTATGGAAAGACAATTCAGATGATAATCGTCTTAACCCTGCCAACCTGATTGCTCTCTTGCAGCATAACCTTGATGCCATGAGGGTGGCTCTGACTTTTGGTAAGAATCCGTTTCACATGGCCGCGCGTCAGAACGCCGGTGCGCTGATCTTTTTTGAGTACGATATCCACCAATGCGCCGATTTGAATATCCTCCCTGTTCTGCCCGTTCATGCGTTATTCCCCGATATATCCGCATAAACAAAGCAATCCGCCGTATGATCGTTCACCATTCCAATCGCCTGCATATACGCGTATACAATGGTCGAGCCCACAAATTTGAACCCCCGCTTTTTGAGGTCTTTGCTGATTCTGTCGGATAACTCTGTGGTGGCGGGTACATCCGCAATTTTCGCCCAATGATTCTGAATTGGCTTACCGTCCACATAACGCCAAAGGAACACGTCGAAGCTTCCAAATTCCTCTTGAATTCGTCGGAAGACTTTGGCGTTTGTAATCACAGAATTGATTTTCAAACGATTGCGGATAATGCCCGCGTTTTGCATCAGTTCCTCTATTTTCGCGTCGCCGTAAAACAGGATTTTATCGATGTCAAAACCGTCGAAGGCTTGCCGGAACGCCTCCCGCTTGCGCAAGATGGTAATCCAGCTCAGCCCGGCCTGCATCCCTTCCAGAATCAGCATCTCGAAAAGCTTATCGTCGTTATGCACCGGCTGCCCCCATTCGGCATCGTGGTAATCAATGTATAGCGGGTCATCCCCCGCCCACGCGCAACGCATTTTTTGGTCCATGCTCATTATGCTCCTTTTAAGCTTTTTACCCTCATTTATTTGCTCTTCCATAAACCGTAATACTGCAACCGAAGCACCTAATAAAACACGCAAAGCCATATGCAGGGCGGATCAATGGAGGTGAAGCTGACTCTATGCTTTTCATGCGGCTGGATCAAAAGCGTATCGCCTTTTGACAAATAAAGATTTCCCCCGTTTTCAAACTCAATTTGCGCATTGCCATCCAGCAAAACCAAATATTCCGTTTCAGTCTGGTCGTACCAGTCTGTGACGTGCCGGTGTTGATGATTCGTTCAATGCGTATATTTTTATCTTTGGCGAGAATGGTGACCGCTTCCTCTTGGAATGGCAGCTTTGGAAACTCATATAGGTTCATTATCGTTTTCCTTTTTTCTTGGTCAACTCATAACTGTGCCGTATCATCTCAAATAGCTCAGCCTTCGGCACATCCCCGCCGATCGTAACGGTATTCCAATGCTCTTTATTCATATGATAGGCCGGAGTAACGCTCATATATATCTGACGCAGAAAGTCGGATTTCATGGGATCGCATTTAAGGTTGACGCACAATTTGCCATCGCGCTCATATATAAACGCAAAGTTCTTTTTGCTGCCGCTGTGCCGCACAGCCGTCCAGTTTTCATCAAATGGATAATCCTCTAAAGTGTCGGCGTATGTAAGGCAGTACTCTATCAGGTTTCTTTTGTCCATGGCGGCATGAGCTCCTTTAATTTTCTTCCGAAAGCCACGTCCTGATCCGGTGTCCGTTTAGAATTGCCTTTCAGCCGACCACCCGACATACGGATTTTCTTTGCCGTGTGCCGCGCAAGAAGCAGGGCGTCTATATTATCACTGGTATAAGCCATGCCGTCCTGGCTGATGGGGACGGCTTTCCGGGCAAGGCACATGGCAGCAAGGCCGTAATCTTGCGTAACAACGATATCCCCGGCCTGTACCATATTCACCAGTGCGAAATCCACACTGTCGCTGCCTTTGGAAACGGTAATTGTCCTTGCCCCGTCCCGCTCGAAAACGTGAGAGGTATCGCAAAGGATAACGCAATCCACTTTTCGCTCAACGGCAATTTTTATGGCTATGTCAACGACGGGGCAGCCGTCGGCGTCAATCAGGATTGTCATGGGGTACTCCTTTTCAAAAATATGGGGTTTACGCAATTGGCTACTCATCAGAGTGTAAACATAATGGGAAACTCAAAATTTCTGTATTTACTGATTATGATATTGCCAGTGTGTCTATTGAGAACGGTTTGTTTCCATTAACGTTTTCAATTTCGATTTTTATGTCTTTGACCGAATTGTTGAACGTTAAATTGATTTCAAAGTAAACCCACGAGTCGAATGTTTGGGAATAGCTGCTGTATTTCTCAAATAAATATATTTTATCTTCATTATCCCATACGGAATTTTCCTCATCAAATACACTCAATTCCAATTCTATTTCCATATGAGTGACAGCAGATACTATGGCAACATTTTGCTCTATAGATAAAGTGTTAGTATCTTCAATCTCAAAAAAAATAACCTCTTTTATCTCCGATACTTCCCCATCTTCATCGGATAAGTAAAATTCTGCACCTTTAATCTTATCTTCAAGAAGCTCATCTATTTTGTATCGGTGTTCTAAAATACAATCTTCAGCCACAAAAAGATTTTGATTGATATAGCTAAGCGCTTCGTTGAGGGACTTTTTTAAATTGAATGCGCTCTCTGCCATATAGGGCTTTTTTCCAGTCACCATCTCTACTGACAACGATCATGTTTATTTTCTTTTCTATGACAAAATTTAATAACGAACCAATTGAGAATGCATCAGAAAATGGTGGGTCCGAATGGAAGTATAACTTAAAAACATCAGAGGCTTTTACTGTATCTATATCAATAACTTTTGCTCTGCTTGTGGCAATGAAGTTTTGAAACTCGTTTAAATAGATAGTTTCGGTATTTATATTATGAAGCTGTCGTCTAATATCAGCTTTATCAGTGTTGTAAATTCGCAGATAAGCACTCTTGGGGCGTTTCAACAATGATTTTATCAATATAAAGAAATACTTGTTCTTGCTGACATAATGTCTTTAGCGCAATCAGAGAACTGGTATGTTCTCCTTCAAAATCATAATTTTGCGCATAATATTCAGATGTATCTAAAAAGATGTGAAATTTTCCATTGATCATAGCGGTATTCCTTTTCTGTGCTTGTTGATAATTAGTCACATTTAAACTACACATTATAGCCATAACCGGCAATTGCGTGAACTTCGCCTAATTGCTATTATGGCGTGATCAGCACAGTTCACTGGAGGTTACTTAATGGCCGTACTAACCCCATCCGTCTTATCTTCATAAGTAACGCACCAATACACAAATCATAGCATATAAAGTGGCTGGTGGCAATATAAGGAACATAAGGGGGAAGTAAATACCACTATTTCCCCCTTATGTCTATACCCCATTTACCGTTCATGAGCCAAATCCTTGTTGCTCCGGTCAGCCGCCTTTGGAGGCTTAAGGGAATCCAACCGGTTCATGATGGAACTCCCTTTGGCATCCGTCCCTGCTGTGCTGCATGCTCTATCCTGGCAATCGCTACAAGGCACATACCAACACCGTTATATGCAAAAACCTCCTTATTCTTCCTCATCCTGTAGTACATCCCGGTCTTGTACATCGTCATCCCAAGGCCTCTCATCATCCGCATCCTTCACAGCCACACCAGTGGGTGCGTCCATGTACTCGTCCTCATCCTCATCTTCTTCATCCTCCAAATAGGCTGCTTTGGCCTTTTTGCGGGGCAGAACCACCAGGAACATGTACCCGGCAAAAGCCGCCACACCGAGAATCAAATGTGGCTATACATATTTTATGGTGCATTTTGGTAAAAAGGCATTCGTGATATAACGGTGATTTATGTACCCTTTAGTGAACGGCGCTAAACACGTTATAATAGCAATACCAGCTAATATTTTGTCAAGCATGAATTTTTTGCACCGCGGTACTATTCAAAAAGGACATAGCAATTCCACCCGGCTAAATTTCAAAGTCAGGCAAAAATTGTCTTTCATACTCGCCCGTCCTAAACCCATTCCGTACAACTTTTCCGTTTATATGGCTATTTTATTGTATTCGTGATATACCCGGTTCCGATTCATGTGTGCGTAGCTTTGAGTAGTTCCAATATTCTCATGTCCTAATATTCGTTGTATTACACTGATCTCCATTCCGGCGTTTAGCGCGTTGGTCGCAAAGGTATGCTCCTCTGCTACCCCTAAATATACTTCACATATTTCCACTTTTGCATTATTATCGAAAATATAATGTAAAATCTACTGCTGTTATTTCCTAAATATATGATATAATGACAATAACATTGAGAGAATCGGAGGTGCCGTATGTTTGTTCATACCGGAGACTACGTGGAACATACCTCTGACGATGCCTTGCGCTCCACCTACTACACATTTACACCCCTCCCCTTGCAGGAGGGGAATTTCTATACCATGGATGATAGCTTGGCGGCATCACTTTCGGAGACACATCGGACTCTGGGGGTTCTAAAAGGAATACTGCACTCTCTGCCCGATAAAGAAGCGTTCATGGACTTAATGCTTTTCAGAGAAGCTGTTTCTCAAAAATGGTTGATTACCCCGACTTTAATATCCACGCCATGCTCAGCAACTGTGGAGTCGCTAACGCAAATGACGAAATACAAAACATTAAATCTGCTTATCTATACGCTATGGATACAAAAATAAGCAAGATAAGCCACAACGCCATTTTCCAGCACGCTTTATATGGCAGTGGTTCAAAGCACCGGGCTATGCCCCGTACCCGACCAATGTTTCTGACGCAAGTAGTCACGAATTACCGGCAATATAACCCGACCGCTCCACGCGAAATACACTCCGCATTATTCGATATTAACAAATATATTGAAATTGACAAATCTGATGCACTAATCAAAGCGGCGATGTGTCATTATCAATTTGAAATGATCCACCCATATGAATGCTATAATGGGATCGTGGGCCGCATCCTCGTGCATGCCATTTTGAGTGGAACTGGTTTTGATGAAGTACGTTATTTCAATCTCTCTGAGCAATTATACCATCGCAAAGCTGAATACTTTGAAATGCTGGGATTGACACAAAAAGGTGGTCGGTACTCCATATGGATTGATTTCTTTGTAGCACCCGACCGCTCGATGCGTACACCTTCGTTAAAGGTGACCTTTACATCAAACCGGGTCCACCAGCTTCCCTCTACCAATTCAGGGGCAGGCACCGGTGCCGGAATGTCCGGCACATAGTACAAGCTTGCCTGCTGGAAAATGCTCTTAACCTCCGGCCAGCACATACCGTCCCTGATAGCCCTTGACCACGCAAAGGCTTTCAGCCCATAGCAGACAAGCTGCACCTGATGGACGTCTGTATGCTCATTCACATGTTGCTAAGATACTGTTCCTCCACGGCAGGGACATAAAATGCTCCAAATATCTTCAAGCCATTGTCCATCTGCATTGTCGGTATCTCGACTAAAAAACGATAGTACGGCATAAAAACCTCGTCATGTCTGCTGGTGCGGTATATCAATTCAACACTGGCGATATATTCTTCGTCCGGCAATTCCTCCGGCACCGTCGTGATATAGCGCTTTTGCAGCAACAGCTCTCGCGCTTTCTGTGCGGTAATGATGGGATAATCACCTAGCTTTTGCGACAAGTCCACGGAATAGCGGTCAATAATCCATAACACGCCATCATCATCTGGGGAGAAGCTTACCCGGTTAAAATTGTAGCCCAATATTCGCTCCGTCAAGCCGCCGCTGTTTTCATAAGCGTTGTAAGAGAACGAGCGTTGCGCGTAGATATTATAATCGCCGAATAAGTCCAGAGCAGGTGATTCCATAGCCACGATAGGCTCATATTGCTCAAGCAGGTATTGCATGACGTCCTTCGCCTGCTGTTCGCTGGTATCGTAATAGGTAAAGCTGTATTCGTCCGGCAGCTGCACGCCGTTTTCAAAAACAACTCTGACATACCCATTCGCCTCAATTTCAATTGTAACGTCTCCACAGACAGCTTCCACGCTGCTTGGCGTGGCGTTGGGCTCATAGTCTTCATTGCCCGGTACAGAACGTATCTTCTCTTGTTCTCTTTGCAGCTCTTCCTCCGTTGGCCTTACACTAATCGAATCGATGCTTAAGCCCATTGCAGAAGCTGTATCCCTGGCTTTTTGAATCATCTCATCTGCCGACAATCCTTTTATGGCCCTTCCCACACTATCATAGCTTGTCGGGTTTTGAAACACCGGCAGGCTTTTTATGGTATCGGCTTCAGACCACGGATTTCCATTTTGGAGCTCGCTTATATCGTGAGCCATATAGCCCTCGAAACCATATCCGCCCGTATCTTCGCTGATTGTGAGCATCGGCAGTTCGGGAAAATCATCAGATTGTTTTGGGATTACGACGGCAATCACAGCAATGACGATACACGCGGCGGCGACTGATACCCAACGGTACCATGTGCGCCTTGTGGACTTGAGCTTTAGAGTAGTGGTATGGGCCTCCGCGATAATGCAATCATCAATTTGGCCGATTTCATCGAGTAGTTTTTCGGTTTTCATATCGTCATTCCCTCCTTTTCAAGATAAATTTTAAGTTTGTTTCTGGTTCGAAAAAGCATGGACTTGACCTTGCTCTCGTTCATTTGAAAACGCGCCGCTATGGAACGGATAGAATCGACATACCAGTAGCGCCTTACAAAAACAATCCTGCTTTCAGCATCAATAGAATATAAAAAACTGTCGATTGTTTTTGCTATTACACCCGCTTCATATTCAGCCTCCACACTTCTGCCGGACGGAATACAGTCCTCAAGTTCATCAAGCAGCAGCGCAACCTCATAGCCACCACGCTTTTTTGTTCTCTGCTTCCTGTATTTGTTCAGCGACAAATTACGTGTGATTTTACCCAAAAACGACGGAAAAATCGTTGGGCGCTGTGGAGGAATGGCATTCCATGCTCTTAGATAGGTATCATTTACACACTCGTCAGAGTCTTCTTGGTTTTGAAGGATATTTATGGCTATTTTTAAGCAGTAATTTCCATATTTTAAAGCCGTTTCGTTAATAGCCGATTCTGAGCGCGCCCAATACAAATCGATTATCATATTATCATCCAACCCTGCCCACCCCTATCATTATTTTGAAGCTTCACCTATATAGACAACAAAAAAGTGTTTGCGTTGCACCATTATCCAAAAAACTGTCTGCGCCGCATAGACAGGCAATGTATGTAAAAATACGTTGCTCCGGCTTGTTCAGCCTTTCGCTTTTTTCTCCATTTTATACTTTCTGTTACCAGTTAACAAGTTTTCGCAGCAGAGCTAGGGGAATTAAATAATTTGGAATGCTTTGCAGAAATCGTAAAAGGAGAAACATGTACCCTAATTAAAAGATATTAGAACTTTTTACTCACTTATGGTTGACAAATTTCACATTTATTGTATATAATAACATTGTTAAAACGTTTTAACACATCAGTTACATAACCTTTAAACTGTGAGGGAGGCGGACTGTTGGCTGTTACTATCAAGGACATCGCGCAGCGCATTGGTGTTTCGGTATCCACTGTGTCGATGGTTTTGAATGGCAAGGATTACCGAATTTCCCCTGCCACGCGTGAAAAGGTAGAGGCAGCAGCCCGGGAAATGAACTACCGTCCCAACCGGATGGCGGCAGGCCTTGTCACCAAGACCTCCAAAACCCTCGGCCTCATTGTGCCCGATATTACCAACAGTTACTTCGCCGAAATGGCGGCGGTCATCGAGGCCAAATGTGCAGATAACGGGTACAGCCTATTTTTATGTACCACTAACTACATGCCTGAACACGACGTAAAATACACCAATCTCTTGTTGGAGCAGGGCGTTGACGGTATTTTATTTGTTATGTCGGTCGATGGCCACAATCATCGGGCCGGCGAATGCCTGCAGCTGCTGCGGGAGGCGGGGGTGCCCATATTGCTGCTGGACCAGGAATGGAGCAATGATATTGCCGTCAACGTGATCTCGGACAACGAACAAGGCGGCTATCTCGCCGTCCGCCATCTTTTGGAATTGGGCCATGTCCGTGTGGGCAGTCTCACTGGTCCCGCAGGCACCCAGACTTCCCAGAAGCGGCTTTCAGGTTACAAACGCGCCCTGCAAGAATACGATCTCCCTTTTGATCCCAAACTTATAGTCGAAGGGAACTTCCGGACAGACAGCGGATATGACCAGTGTGACGTTTTATTAGCGCAAAATGTAACCGCTATTTTTGCGTATAACGATATGATGGCCTTGGGCATCTACAAACGGTTGCGGGAAAAGGGCATTCGTGTCCCTGAGGATATTTCTCTTGTGGGCTATGACAATTTGAATTTCACTGATTGCTTAGAAGTACCCCTCACCACTATATATCAGCCCGCCGCACAAATGGGAGAAACGGCCGTGGTCAAAATGCTGCAAATGTTGGCGAAAGAACGGCCCCAGGATGTCGTATTTGCGCCAAAACTGATCATCCGGGCTTCTACATCACCACTCCTTTGAAATAAAGCAATCGGTTTCAAGTCTGAACCACTCCCCTTTTATGAAAACCTTTGCATTTTATATCTGCTAAGATTCCAATAATAGACAGGAGAGTCATGTTTCATGGCAAAATTATTAAATATCGGCTCCATCAATATTGATCACGTGTATGCCGTGCCTCATTTCGTGCAGGAAGGTGAAACTCTTTCCTCCCTCTCTATGCAAAATCATCCCGGCGGTAAGGGCTTAAACCAGTCCATCGCTTTGGCCCGCGCAGGCTGTGCGGTGGCCCATGCGGGCCGGGTTGGCGCAGACGGAGCTCCTTTTGTAACGCTTATGCGTGAGGCCGGTGTAAATGTGGACTACGTGGAAACCGTGGAAGGACCTTCCGGTCACTCCATTATTCAGGTGACGCCAAAAGGGCAAAACTGCATCTTGCTGTACCCCGGCGCTAACCAAACGCTGGATGCTCCTTTTGTGGATAAAGTTCTCTCGGGCTATGGGGCCGGCGACATCCTTGTATTACAAAATGAGGTGTCCCATATCTCTTACGCGATGCAAGCAGCCCATACCAAAGGTATGCGCATTGCTTTCAACCCTTCCCCCTTCGACGCTTCCATTTTGGAGCTTCCGTTGGAAACCGTGCACTGGTTCTTATTGAATGAGATTGAGGGCCAAATGCTGACCGGTAAGATAGAAGCGAAAGACATTTTAAACGAAATGGCCTTATTGTTCCCTGCCGCCTGCATTGTGTTAACCGTGGGCAAGGACGGCGTTTTATATAAAGAAAGGGATGCCGTTTTCGCTCATGGCATTTACAAAGTACCTGTGGTGGATACCACTGCGGCCGGTGATACCTTTACAGGTTTTTTTATCGGATCGGTAGCGGCGGAACAACCTGTCGAGGAGGCGTTGCGCCTCGCTTCCGTCGCTTCCTCTCTCGCCGTTTCCCGGCCCGGCGCCGCCAGTTCTATTCCAACGTTGGAAGAAGTTTTGCACAGCGCGTTGGAACCGGAATAATACGCCAAGTTGGTTGCGTGACAGTTTAGACATGACGCAATAAACCACCAAACAAAAAAAGTGATGGTCGCTGCGTTCCTGCACTTTTTTGTCCACACCGCTGTTTTTTTGCTACGCAAGTGAGCGCAAGACTGATGGAAAGGAGCGTATGGGGTCAAAAAGCCCTGTACCAAGAAAAAATCATGCAGACGCCCGAAGCCGCCAACGCTGTGGAAATGCGCGGCATCACAATGATTTATCCAAATGGCATCACCGCCAATCAGAATGTCGATTTTTCAGTTCGCACTGGAGAAATCCATGCTTTGATGGGTGAGAATGGCGCTGGAAAATCCACCTTGATGAAAATTTTGTTTGGCCTTGAGCAGGCCGAGGAGGGAGAAATTTTTGTCAATGGGGAAAAGGTCCGCTTCACCTCGCCCCACGCAGCTATTGCCAAGGGGATCGGCATGGTGCATCAGCACTTTATGCTCGTACCTTCCCTCACGGTAGCCGAAAATATGGTGCTTGGCATTGAGCCCAAAAAAGCCGGTCTTTTTATTGACTATGCTAAGGCCGTGTCCCTCACCAAAGAATATTCCGAAAAATATAATCTGGTGGTGGATCCTCATGCCAAAATCGCCGACATCCCGGTTGGGGTGAAGCAAAAGGTGGAGATTTTGAAGGCGCTGGTGCGGGGTGCTAAAATCCTGATTTTAGACGAGCCCACCGCTGTGCTAACCACCCAAGAAACGGAGGAGTTGTTTAAGCAACTACTTCTTTTAAAGGATCAAGGCTTCACCATTATCTTCATTTCTCACAAGCTCAAGGAGATCAAGCAGATTACCGACCGCATTACCATCATGCGGGGCGGCAAGTCAATGGGAGTGCACGAGACCGCCGGTATCACCGAACAGGAAATTAGCCGGTTGATGGTGGGGCGGGATGTCATCCTCTCTGTGAAAAAAGACGCGGCCCAGCCCACCCATGCAGTGTTAAAGGTAAGGGATTTGAATTATACCAACGAATGGGGCAAGCAGATGTTGAAAAACGTCTCTTTTTCAGTGCGCCGGGGCGAGATTTTGGGCATCGCTGGCGTGGAGGGCAACGGGCAGAGTGAATTGGTGGAAATGCTGTTCACTTTCGAACAACCCAATTCAGGCCAGGTGCAGTTGAACGACACCGATATTTTGGGAAAAGGTCAGGACGAACTGCGCAAGTTGGGCATCTCCTATATCCCGGAGGACCGAATGGTGTATGGCGCCGCAGCCGCGGCTACGATTGAAGAAAACTTGATTTCCGACCGGTTTACCCAGAAGAAATTCAACAAGGGCCCTCTGTTCGACACCATAGCCATCCAACAGGAAAGTGACCGGCTTATCAAGGAGTACCAGGTGCTGGCCCATTCCCGCAAACAACGGGTACAGATGCTCTCAGGCGGCAACATCCAGAAGGTGGTCGTGGCCCGGGAATTTTCCGCCTCCCCCCAACTCATCATCGCGGACCAACCCACCCGCGGCATCGATGTGGGCGCTACCGAATTCATCCGCAAAAAAATGGTGGAATTGAGCCGGGGAGGCATTGGTGTGCTGTTGGTTTCAGCGGACTTAAACGAGATTATGGAATTGTCCGACAGTCTCATCGTGATGTATAATGGAGAAAT
>Ga0153949_1000496_pt1 | contig 13717 bp, 18 predicted proteins | sample TSNJ033MetaG_FD_104705 | JGI IMG/M metagenome (GOLD analysis project Ga0153949, IMG submission 104705) | Attine ant fungus gardens microbial communities from New Jersey, USA - TSNJ033 MetaG | ecosystem: Host-associated > Fungi > Mycelium > Unclassified | place: USA: New Jersey, Wharton State... | reverse complement strand
TCTCTCACCCAAACCATTCAGTCCATCGCACTCACGACCCAGCCACATTCCCCAGCTGCGAGAATGCATTCATCAGCGCAAGTGCCACCGCCCTCTTCGACGGTGGCCTTGGGAACGAGTTGCTCATCCATGCATAAAATACTACAAACCCAGCATACGACTGCGCCATGAGGAACCTGCATGCATCAGCTCCAACCTACCCCAATAAAATGGCCACGCCAACCTACAGGGATACATATCGAGCCCCTATACTCATCGTCGAGATCGCAATTATGAACCCAATGATCCCCAAAACAAACGACCCCGAGATATGCCAGAACCGTTCCTCATGCTTGTCAGATGACCTGTCTATCCTTCAGCAAACTCATTCCATTTACCTACCTCCTCCTTTACCTACCTACTCAGCGCAAACGTCACAATTGCGGCAAATACAAATGGAGGGGCACATAGCAACAACGTTACCGTTGGATTGAATCCCATCGTCGCCGACAGCGTTGGAAAATATGCATTGAAGCTCAGTGCAATCACTTGCGACGTCAGTGCCACTGCAAGCCACCATACCTTCCAATCCGTCACCGCCATCACCAACCCGCTTCCTTTCCCTTGTTCCGTCTCCCCCTCGTCTCCCACACCCGCATCTTCTTCCATTCGCTTAATCGCAAGCGCACGTTCCTGTGGCTTCAACCAACGTGTCGTTGTCGGAAAATCAGGTAAAATAAATATCGCCATAGCCGCAACCCCCATCGTAAGCGCTCCCTCAATGTAGAACAACCATCTGGACCCAACATCGTTTTCACTTCTTCAACATTTAGAAATGCCTCGTGCCCACTTACCGCCAAGCTGTGTGTCCAAGCTTCCCCTCCATCCCACTCAAGATCCCCGAAGCTATCAGCGATCCAAATGCATTGCTAATGATATTACCGCAATACAGAATCCCTGTCCTCAGTCCCAATTCCTCGCGTTTGTACCACTTGGACAATAGGAACTACAGCCATTGGATCAGTTTCCTCCGTGACGGAATGTACAACACTACACACAAGCGCTCCGGGAAAAAAGGCTGCTTCCACGAAACCAAGGAAGAAACGTGTTAAAAGCGCCCCAACAAAGCTGAGTCCCTAGTTCAACAAATGAGAGTCAATGAGATAGAGAGATACCCACTTATGAGTTACCCCTGTGGATTATCATCAACCACCAGACATCATGGTTTTTCATGTGCCACTTACCAGTTAGGCAGGAGATCATACCCCAGATGATCATGCACGTTGGGAGGTACAAAGAGGGTTTACCCATCCAGTTGAGGAACATGTTTCTGTAAAGGATTTTTACCATCATCAGCTTTTTGTAAAGGGAGATTGAAAGCACTGACGAAGGAATCTGCATGATGATATAACCAACATAGAGAATGGACAAGATGGTCGGAAACTCTTGTCCTTTGAGTCCAAGATCTCTCTCAAACCCACGCAAACGTGCGGCACTGTCAATCAACATTCAGACACTCAAAAGAAATCACATCATCCAACAACGCTTTACCCCGCATTATTGCGATCAACCTGCATAAACTCGATCAAAAACACCATTTCAAACACAGTTTTCCAGAAAAAAGACATACATAGTTGAGAATGTAAATGACAACCATGATACTCATTCTTAAATCCAATTTGAGCAAAAGTCTTCTTTCGAGTTTTCTTCTTGCCTCGGGACCACCAAACTCTGCATCCTGCGCCTGCTCGATTTTGGAACTGCTCCAAACATCGTTATCGTGATCGGTATTGTGATCGGTATCTTTTTCATTTGGCAGCGACATCACTTGAAGAGGGATGAAAGAGAGGGGCAAGAAAACGGAGGAGAGGGACCGGATTAAATAAACCCGAGATCGGAATTCTTGAGTAAGGCACTTCACCTCTTTTGAATTCGGTTAAAATCCGTCCAGGGCGATCAATAATACAGGTGAATAGGATATATTTTAAAAATAATCATCTCATATATATGGGTGTACATTTATGCGTACCCCACGATTCTCTTTTGGTCGTAATCATGTTGAACCCCAGGCTTGGCATTATGAAAATTGATGCGGGGATATCACATCGGTCATGAGGAGGGTTGAACCATGTGGTGTTTTGCATACCCAAAATAAACGCTCTTAGCCACGACGGCAGAGGTTCTCTTTTATAGTTTTGGGTGTCATCAAGTAGTATCTCTTCCCTTATGTCGTACCACAGGTATATGGTATTTTGAAAGAAAGTTTGGAGGTCTGGTCAACGGACGGAAGAATGAGGCAAGCGTCTCCAGTTCGAAGACGCTATGTCTATAAATAACCAATGATGAGGGTTTTTATTGATCCACATTTTTTCACGGAATTTTAGATCTTGTGATCACAGAAAAAAAAGGACTGGATGAATTTCTCCTCCAAAAGAAAAAAACAACTTGCAGTTGTCTGTGTCATATATCTGCATATTAGAAAGAAACCTGGAGCAAGCAATGCAGGCTGGACAAATCCTTACCAGATGTGTTGTCAAGTAGCTCTTAGTGGATAGGAACTCTTTTTGTGGGCATGACGAGTAACCACAAGGTAGAAAGAGACTCAGTATAATTTTATCGTTTATTTATTTACTATGATACAAGTGTCTGACTAAACACCTGCATCGTACATTGTATCCAACACTGGATTTTACTGTTTTAGGATGCAGTGAGACCCATCAAACTCAATCCCTGAGCTAATATATTAAACCTATCAAACAATGACTGGATACAATCAGTAAATGGAAGATTCGAAGTAAAATAAGAACAATATACTCCAGTCCCTGGAAGAGGCAGAATTCTCTAGCCTATGAAACTACTTTACCGATTAAAATCAGATTGATCATTAAATCAATATTCTTATTTCAGATGCCAAGGCCTCGGATAATTTCTTTGCGAGAGGTTCCGCAGAGGCAGGATTCTGACCTGTGATGAGCTTTCCATCTATGACGACGTGAGCCTGCAATTATACAATCCTTGTCAGCCCATCGTATCCGAAGATATTTAATATGGATGCGCACCTCCCAGTTCCTTGATTTTATTCTCCACAAGAAAGGGAGCACACTAACTATTGCCATCAATGTAAGAAATCACTTTGAGTATGAAACGTCGGGTGTCGCAGTACCTTAACATCTGCGGCAGCTTCCTCTTCTGTATTAGAGAATCCGGTAACTTTCTTGCCAGAAAATATTGATTTTCCATTTATTCGAGCGCCGACGAGGACACTTAACCAGATACGCCGATGAGTGCAAAAACATGGTTGAAACTAGGATGGCTACTCACGCAGGACCGTGGCAGACAGCTGCAACATACTTGTCTCCACTCCAGAATGCCTCAACAAGTCTAGCGCAATTCGGATCAGTAGCCAAGTCGATCACCGTGTCCTCCGACAAAAAAGATGGCAACATAATCATTTACATTGACTTCGGTTAGGGATTTGACGGCAACTTGCTTGGCCAGAACTTTCTCGTCAGCCTGGAATTTGAACACTTGTTCATCCTTGGAATTTATAGCAGCCTGAGCTGTATGAGCATTTATCAGAATACGGACAAGATAGAGCCTACGGCGACACTATCAGTATCAACTGGAAACGTCTTTTTAGGTGACGCAAAATCGATATCGAAATCTGGAACCAGTGTGTAATACGGGTGTGCAGCCTCAGAGAGCCAATAACCCTGAAGTAATGCGTCAATATGAATATAATCATGGCGTTGAACGCTTGAACTCACGGTTCGGCGGGCACGAGATATTTTCTTGTTGGCAGATGTAAACACGAAAAGGACGCGAGGTGCCATTGTTGTAGGGAGAGAGCTACTGAAAGGCAGTCGGTCAATATACCGCCATCACAATTGGTCATCATGTGTAGACATAATCAGTCATCGATTACTGATTACAATGAAAGGAAGCTTGAGAGTCGATCTTTCTTCGGCTTGTGAATTCTATTGTCCCTCCCTGCCTCGGCACGTTTGGAATTACTGTCAAATCATTATCCATATATAATAAGAACAACAGGAGACGGAGAATCATATGCGGATCATATCAGCCAGGTATTATTGTCTTAAAATCAGAAAGTGCGATCGTTCTTTTACTATGGTAATCTTCTAGGGTTGTTGAGATGGATAGACAGACACGACAGACATTATTGTCAGGACATAAGCGGCTCAGCCCGGGGGTGTCTTGTCACACGTCGAGGGTGTGACAAGTGACAGTAGATACCCTTGACGCCGTGAGATTCTACCAATGGATTAACACAATTTCTTACATCACCTTCCATCCATTCCAATGAAACAATTCTGTTTTGTCCTTACCCCGGTTAGCCGGGAATTATTGTACACATATATAGGATTCCCCTCCCTCAGTCATCTGCCTTACGGTTACGTCTAAAATATCTTCACTGAGCAGTAGATCCATCTCATATATCAACCCTGATGTTTTCTATAAGAAAGAGGGTGAGGGATTGCCCAGGGCCCTCTACTGACCTGTGATGAGAACATGTGTAGACATGCCATTTTTCAAAGATGTAAGTATTAGTTGTCCTGACATTGGATATTTGAGGCCCTTTGCACCTTGCTACTAGCTTGTTGCAGAATAGAAATGCTGAATCCAAAAATAGATAGATGAAATCATGTGACTGGGACGCGCCTACAATGAGCCCCTTGTTGATCAACGTCTCTTAAGTAACACTGAATCTTGCAACGTCAAACATTGATCATCCAGACTTTGAACTAATTATTCTTTATTTCTATCTCGGGGTCACCTACTCATCGGGCTCCTTGATTGTCTGTAATTGTGACCCAAATCACGGATGCGAAATGGACAGCTTTATACCAAGTGCCGCTGCGCTTCGACTGGTCCAGAGCGCTCTTCAATTCTCTACCGACTCTGAAGCAGTTAGAACATTTATTCAAGATCTACCTGTTCTTTCGAAAGAGCAGGTCTCTCTGGAGGATAATTGCCCTATCTGTCTTGTTCCGTTTTTGGAAATTCTACAAGACAAGGGAAATGGTGAAGAGAATGGTATTACAAAAATTGAAGGATGTGGACATTTTTTTTGTCGCAGAGAGTGAGAAACTCCTCATCTTATCTTTACAATAACTCAATTCGCTAATTGCTTTTTTTTCCAGCTTGATTGAATGGATCAAGATGCATGTATGTCGTATATATATATATCTCAAGTTCCGTCAAGCTTACTGATTCTCTTGTTTCTTCTAGCATTTGAATTGTCCAACATGCCGCTTTCAGTTCATCCAAATTCATACAGATCAAGACGATGCTTCATCCGACGGTGGCGAATATCTTCCTTCTTCTGAAGGGGAAGAAGATATCGAGGTTGATACCAACGCCTCTGAATTCGTAAATTTCCCTGGGGACGATATTTTTGTACCTGACTGGGACGATATCGAGTCGAGTTTGATTGTTCATTCCGCATTTGAAGATCAGGAGGGAGAAGAGGAAGAGGAAATATGGATGGACAATCATGATCCGGAATATGATGACCTTAGTGTTGAAGGAGGGAATTCGGATTTGGAATATATGGGAGAAGAATATGAAGATGCAGAACTTGACCCTGTGATAGAAGAAGGAGAAGATGCCGAGGATTCGTTTTTTGATTCATGTTTAGGGGAAGATCCGGATATCGATCCTTTTCGCTTTGGGTTCCATCAAGTCATAGAACCTGAACCTGAATTTGATCCAGCATATCAAGACGACTCTTGGGATCCTCCAGAGTTCACTACAGCAGAAGAATACAGATCCTACGAACCTTCAGATGAAATGGGGTATGAGGCTCAAGACGCGTATTTTGATGATGAGTTAGCCGTGGAAGAAACGTTCGAAGATGAACCGCTTGGATACGAGCCAGATTTTGATCTAGCAAATGAAGCTGAATATGATCTCAATTGCATAGACGATGTCCTTGGTGAATCAGGAGATAATCATCCCGCTGGCGAGTTGATTTCTGACTCTGAACAGGAGAAATCGGAAGTTGAACTGGGTTTGACGAACGGTGAATCAAATGCATATTCGGCGAGGACGAAATTCAAAGATCCGGTATGTTTCTCCTTGTCTTTACCTCGTCAATTAAAGCTCAGTCTTTGCAACCTGTTATCCGAATCTCAGCCAAGAATGTTGATACCGCCGGAACGACTATTCATCACACCAACGACGTGTCATTCTTAAAGTGACTTCGCCATTCTCAAGCTGTACTCTAGAAGACCTCTTGTCTTTCACGCCTTGTATTCGTTTCTGATCTTGTATTTTACTACCCACTTAACTATCAAATCCCTCCAAGTACTTATCAACAGTTTCATTTGTGTCTTTCCACACACCACTCAATTTCCCACTCCATCTAGAACCTTTACCTCCACCTCTGATACCCAGCTTGGTCTTAAGCACATTGCCAAGCTCTTTTACCTTCTGCTCATCAGACCCTGTCACAAGAATGGTATTTAACGAGTTGGGTGTCTGTGCTGAAGGTGATGAGGATAGTACGATCAGATAGGAAGAAACTATTCCCCTCGCTTTGACGTTGTCAGAGATAGCAAAGACAATAGAAGAGAGAAAACCGAGGGGGTTAGAAGAGTCGTCCGTTCTGTGTAGATGTTTCTTCCATGATCCTGCTCCATCTCGGGTATCCTTGATCATTTCATCTACGAGTCCTTTACCGATACAGCCAGCTAATTCAGACTCGACATCATTGACCCGCTTGTCTGCCCTTCTGCGATCATCAACGATTTGTTGCACTCGTTCTGGTACTACAGGAAGTCCAGAGCTGAGAATCGAGGCCGTGGATGTAAGGAGGTTGTGCACGTTTGTGAGATGATGAATTAAACGAGGGCCACAGAGAAAGTAAAGTCGGACAGTGGTCATCGAACCCGAGTTGACATCCTTGCGGGCCAGGGCTTCGGTATGTGGAAGGAGGAACAGTTGTAAATTATGGATTGAAGGAAGGTGCGTACCGCAACAACTGAAGAGACTTAATCGGTATTTCCCCGTAAAAATTTGGAGAAGTCACTTACGGGTTGCGATCGACGCCATCAATAACGACAATCCTTTTCACTCCACCAGTATAGTCCTCAGGTAACGCTTTGCCGACAGGCCGACCATTCTCAAGCTTTGATACGGGCTGAGACTCATGTCGGTCGAGTTCTTGTACCTCCACGTAAACTCGACGGCCCTCAAAAACTAATCTATTCGCCTCAAGCTGAACAGAAGCTATCTCTTCCTGGGACATGCCCCTAGAAAGCTCTACGTAACACGGTTGCGGATAAGATGTCAAAGACCAGGAGAGGGTAGGGAGACTGAGTCGAGTTTCGAGGAGGGCCGAAAGCAAATGTTGGGAAGTGTGCATTGACATCTACACTCGCATTGAGTAGACTTTATTGGAGAGATATGTGATTCCTCACGTACATGGTCATACCGTCTTTCGAAGTCTTTTGCACCGAGTTCAGCAACCACAGTGGCACCAGGTTCGAAGGATGTAAGAGCAGATTCAACTGTGGTGCCTTCGACAGGAACATAATGAACAGCACAACCTCCGTGTCTCTTACATTGTAAGACTTCCCATTGTTTTCCATCCGTAGTAGTAATCAGACCTGTATCTGTCGGCTGACCTCCGCCCTCGGGAAAAATGACGGTGTCATGGAGAGTCACAAGAATAATCGGACAACTGGGTAGAGTGGGAGCGACGACGGCTTTTTTGCCTTTCTTTCCAGTATCGGAAGCTGGTTGCTGGTAGATCTCGGCGCTCACAATAGTTGTGTCAATGGCTTTTCGAAGAGGGTCCCCTACAAAGACGATGAGATCCTAATCAGAGGAGGCTCAAAACCCACGTTGGCAGGCAAGAATTCCAACCGGGATCGGGATACTTTGAACATCTGGAACTTTGAGAGTAGAAGAGATGATCCTGTGGTAATCTGGAGAGATGTCTGTCAAGGCGAATGTGGTAGTCATTTATGATCAATTCTATTGATGACTGTCACACTTTGCAATTGCCCTCCTACTCGCCGAAGATGAGACTTAGCGAGGAAGACCGTCTTCTTGTTGTGCCCCTCCCAGATTCTGGTAAATCACAAGCTTTTGTTGAACTTGGCCTTACACATCACCTCTTATGAAGATCCGCAGTTTGGAGGATCTGAAGCTCGCGAAAAGCTGGAGAAAAGTCTCATTAGTAAACTGGACACACGAATGGGCATTCTTGTCTTGATTTATATTTTGAATTGTAAGTACATGACTCCCGCTCTCGCATTGATGGTCGATTGAATGACAACCATCCTCAAGACATCGACCGGAACAACGCCGCGTACACCATGCCCCCTTGATATCTCAACTCTCCCCACTTATTATACCTCTTTATGCCTCTCTAGCGCTGCTCGTCTTCGCGGGTTCGAAGAGGATTTGGGGCTAGAGGATTCACAATTTGCGTTTATCCTCTCAATACTCTATGTTGGATATCTACTCATGCAGACACCCTCGTGAGCTTAATCTAGCACACATTTTGGCTACGCTAATGAGCATGATACCAGCAATATGTTCCTCAGTCAGATCGGCAGACCATCCATATACTTGCCGTTTTGTGTGATGGTTTGGGGAGGTGTCTCATTCTGTACAGGTTCGCTCAGTTTCTAGAACTTCCCTTGTTGTCCCAGCTAAACTTCTTTGAGGCTTTACAACAAGGCATGTGACAGCACCTTCCATAGAGATGCTGCCTTATCCCAGAACATGTTCAGCTATTATGGTGTCCTTGTCGCACGTTTTGTTCTAGGCTTTGTGGAAGCTGCCTTTTTCCCTGGTGCCCTCTATCTCATTGCAAGGTGGTACAAACGAAACGAATTGTCACGCAGAACAGCCTACTTGACTTGTGGAAGTATTATCAGCAATGCTTTTGGTTCACTTATTGCATCAGGAATTCTCGGTATGATGGAGGATGTTCTCGGATTTGCAGCATGGCGGTGGCTCTTCTTCATGGAGGGTGGAGCAACAATTCTAGTTTCCATAATTGCTTTTTTCATCCTCCCAGACTATCCAGAAACCAAAGACATTACCTGGCTTACCCCTGCCGAACACGCACTAGCAAAATGGAGGATGCTTGAAGACAACGGAGGCGTTTCATCAGCCAGACTTAACACTGAGTCTGGACAGGGTAAACGTAGTGGTGTCATGACGGGCTTCAGGCTAACAATCATGGACCGGAATGTCTATTATCTGGCCGCTGGGTTGTCTCTCTACGCTCTGAGCCTATCCTTTCATCTTTATTTTCCAACCCTCACCGCAACCATGGGATATGATCCAATCATTTCTCTTTTACTTTGCATCCCGCCATGGATGGTTGCCACTGTTTATGCTCTATGGCTCTCCGGCCACTCAGACAAAACGGAAGACCGATGTATGCACATCGTTTCTTCTTTAGTAATCGGGATATTCGGTTTCTTACTTTCTATGTCAACTATGAATCTTGCAGTCCGTTACTTCTCCATGTAGGATATCTTTCTCTGCCCTTTTCAGTAAGTTGGACTCATGCCTACCGTAGGTTCTTGATGGCCCAGATGTTTGCGGGATTCATCTGTTATCTCGCATGGGCATCGTCAACCGTTTCAATCCCCCCAGTCAAACGTGCCGCTGCCCTCGCTCTCATTAATACCATCTCTCAGAGCGGTAACATTGTCGGTTCCTATATTTGGGTTACAGAGTGGGGACCAACGTACAACAAGTCATATGCTATCTGCATTGCTGCTGCAGTGGGCTGTGTCCTGGTTTCTCTCGGGCTGAGGGGCAAGCTTAAGCGATTGAACTCAAAAATGGACGAGGATCATAGAGAGAATCGAAAATGGAGATACCATACTTGAACAAGATGTCCATTTCAAACACGTGTTCGACATGGTTGCTAGTGAGAGCTCTCATATGAATGAATAATCTTCTCTACTTGGCTACCTTGTTACTGACTCACGGACATATAAGATAGAAGATATATATATTTCATCAATAATCATGTGTGAACCTGCTGAAATGTTTTGTTCACTGACAAAGTATACTTAAAGTTCTGTTAATGTTCCCTCTGTGGAGATGACTCTATTCACTGTGCCGGTGATTCAATAATCTCTGTGCACTAGCAATGATCATGTGTTCCGGGGAAACCTCGGTACGAGAACAGTATGGTTCCCTTTCACCTGATGTTTCTCTCAGGCCACCCCAGGAATGAAGTGGAAAAATGACCTTATTAGGCTTTGGGCTACTTTATCAGATTCTATCAAGATATCGATAACATTCTGCAGTTGCACTTTCTAAAACCTCCTGTTCACTACCATTGTGGACCGAGATGGAATCGTTCCAAAAAAGAAGCTTGACAGACTGGGTGCTTAGCCAAAGTGATGGTGCTGATCCAACTTTCCAGAACATCAAAGTCTCAAGCTTTCCAACTACTGTGCACGTTGAACTTCTGAAAACTGGGAAAATTCCCGATCCAGTGGGTTGATGCCGAGTCAGTGTCTGCTCACTCACCGATTGGTCTGACTATATAGTTTATCGGGTTGCATGAGTGGGATGTACAATGTCAGTCAGCAAAATTTAACAAAATTGAAGGTGCTAAATCGTCTGCAGGGGTTGGGGAAGCCAATTGGGAGTTCAAGACCAGTTTCCCTGTGACACACAGTGATCTATCAGTATCGCACGCCGATCTCGTATTTGAGGGACTTGATACTTTTGCTTCTGTGGTTCTGGTTCGTATTCCCCTTCGTATTCCTCCCTCTTCTTATCCTCATCCAATTCTAGAACGGGAAGGAAATTCTCAAGTTTGTTCTTTCCTTCCTTGGGTAGATCGTGCCATGATAATTTGAAAAAAAAGATCCTCGAACCAATTTATAGAGTATCGTGCTGCGGTAAAAGAAAACCTCAAAGTTGGAAGTAACGAGCTCATTTTATATTTTGAAAGTGCTTTCTTGAAAGTATGTTGCTTTTCTCTGAAGATAATATTTGACTGTCAGTGGATGGCTTACAATTTAAAGGGCCGTCAAATCGAAAAACAACACGGGAAATTTGGCCTCTGGAACGGTGACTCGAGTCGTCTGCACGTTCGTAAAGCCCAATACAAGTAGGTATACATCCTCGGGATCAAGAAATCACTTAATTCTTTGAGCAACAGTTATGGTTGGGACTGGGGCGAGTGGTACGATTAATCTTCTAGCTCATATCCTCACTACTGATCACAGGCCCGACTCTAATGACGGTTGGCCCTTGGAAACCCATTGAACTTCAAACATATGATAACAAGATTGTTGATGTCGACATTCGGAGCGAAGTATCCGAGTCATTCGGGGTGAACCTCACAGTCGGTCTCACCTTTTCCGACAAGAAACGTTGTTTCGCAACCTTCATTCTGAAGGAAGCCAATGGAACTTTCAAGGCTGCAACTTATAATATTGCTGCGGGGTCTGGCCAGGCCAAGGTTTCACTCCAGTTTAACCCCGGAGACCTGAAGATGTGGTACCCTGTTGGATATGGCGAGCAACCTCTTTACACAGGAACTGTTGAGTTAAGAGACGAGGTGGGTGAATACTATCCTATAGATACGGAAGGTGTGAATGATATTCAGCATGGAAAACTCCTGGATGTAAGAACGGAGCGGCTCGCCTTCCGCCGCGCTCGCGTCGTGCAAGAGAAACTTATCGACGAAGACGGGCTTACATTCCTGTTTGAAATCAATAACATCAGAATTTTCTGCGGTGGTAGGCTCATGTCTCAGTCTTTCCTCCACTACCATTGGTTTATGTTCTTGAACAAGGTTCCAATTGGATCCCTGCCGATTCCTTCCTGACTACGTATGTAGAAATATACTAATCCCATTGCGGTTCCGGCTCACAGTGAATAGTATCACTCCGGAGCGCTACAAAAATTGGCTCGAACTTCTAGTGGAGGGCAATCAAAACATGATTCGCGTGTGGGGCGGGGGCATCTATGAACATGACACATTTTATGACACCTGTGATGGTCAATTTATTCCTCCCTTCCAGGAAATCGGAACTGATTGCTATTGCAGAGCTCGGTAGTAAGCATAAAAGACCCTTGCATCCCTGTCAATTACAAGTTGACGTTTTCTGCTAGTCCTTGTCTGGCAGGATTTCATGTTTGGTTGTGGGCAATATCCAGCCTACGACACCTTTGTCCAGTCAGTAAAGGAGGAAGCTGTCCAAAATGTTAAACGGTTGCGACGACATCCTTCCGTTGTGATATTCGGTTCGTTATATTTTTCAGTAGCAGAATTGTGTGTAACTCAAAATCTACGCAGCAGGAAATAATGAGGGTATTTACTTTTCCCCTTGTCTGGTTCTACTCATCACATCTATCTTCTCAGATTATCAGATCGCAGAATCCCTGAACCTTGACCTGGATTACAACGATAAAACAAGCGATTTCCGCAAGACCAACTTCCCTGCCCGGTATATATACGAAAATGTACTTCCGGAGATTGTTGGAACTCATTCCGATATCTTCTACCACCGTGGTTCCCCATACAGCGGACACGGCAAACCGACAACAGACAAAACATTTGGAGATATTCATCAATGTATGTCATCACTTATTACTCATGCTACACGCTAAAATTATGGTAGGGAATGTGTGGCATGGTTCACAAGAACCATGGCATAATTGGGACATTCTTTCTGGACGCTTTGTATCTGAGTTTGGAATGTAGGTCTGAAGGATAGTATGGAACTCCTCATTTTAATCCTTCTCACAGGGAAGGCTATCCGAATATTCGAACAGTAGATTATTGGCTCGGAGGAGACCTGTCTGAACGTTATCCCCAATCCCGGTGTGCATTCTTATTCTGGAACTTTGGGACCCCTATTCAAAGTGATCAGGATTTGCAACAACCACAACAAAGCTGATGGATTCGAGCGTAGGCTGGAGGTAAGAAAGCCAGTTGTTCCAGAATATTAGCTGAGAAACGTATTTGATCAGCTTTATCTTATGGAAAACTTCAAGCACGCCTTTGATATGGAAAGGTAACAATCATGCATGCGTCAATATCCGAGCTTATTGTAAGTCTTGAAGTTATGTTTACTACACTCAGGTGATGCAAGCGGAAACTTTGGCTTCTGCCTACCGTTTATGGAGACGCAACTGGCGTGGGCCTGGCCGACAAACTACAGCAGGTGCTCTTGTCTGGCAGGTAAGGTTGATTTTACTCGAGGTATCTTCGAGTGCTTATTCTCGTCCTGTCAACCTACTTTTTGTAAGATCAACGATTGCTGGCCTGTAACGTCATGGGCAATAGTTGATCACTTCCTTCGACCTAAACCCGCTTATTTCAGCATTGCTCGTGAACTGAAGCCCTATACTGTTGGAATGACTCGGAAGGAGAAACAAACCTTTGATTCCGATGAGACTGCCGCTAATTTCAAGATTGAAACCGTGTTGGAGATTTGGGGAACGAATAGCACTCTCGAGGAGAAACGAGCCAAGCTTGAGCTCACTGCATTTGATCTTCACTCTGACTGGATAGAGAGCTGGTCCAAAGATGTTGTATTAGCTCCAAATGTAAGCACTGAACTTTTCAGAGGCGAAGCTCCTGGTCTTCCTGTACGTACAAAGAGAAGCGAGGTTCCAAGAACCATAATTCTCTCTTCAAGGCTCCTAGGAGACAACGACGAGGTTTTGGGTCGATATTCAAATTGGTAGGGCTGTGAACTCTTCTAATGATTTG
>Ga0153949_1000493_pt1 | contig 13746 bp, 11 predicted proteins | sample TSNJ033MetaG_FD_104705 | JGI IMG/M metagenome (GOLD analysis project Ga0153949, IMG submission 104705) | Attine ant fungus gardens microbial communities from New Jersey, USA - TSNJ033 MetaG | ecosystem: Host-associated > Fungi > Mycelium > Unclassified | place: USA: New Jersey, Wharton State... | reverse complement strand
GGCCGCTTCTTCCGGGTGCTGCTCCAAAGTAAAGCCTTTATCATTAATCAGCCTTTTGCGAATGTATCCATAAGGAGCGTTATTGCCTACATATTTGCCTTCCATAACCGATGCGACACGTCCGCGCTGAAGGCGGCGGTTAATTGTTTTATATTCCCGCCGAGACATAAAAAGCCCAAACTCAAAGTATTCTTCGTCAAATTCATTATTTGGGTCATAGGTTTTCATAGGTGTAATGATTTTTGCGCCGGAATACTTAAATGTTTGAGCCATAATGCCTTGATCTATGGTGTCGCCCCTTGCCAGACGCTCAATTTCCATAACAAGCACACCATCCCACATTCCCTGTTCTACTTCTGCCAAAAGCTGCTGAATAACAGGCCGTGAGGCAATGGTTTCCCCTGAGACCACTTCCCTGTATATTTCTGTAATATTTAGATTTTGCCGCTTGCCAAGCTCAATTAAAGCGCGTTCATGCCGGGCGAGGGTTTCGCCTTCTCCTCTGGCCTCAGCCTCTAAATCCTTTCTTGATTTGCGTAAGTAAAGACAATAATGCGACACTGTATTATCACCGTTCTTTTTATAATCTTGTTTTAGTCTACAACAAATAGTTTATGAAGACAAGGAGGCTATTAGTAATAGTGGCTATTAGTAATAGGACGAAATATGAATTTCATATGCTATACCGAACGAGGAAAACATAGTCGTTGAAAAATGTTTTCATTGTTCGGTATAACAAAGGGGTGCTCAAGATGGCTGGGGATGCGGCAATGGGGAATTTGGCAGATGAATGGACACAAGGCAATACCAAGGTACAAATTTATGACGGGGCATATGCCGGAAAAACATCGGACGAAATACAACAAGTCCTTAATAAAGTCTTCCGTACCTGCTGGATGTGCGTTGATTCTGCAAGGGCGGCCGGGAAAGATATTTGATTTACATATCGTCACATCATCCCTTCGCGATTTATTCTTTCAAAAGGGCCTGTATTGCAGAGCCTTGATTACGCAACGCGCAGCCGCCCATACCCTCATGCAGCAAATGGCTTTTCCGGCGGATTTCATGTAGAAGAGGGGAGGACAGCGCATCAATTAAAGACACATCCAGTACGTTGCGGTCTGAATATGCCGCGAAAGGGCAAGGCTCCAATTCCCCTGATGTGCTGATATGTACAAATCCACGCCCTGCCGCAAGACAGCCATCATAAATTGTTTCGTCTCCAGGAAATGCAATCAGAAGCATATCTTCATGCTCCGATTCCTTGCGGCAAAAGTTTTGTAATACCATCTTGCTTTCTTCTGTTAGGATGAGTAATTCTTCGTTATCATTAACAGGCACATATTCCGTAAAAATTGACAGGCGGCAACCCAAGCGAATAAACGGCAGAAGGAAATCTTTACTTGCAACATCTTTTATGTTGTGTTCTCCAGTTGTAACCGATAGCCCAAAAGGAACTGAACGCTTGTAAAGCAGAAGCATAGCTCGGTTAACGCGCTCCGTTACCCCATGCCCGCGCCGTTCATCTGTCTTGTCCGCATCCCCCTCAATGCTGAATAAAGGTATCATATTGCGATTGCTGGCAAACCAATCGGCTTGGTCGCCATCCATTAAGGTGCCATTGGTAAATACCAGGCCTAATAGCTCAGGGCGAGACGCAACCGCCTCCAGCCAGTCTTTACATAAAAGCGGTTCCCCGCCGGCAAGCAAAATAACAGAACATCCGGCATCAACTGCTTGAGCCAGCAGGTTATCAATCTGCGTCCTTGTCATCTCGTTTTCTGCATCACGGCATCGCGCTTGCGCATAACAGCCCGTACATTGCAGGTTACACCTTTCAGTTGTGCTGATAATCAAGAGCGGTGGAACAATAATCCCCTGCGTTCTCAATAAATTTCTCCGTTTGATCGCATTAGGAATACAGGTCAAGACACGCATAAGGGATGTACGGCTTTGAGGAAAGTCCTGTGATATTTTCAACCCCGCTTTTATAGTAGACTGAAGGCTTTTGTCGAACAGCGAGCTATAGGATTTCATTTTTCTTCGCTCCTTCCGGAAAGTGTGAGGCTAAAAGAGTATCAATTATCTGAACGCGCCCGTCATGTTCCAGTACGTCAACCCCAGCATAGCTCCAAAAGTCTTTGGCACGCAGGAACAGTAATTGGAGAAGTGAAATAATCTCATAAGCCGTAATACGCATACTTATTTCTGACCGTTCGCTGCCGCAAATCTCCCGGATGAGCGGAAGGATATATTGCGGCACAGTAATGTCCGCTTTTATTATTTCATATTCAACCGTTAAGCTGGTAAATTGTGAATACTTGATTGTTATGTCACAAAGGGTGATCAGCATTTCGCGCAACCGCTGAAAAGCAGGCATATCCTTACCCTTTATCGAAAGCCAGGCGTTAGCTTCTTCACGCATAAGCTCCCCAACAGCCAGATATATCAATTCATCCTTAGATTTAAAATAGTAATTTATCATGGCAAGATTAACATCCGCGGCTGTTGCAATATCCCGGGCGGTTATGCTTTCCGGCGCTTTTTCGCTTTGCAATAACGCAACCGTTGCTTTTAGAAGATTTTCCTTTACATCAGCTCTCATTATACCCTCCTATTAATCTTGTATTAAACATGTTTAGTTTAACTCGTTGTATACTCTTTGTCAAGCAGAAAAAAACGCCGCAGACTTAAAAGTCTACGGCGCATATCTACTGTTAGGCGATTATTTCTTCACACTGCCGGTTGCTATAATGTTCGCATCCGAGCCTAATACATTGGGAATAATCACGTCACGCCTGAATACCGGCGCTTCTACAACCACTGTCTTAATTTTTTCCATACATTGCATCAGTAACTCCCGAGGAATAGGTTTATCGGAGCGGACAGGAACCAATGGGCAGTCCGCGCCCTCGACCCTCACCGTTGTGGTCAGAATCCGCACAGGATGAACAAATTCATTACGGGCGTATTCTTCTCCGCGCTTGCATTGATAACCCTCCATGCAGGATATTTCTTTGTCCTCTCCACGAACGGTGATGTTGCAGCCGATGGGGCAGGTAATGCAGGTAATAACCTTTTCCGTCATTTCTCAAGCCTCCTTAGAAACATTGATCACAAGGTTCCCCTGAGTAAGCTCTGAAGCGCGCACCTTCATGTACTCAATCTCGCCGGGATTTACCTTGACAGCTTTCTTTTTCGCAAGCTCCATGCCGTTGCTTTGCAGGGAGATACGCACGTTCTCGTCCGGTACGTTAACCCGGAAATACAGGCTGATTTCAGAATCGTCACCGTCTATATCAATTTTTTGCGGACAAATGTAACGTACATTATTACCAAGCACGCAGGTTACAGTTCCCTTTGATTCCGGCATTGTACCCATCGCGTAACGCGCCGCTTCTTTTCCGGCGATCTCACTTTCTTTTGATACATTGTCCACAAGGTCGTTAACATGGACCACGTTCCCGCACGCAAACAGAAAGGGTAGGGAGGTCTGCATATTTTGATTGACGACAGGCCCATTTGTAATCCCGCACATTTCTACTTTTATGTCGCGGCTTAGTTCGTTTTCGGGAATCAAGCCAACCGACAGGAGGAGCGTATCGCATACATAGAGTTGCTCAGTTTCAGGAACCGGCTTCCTGTTTTCATCGACCTTCGCGACATAGACGCCCTCAACCCGTTGATTGCCCACAATTCGGGTGACCGTGTGCGAGAGCATCAGCGGAATCCCGAAATCATCGAGGCATTGCACCCGATTACGGGTCAGGCCGGCCAAATAGTCCATAATCTCTACAACCGCAACAACCTTCGCGCCTTCCAAGGTCATCCTGCGCGCCATGATCATGCCGATATCTCCTGACCCGAGAATGACCACCTGACGGCCCACCATCTCATTTTGCCGGTTGATTAACCGCTGCGCCGCCCCTGCCGTATATACGCCGGCCGGACGCGTTCCCGGTATCTGTATATTACCTCGTGTCCTTTCGCGGCAGCCCATAGATAAAACAACGCTTTTGGCTTTGACGTAAGTAATTCCATACTCTGCATTACTGCATATTACCGTAGCATCGGGCATGATTTCCAGTACCATTGAATTAAGAAGCGTTTCCACTCCAAGCTGTTCCGCTTGTTCAATAAAGCGTCCCGCATATTCAGGGCCGGTCAATTCCTCGTTAAAGTAGGTGAGGCCAAAACCCGGATGAATGCACTGCTGCAAAATGCCTCCAAGGGCGTTGTCACGCTCAATGATCAGCACCTTGCCGGCGCCCTGTTTCTTTGCCGCCGCCGCCGCGGCCAAGCCGGCCGGCCCTCCGCCGATCACCGCCACATCACAATTCATCTCAAACATTGGCTTTCTCCTTTCCCCCGCGTACTTTGCCGGAAATCATGTAGGAACCCGGCTGGTTCTTTGTGATTTGCCCGGTAGGAATTCCTAACTCACGGGCCAGAATTTCGATTACCTTCGGCCCGCAGAAACCGCCCTGGCATCGGCCCATTCCCGCCCGCAAGCGGCGCTTGACCGCATCCACTGAACAGGCGGGTATGGGCCGGTGGATCGCCTCTACAATTTCTCCCTCGGTAATCGTCTCGCACCGGCAGACCACACGGCCATACAGCGGATTTTTCCGAATCATCTCATCCTGTTCTTCCCTGCTCATTTCATTAAAGCGAGGTATGCCCCTCCGAATCGGATTAAAAGCAGGATTGAAAGAAACAGGCATCCCGATTCCAATCAATGTCTGCGCTACATATTTCCCTAGAGAAATTGAAGCGGTCAGGCCGGTAGAGCGTACGCCGGACAGATTTACATAATTTTTTACGTCGTCATAAGTATCTACATGAAGTCCTTCCGGGTTGCGGTTTGCGCGCAAGCCGCTGTACTGGGTAATCGTGTCGCGCAAATTAACGCCGGGAATCAGGCGGCGGACATCCGCTTCCACGCTTGCAAGTCCCTCGGCCGTAGTGGAATAATTCTGCTTATCTTGTAAGTCTTCTGCAGTGGGTCCCACAAGCATGTTGCCGTGAATGGTCGGGCACATCAGCTTGCCCTTCGTCACCTTCGTTGGAATCGGGAGGACAATATGGTTTACCTTGCAGCCGGTATTTTTATCCAGAATATAGAACTGGCCCTTGCGCGGGTTAACAGTATAATCGTTTTTCCCCACCATTTCCGCGATCTCGTCGCAGTACAGACCGGCCGCGTTGACTATATAGGCGGCTTCAATATCTCCCGCGGTGGTTTGGGCTCCGGTTACTCTTCCGCCTTTCATCTTGATGCCGGTTACCTTTGTGTTTAGGAGAAATTCTGCGCCATTTTGCAGCGCGTTCTCCGCATATGCCACTACAAGTAGAAATGGATCGATAATATGCTCACGGGGGATGTATAACCCCGCTTTTACATAAGGGCTAAGGTTCGGCTCCATTTTAAGAAGCTGCTCTCCGGTAAGGTACTCCACATCATATACTCGATTCTTGAAAGCCTTTTCTTTCAACGCAGGGAGCTGTTCAAATTGCTCATCAGTAAAGGCCGGAAGGATTGCGCCTACCTTTGCGTAAGGAATTTCCAACTGTTTTGCTAATAGTTCGAACATTGGATTGGCGGCCACCACCAGTTCGGATTCGAGCGTTCCGGGAGGCGCGTCATACCCGGTATGTATAATGGCGCTGTTAGACTTTGAGGCTTCGCCGCCCACATCCTCGTTTTTATCTACCACCGTTACTTTCAGTTGATATTTTGTAAGCTCCCTGGCAATGGCACAGCCGACCGCACCTGCTCCAATCACCAATACATCGGTTTTTATCATTCAATATTACTCCTTTACGAATAAGACGTATTACTTTGACAACAACACGTTGATGTGTATATTTAAACAGTCGCAGCGCCGGCGCCGGACAACAAATTGGCGCTCTCGACCCAGCCTTTAGACCGCTCTACGGCTCTGCGCCACTGATAAAGCAGGCTTTCCCGCTGGTCCGCGCTCATGTTCGGTTCATAAAGCAGAGCTCTCCTCCAGTATTCCTGGCAGGATTGCAGGCTGTCAAGAGCTCCGGCGCCCATTGCTCCCATATAGGCGGCTCCCAGCGCGGTGCATTCGCTGATTTCAGGGATTTCCACCGGGACCCCAAGAATATCCGCTTGGAACTGCATAAGGAATTTGTCAACAACCATCCCGCCGTCAACACGCATGGCGGCAATTTTGGCGCCTGCGTCCTTTTCCATTATGGCCGCGTTGTCGCATACCTGATAGGCAACCCCTTCCTGTACGGCCCGCGCGATATGCGCTTTTGTGGCGGCAGCGGTAAGGCCGACCATTGTTCCGCGGGCATATTCATCCCAATACGGCGCTGCCAGACCAGAAAACGCCGGTACAAAGTACACTCCGCCGTTATCAGGTACGCTCATTGACAAGGGACCCATTTCTTTGGCGCTCTGAATAAGTCCCAAGCTGTTTTTTAGCCATTGAATGGCGGAACCGGCCACGTAGATACCGGCATCCAGCGCATAATCCCGGCGCCCGCCCGCCTGCCAAGCAATGGTGGTCAGTAAGCCGTTTTCGGAGTTGACAGGCGTATCCCCGGTATTCATCAGCATAAAGCACCCGGTTCCATAGGTCGTTTTCACAAGTCCCTTTTGTACACATCCCTGACCAAGCAGCGCCGCTTGCTGATCCACCATGCTGCCGCCGACAGGTACGCTCGCTCCGAAGAACATCTCCGGCCGGGTAATACTGTCTAATTTGTCACAGTCCCGGATAGACGGCAAAATCGATTCCGGGATTTCAAGAATATCAAGGATATCCCGATCCCATTTTCCAGTATGAATGTTGAGAAGCATAGTTCTGGAAGCGGTTGTAATGTCGGTAACATAGTTACCGGTCAGCTTCCAAATAAACCAGGTATCCGTGCTTCCGACCATCAGAGTTCCGCGCTGTCTGGAGGCTTTTACTTCTGGCACGTTGTCGAGGAGCCAGCGGATTTTTGTAGCGCCGAAATATGAATCAACCTGCAAGCCGGTTTTTTCTTGAACTAAGTCGCCGTATTTTTCTTTGAGTTGCTCAGCGTAGGTTGATGTGCGTTTATCCTGCCACACGATGGCGTTGTAAAGCGGCAAGCCTGTTTCACTGTCCCAAGCTACCACAGTTTCCCCTTGGTTGTCGATCCCAATGCTGGCTATATCCTCCGGGCGGATCGTCGCCTGCTTAATTGCCTGTTCGGAGGTTTCTAAAATGCTCTGGAACAGCTCTAAAGCGTTATGCTCCACCCAGCCGGGCTGCGGATATATCTGTTTGATTTCCATGTACCCCTTGCCTCTAACCTTCCACTCTCTGTCCAACAGAAGGCTGGCAGTACCTGTGGTTCCCTGATCAATACCTAAATAGAATTTACCAAACACGATTTTCCCTCCTTAATTCTGTTCCGCTGCTTCCGTTTGCATCATTGCCCTGCTTTGCTGATTCTCAACCTCGGTGCTTTTCGTCATTAACATCGCCAATACAACGGCTAGAACACCCGCAATCAGCTTTGATACCACCACCGCTGTAATGGCTTCGGGATGAACCCCTGCCGTAAAGCCCAGGTGATCGCCCAGCGCCGCGGTAGCGGGAACCAACCAGGCTGTATTGATGATTTTCCCCCGCGGGTTCATATCCTTCATCATTTTATACACTGGGATAGAGTTGGCCAACGTAAAGACGATGCCCGCCGTAGAAGTCGCATCCATTCCCAACTTTCTCCCAACAGCAGATAAAGGCTTATCCAGTACCTTTGTCAGAATAGATAGTACCGGGAATGTCCCCAACAATACAACGCCGATGCTTCCGATAATTTCCAGCGCTTCCCCAATGGGGGCCATACCGGGAATGATCACAACGCCGGTCATCATCTCAAAGGCTGCGGCGGCAAGACCGATTGTGATTATCACAACGATAAATTTACCAAAAATAATGCATCCCTTGATCATACCATTCGGGATGAATTTTAATCCGACAGCGAGCAGAACCGATATAGCGATAACCGGAATGCTGTTGACCAATACCATTCCCATATCATAGCCGGCGATCCAGCCGCCAAGGATTGAACCGACAGGAACTGTAATTAAACCGATCAACAGCCCTTTTGCGAAATATGGTTGGTCGTAACGTTCAATTAACCCCAAGCCTACCGGAATGGAAAAAACAATTGTACATCCCAGCATAGACGAAACAATAAGACCGGAAAACAGCCCCGCCTGCTCATTTATTGCCAGGCTCATCGCTAACGGGTATCCTCCTGTATCATTCGGCAAAATGGAACCGAATATGGCAGGATCAGCCCCAATTGCCGTAAGGCCGGGGATGATCACAGGCCCAAGATACTGCGAAATGACCGGTGCGAGACATACAATTCCGACCATTCCCAAGGCCAGCGGCCCCATAGAGTTGAAGCCTTCTTCAAACTTCTCCCCCAAGCCCAGCCTGTTTCCAATAATTCTATCAATCCCTCCCACGATTGCCCCAATCGCCATGACCCACATAATGATATCGCTGAATGACATTTCCAAACCTCCAATTCTTGTTTGTTTACAATGCACATCATTCCAGATGATGACATTAAAACCTGTTTCATTGTAATATTGCTATATTAATGATAACGTTAGTTGTGTTTGGCGTCAATATCGTAATTTTATACAAATATTATCCACATAATTTGTGCATTTTACATGAAGGACGGTTGGAATTGCACAATAGAAAACGCGCTGCCTTTTTCGACAGCGCGCATGTAATAAATGTTATATTCTATCAGCCACAATCATGTCTACCCCATTTTCTCGAAAATCATGTATGATTTCTTTTGAAACGGACCAATCTGTGACAATTTTTTCGACACGGTTAAGCGGGCAAACATAGTTCATCGCCGTCACGCCAAATTTACTGTAATCCGCTACAGCTATGACCTTATCCGTTCGTTCAATCATACATCGTCTGGTATTTGCCTCATTTATATGATAATCTGTGTAGCCGCTTTGCAGTGATACGCCGCCAACACCCATTATCAGCTTATTCGCGTAAAAGTTATTAAGATTTTGATCACAAATGTGCCCTGATACCGATAACTCGCCGGAACGCAGCTCCCCCCCCAACAGTATAACTTTGCAATCGGGAATCTGTATCATTTCATGCGCGATCAAGCTGGCGTTTGTGATAACGGTCAGTTCCCTTTTGTCTTTCAAATTGCGTGCTACCTCTAGGGCGGTGGTTCCAACATCAAAAAACAGCGTGTCGCCATCCTTAATTAACTCAGCCGTTTTTATGCCAATCGCGCGTTTTTGGTCGTAATTTTCTACTTCGCGATGGGAGTAGCCAGGTTCCTGACCATATAAGCCGACAGCAACGGCGCCCCCATACACTCGCTTGAGTAAGCCCGCGCTTTCTAAATATTCCAAGTCTCTTCGTATAGTTTCCACAGAAACTTGATACTCGCTTACCAAATCTGATACCTTAATCATGCGATGTGTTTTCACTTTATCGATAATTTCACTTCGTCGCTCTTGCAACATAGTTTTCACCTTTTCCAATCATTTACTACTTGCAGTTTACCACAGAATCCAACTTAAAACAAAAATAAATGTCGCTTGAATAACATTTTCCGTGTCTATTTAGGCTACTGTAGGGGCGGCATTCTGTTTTGTGCAATAGTTCCCTCGGAAACTCGAAACCCGCTTGGGTACTGTCATTCCGGACAAATTCGAAGAATCTTCCCCCCGGTCTGCAGGTAAAAGATTAACCTTGATTTAAAGGATTAGAAGGATTAATAGGATTTCTATAATCTTTAATCAAGGTAATCCTTTAAATCCTATTAATCATGGTCAACTCTTTTGCTCCATGAATTACAGGAAGAGTTTTCAAGGATGCTCTATCCGCGCTTATCCGCCTAATCCGTAAAATCCGCGTGCATATTTTTCTGAACAAATTTATTGCAGGGAATGCGGGTACGCCCACAATGACAAGGGAGAGGGGATTGCGGGTCGAGCCCGCAATGACGAGAGGGTATGCCTATTACCCTATTGCACAGGTTGAAAATTTTGTATATACTCACGAACAAAATTCTGATATAATGTTTAACGTGATAACCCCCAAATTTCACAACGCAGCAAGCTTATGGCTTGCTGTAACCCCCCATTAAATACCCCTTCTCATTTGAGAATGGACAGCCATAATCAGGCTGTCCTTTTTTTGTCATCTTTTTATGTCATAGGAAATTGCGGAAAACTACTCGCGCACAGCGCGATTTGTTCTCCAGTTTCATCCGGAAAATAGCATTGTTAGAATTATTAAGATTTATTTAAGGCATTTGATTTATCCAGACAACATATTTTTGTCCCACGTATTTATTTGAGGTTATATAAGCTTTATTATTTTTCTTTATTTTATTTTGAGGAGGATACTCGTAATGAAAAAGAAAGTCTTTGTGGTTATCACAATACTTGCGTTGGCTGCAATCGGAGTATATCTGGTATTTGGAAATAATGGAGGCAAGGAAAGCCTTCCTGAGGTAGCTGTGGAAACAGCAAAGCTGGATACCATCGTTACCACAGTAAACGCAAAGGGAGAGGTTTCGCTTTTAAACTCCGAGCTGATTTATTCCAGCATAGAAGCTGAGGTTGATGAGGTTTTAGTAGAGAAGAACGACGTAGTGACGGATGGCCAGCCCATAATTAAATATAAGGAAAAAACAAGGGAAAAGCTGGAAAACCAGCTTCGGGACGCCCAATTAAGCGTTCGCACTGCCGAAATAGCCCTTAATGAAGCTAAAATTCCTCCCTCACAAACAACAATTGAAAAAGCGAGAATTGATATTGCCGACGCGGAAAGCTCCATAAAGGACGCTAAATACGCCTTGGAGCAGCTGGAGGATAAAATAGCGCAGCAAAACCGGAAAATTCTGGACGCGGAAAAAAAGCTATCCGATAAGCGAAATTTGCATAACGCGGGAGGCGCTTCTCAATATGAGGTTGACAGTCTTGAAGAAGAGCTGAAGGATTTGCAGGACGTTCTCACGGATTATAACAAGCAAAAGGCACAGGACCAGGAAAAGCTTAAGCAATATGATGACAACCTCAATTATATGAAAATAGTATATGAAGATACTGTTAACCAGCTTAATACCCAGTCTTCAAAAAATACCATAGCCCTAAGGGAGATTGATCTTCAAAAATGCCGCTTGGCCGTTGAAGAAATAGAAGCCGATTTGAGAGACTTCCAGGAAGTTATCTACAGCCCTATAGACGGCACGGTTACAGATTTGAAGGTATCCAGGGGAGAGGTCACCCCTACGGATAAGGTATTAATGGAAATATCCAACATAGAGGACTACATAGTAAAATTAGACGTAAACGAAAGAAACATAAGCAAAATAGCAATTGGGCAAGAGGTGGTCATCGAAGGCTCCGTTCTTGGCAAAGAGACCGTCACAGGCACGGTCACAAAAATAGGTTATATCGCCGAGACAAAAACAAACAGCAACGGTTCTGAGCAGGTAGTCCCGGTTGAGGTGACATTGGACGGAAGCAAGGACGCAAGTCTGCTGAAGCCCGGCTTTTCACTGGAAGCCTCCATTACAACGGATATAAAAGAAAATGTAGTGGTAATCCCAATATTATCAACTCTCAGTGAAAGCGACGGCTCAAGCTACGTGTTTATAGTAAAGGACGACTCCACACTTGAAAAACGGCAGGTTGAGCTGGGAGCTTACGCAGATATGACGGTAGAGGCAATAGGAGTAAACGAGGGTGAAAAAATCGTAGCACAGCCCACAATAGATATGTATGAAGGAATGAAGATTGCCCTGCCCGCCGATATCGAAGAAACCCAGGTTGGAGAAAACGAAGAAGCAACGGAGGTTGATGCCCAATGATGCTTGATGTAAAAGACCTTCGCAAGGTCTATAAAAGCTCAAAGATAGAGGTTGAAGCCTTAAGGGAAGTTAACTTTTCCGTGGATAATCAGGAATTTGTGGCGATAATGGGCTCTTCAGGCTCCGGCAAATCAACTCTTATGAATATATTAGGCTGTCTGGACAGCGTTACGGAGGGAACCTACATATTAGACGGCGAAAACGTGGCGGGCCTTAATCAGAAAAAGCTGGCCGCGATCAGAAATAAAAAAATCGGCTTTGTGTTTCAGTCATTCAACCTTTTGCCAAAGCTGAGCGCCCTGCAAAATGTAGAGCTTCCTATGATATACGGAGGAAGCTCCAAGGCCAAGCGCAGGGAAGCTGCATTGGAAGCCCTTGATAAGGTGGGGCTTACCGACAGGGCCAAGCACAAGCCAAACGAGCTTTCCGGCGGTCAGCGGCAAAGGGTGGCCATAGCCAGGGCGCTGGTCAACACTCCTTCAATAATTTTAGCCGACGAGCCCACAGGGAATCTGGACAGCAAATCAAGCGACGAGATAATGGAAATATTCAAAGGGCTTAACCGGGATGGAGCCACTATAATAATGGTAACCCATGAGCCGGACATAGCGCAGCGGGCCAAGAGGGTCATTACCTTTAAGGACGGCTGCATTATAAGCGATAATCTGAATAACTAAGGAGGGTAAGGATGAATCTAATAGAAAGCATCACCTCCGCAGCCGCCAGCGTATATAGTCATAAGCTCCGCTCAACCCTTACGATGCTGGGTATCATCATTGGTATCGGCTCCGTTATCATGATAGTAGCAGTGGGAACCGGGGTGAAAAATTCTGTTTTTAATGTAGTAAGCGGTATAAATCAGTACTTTATTGAGGTTTATCCTAACACCTATACCTGGGATGACCTTATGACCTTAGACGATGCCGAAGCAATCGGGAAAATCCCCAATGTTTCCATGGTGACAATGCTGTCGGAATGGTGGGGCCTGGAGCTGGAGCTGAGAATCCCGGGAGAGTACGAGGAAGGAAGCCTGGCGGGCACCGACAATAATTATATGGTTCTGGAGGATGTAAATATTTCGAAGGGCAGGTTTATATCAAAAAACGACGTGGATAATAAAAGCCGGGTAGCTGTCATACGTCCTGAAATAGCCCTTAAGGTTTTCGGCAGGGTAGATTGCCTGGGCGAAAAACTAGAAATAAATGCCTGGGGCGTCACGGAGCAGTTCACCGTTATAGGTATTTTAAAAGGTACCGACGAAAACGTCGTCAGCTCTATGCTCAACACTCCTCTGAGCCGAAGCCTGGCGGTAATACCTATTACAACCATTATTGAAATGTTCGGTTATGAGGATAAGATAGACTATTTTGGCGTAGGCATACGCGATGTCTCCAAAACCACAGAAACCTCCGCGGAAATAACCAACCTGCTGCACCTCAGGCATAATAATAAGGATGTTTATTACACCCAAAGCATGTCAAACCAGTTCGACATGATAGACGGCATGCTGAACGCGGTTACAGGCTTTGTAAGCTTTGTGGCTGGCATTTCCCTGTTCGTAGGCGGGGTTGGAGTAATGAATATTATGCTTGTATCCGTCAAGGAGCGTACAAGAGAAATAGGCATACGAAAATCCCTGGGGGCCACCAATGGAAACATTAAATTTCAATTTTTGCTTGAATCTATCATGCTAACACTGATTGGCGGGATAATTGGCGTAGTGCTTGGAGGGCTCTTGGCTATACTTGCGTGCTCGGTTATCAGCGGTCTTATGCTTACTGAGGTTATCCCGGTTGTAAGCCTGCCGGTAATTGCTATCGCCTTTGGGGTATCTTCTGCCGTAGGGCTCAT
>Ga0153949_1000488_pt1 | contig 13850 bp, 7 predicted proteins | sample TSNJ033MetaG_FD_104705 | JGI IMG/M metagenome (GOLD analysis project Ga0153949, IMG submission 104705) | Attine ant fungus gardens microbial communities from New Jersey, USA - TSNJ033 MetaG | ecosystem: Host-associated > Fungi > Mycelium > Unclassified | place: USA: New Jersey, Wharton State... | reverse complement strand
CAAATCGTCATGAATGAATCACTTGTCAAATTGCCGGCACTGTGAACATAGCCAACAAGCTGTGAACACGGATAAACGGAACCGTCGGGAGCTACCGATACGATTCGTTCCCCCGCGGCGCAGCCCCTAATGCCTGCGCGCAGGGCAGTTAAAGGATTTGTATCTTTCATAAGAAACGCAGAAGCACAGTCAACCCGCAGCATTAGCTGGGGATACTGATGTTTTGTGTGTGTCAGCCAGTTTTTAAAAAGCTTAAGCTCTTCCGCGTCAGGATTTTCGTTATTCCATCTGCCGCGATCGGCAGTAGGTTTATAGCGCAGAAATATAAGACGCTTATACCCGCATTTTAATAATAATTCCACCAATTTGTCCATATTACGGATAGAAAACCGGGTCATAATGATATTCGCGCCAATGCCGATACCGGCATTGGCGGCATATTCCGCCAGCACGCGTAATTTTTCGGACGTATACTCAGCGTTATTAATAAGTTCCTCAGACCGTATGCCTATATGTAATGACTTAACATGCTTTAGCGTATCCTCCCATTGAGGTTTCAGAACATATTGCCCCGTTGTAATGTGAACAACCAGCCCTCTGCCGGCGGCATGTCTGATAATATCGCTTATATCCGTCCGCGCAAACGGCTCTCCACCGCCAACGGCTAACTGAAAGACGCCATTGTCAGCGAGAATATCGATTATGTTACACATTTCCACTGTGTTCAGTTCTTGATACGCGGGCGGTTTTTGCCTGCGAACATAGCAATCTGGGCAAGTCTCGTCACATCGGTAAGTTACGGCCAGATGAACCGTTTCCGGCGTGGACAGATTTATATGCGCCGAATCACGCGGCGCGAAGGTTATGTCTTTCTTGCGCATCACATGATCTGGTATAGCCGGCCAAACAGACGCGCCTGTTATCATCGGTAAATGCTCTATGATATTCATGGTCAGCAGCACAGGCAATATTGCGCGTACTTGTTTTTGACGTAACAAAGCACGTATGTCTGCGGCGCCTGTTTTCCGAAGCCATGCAAGCAGCTTGCAAGCCTCATGGTCTACCTCAAGGGTGTCTCCAGTTGACCTATGAAACACAATGCCGCCAAAATATTCTTCTCTAATCCTTACGTCATCCGATAACCGCACTGCTCCTTCTTTCAGCATAAAGTTTCCGTGTCGCATCAGATATCCTCCGTTATTCTTTGTCAGCTTCTTTCCGCAAAATCGGGTTCATTCGGAAAAAAGCTTAATATTTTGTGCGCCTTATCGCTTTAGGTTGCATACAATGCCCTTAAACATTTTATCAGATGAGAAAGGAAAAATAAATGCAAACAGCGCGAACGACGCTTTTATTGCCGTGAAAAAGGCTGTGTCCTTGCAGAAATTGAAATGCCAAAAAAGCATGGAACCGTCGAAGCCCCATGCTTTCATAGTGTTAATATTATCTGGTTACAAGGTTGTCTTTGATTTTTTCCACTTCACCAATCGGCAATTCTGTATATTTAGCGATAGTTTCTATGTCCAGCCCATTTTTCAACATGCTTATGACTACTTCTGTTTTTCCTTCTGTTTTTCCTTCTGCTTTTCCTTCTGCTTTTCCTTCTTTTTTCGCATCTTCTTTGGCAAATTTGATAATCAATAAATCGTCAACATACATTTTTATCGCCTCCCATATTTTACTAAAATCTCCTTCATTAATAAACTTGTTTGTCAATACTGCCGACATAATCATGATTTTCTCGTTTTCTTCCCTCGATTCTGAGATTAGCGGGGCCAGTTCTACAACCTGTTCAAGCATTTCAGCCACATTCTTGTATTTACTGTGATACAAAGGCAGATAGATCAATTCCAACTCATTAACCGTTTCTTTGTTTTCAATCTGAGTTTTTATCTTCTGTAGGAGCGCGTCGCCATCACGCTCACCCAGGTTAATTATAACGGGGGTGAACCTTATCATTTCGTTTTCAAAATAAGAAGTATGCTGTTTTCTGTTTGTAAAAACAACAGTAGTGAAATTAGTCTTATACATACGCAGATAATTCAAATTATAAGAACAGAAGCGCAGCATATCGTCAACACTAATATCCGCTTCCCATTCGGCGTGAAGCCCTGTTTTATCTTTTAACATGAAGCACATATCGGTAAAGTTTTTATTAACCTTAACCTCTGTCATTTCCGTGTTTAGAGGTTCCTCTATCATTGCCAAGTCCAAACCTAAAAAATCCAGTGTTTTGTTTTTATATAGCATTAACGCTTCTTTGAAAACAGAATCATAGTTATTATGGATTTCTTTTACATTGTCCAATTTCTTTAACCTCCTATAATGCAAGTAAAGCAAATGCCTATACTTAATTATACACCTAAAGCTGTGCTTTTTACAGTGAATTATTGATGCTTTTTGCTTTTTGCTTATTATAAGGAGCAAGCTTAAGTCCGGCTAACAGAAAAAACGCGCCGGCAATCATAAGCGCGGCCAATAAATACAGCACGTAAATATAGCTATTTGTAGCATCGACGATCACTCCGATTATGTATGTGAAGAGCGCTTGCCCTATCTGGGTCGCGCCTATGAATATTCCAAGTACTTTGTTGAAGCTTTTGGGCCCAAACGCCTCTATACTGGCAAAGGACGGGATGGTATAACTGATTGTACCTAAAAAAGACTTGCATATGATTGCCGCCATGACAGATATCATAGTCATCGAGGTTATGGTCATTCTCATCAAGAAAATGTGGAGCACGGCGAATATAGCTGTGTATATGATGGTTATCCTAAGCCCGACCTTGTTGGTAACTGGGCCGCAGATGTACATGCCGACGGTCCCAAGGAGCGTGGAGATTGAAAGCATGTTTGCCGACATCGTCGGATCCATCCCGTAAAACTGCCAGAACGCCGCGGTTACCCCTGCGAAGGTTGTTATCGCTGTCATCATGAAAAACGCCAGGTACATCAGATAAAAAGCGGGCTGTTTGAAGTGTGACACTTCCCCCGTCGATACGGAAGCAACATCATTAAGGAGCTCCGCTGACGGCGCGGCCGCGGCTTGCATTATGCCGGCTCCAAGCGCTTTTTGGCCATACATTTCGGGAGATTCCTTTATTAAAAACAGGTTGATCAGCACTGTCAAAACAACCTGCGCTGCCGAAAAGACAAGGTATGCGGTTCGCCATGTTAATAAATTTAACAGCTGCCCCGCAATGAATACATACACCGCCGCCCCCAGACTCATAAACGCAAAGGCTGCGCTCGTGACAGTCGCTCTTTTATCAACAAACCAATTCGCTATAAGCATGGTCGCCGGAGCCGTCATACCGAAAGCAAGCGCAAAGCCGCTCACCGCGCCTGCGATATACAGCATCCAAACGTTTTGCGATAAGCTTAATATAATAGCGTACACCCCCATTAACAGCGAACCCAGCATGAACGTTTTTTTAGGCCCGATTTTTATTGCCAGCTTATTAAGTAAAAATGTGTTGGTAAAGAATGAGACTATCGTCGTGACAGTGCCTATTAGCAGCACGGCGCTTAACGTATAGCCTCCGGAGTTGAGAATTTGCGGTATAAACACCGAGAAGGTACTGATCGTCCCGGTGGTGCAGAATAACGCCAGGGCAATACCAATCGCAACCGTATAGCCCGAGAAAATAGCTTTTTTTGACATGCTTCCATCTTACTCCTCTCAAAATATGATGTTACAAAAAAGATGTGACAGCATGACAGAATTATCGGTTAGAATTTTTTTCTGTAGGGACGGCATTCTTGTCAAGCCCGTAATCTGCCCAACGCCTATCATTGTATGCGGGCGTATGCGGGCGGCAGAATGCCGCCCCTACAATACGGTATGAATAGTTATATACGGTTTGCAACTACCCAGCCGTCATGTATTGCGTCGCCGATCAAATTAGGCTTAGCACAGTCGCCAATCTTGTACAGCTCCTCAACCTGTCCATCTAATTCTTTATAGAGCTTGTTATTACGTACATAGCCCCTGCACAACACAATATTATCGCACTTGATCTCCGTCTTCTCTTTGTCAGCTCCAGCGAAGACAGCTCCATCGTCGGTAATTTCGATAAGGTCCAGACCCAGCTTGATGACAACGCCATATTCCTTAAGCTTCATCATAAGTCTCTGCTGCATAGGGGAGCTGTTGTCTTTAGCGACTTCAAACATGCTGGTGCGGCGAGTTGTAAGGATTACTTGCTTACCTTTTTTAGCTTGACTATAGGCTATTTCTGCGCCAACCAAGCCGCCGCCAACCATAAGGACTGTCTGCCCAAGCTCCATATTTCTGTCGCCGGTAAATTCCATAACAGAACATACATGGGGCTTATCACTGCCTGGTACCCTTGATTTTATGGGAGTAGTACCTGCCGCGACAATCACGGCGTCGTAATTGCCGTCCAAAACTGTCTGCGCTGTTGCTTCCTCATATATAACGTTGATATTGCGCTTTTTCATCTGGGTAACGTAATAATCAATGAGAATCTGAATGTCACCCTTAAAGTCAAGATCAAAGGCCGCCTCATGCATTACGCCGCCCAGCTTGCGCTTTTCATACAGAGTAACCTCATGACCCCGGGCTTTAGCCAGCAAGGCGGCTTCCATTCCGGCAGGGCCGCCGCCCACGATGCAAACCCTCTTTTTCTTTGCAAGAGGCGCGATTTCGCGATAGCCCGTGAGATTGCAGCGCGGATTTACAGCGCAGCGCATTTCCGCCGCGGAGCTATACGTTTCCGGAGTACCCACGCATCCCATGACGCAGCGGATGCAGGGAACGATATCCTCCGGCCTGTCTTCTCTCAGCTTCTTTACCCAGTCGGGATCAGCCAGTATAGGTCTTCCCAAGCCAACGTAATCCGCTTTACCGTCAATTAAAACCTGCTCCGCGATATCCGGGGTAGTCAAGCCGCCGTCAATTATGATCGGCGCTTTGACACCGGCTTTTTTCATTCCCTCCGCAATAGAAAGAAAATCACCGCGAGGATCATACTGAATGTTGATCGATCGGACATTGCGGCCCGAACCGCCAACCACATGCAGCGCGGCAATTCCGGTTTTCTCCAGGGTTTTCGCGTAGAAAATCCCCTCTTCCATTGTAATGCCGCCGTCCTGGTCAAAATCACAGCCGGTCATACGCGCTATGATTGGGAAATCACGCCCGCATTTTTCCTGTATGGCCTCAATAATCTCGACATAAAGACGAATCCTGTTCTCCGGAGTGCCGCCGTACTCATCGGTTCTTCTGTTGTAGAAGGGCGTGCAGAACATGTTGATAAGATGCCCCAGCGCTCCATGGACCTGTACGCCGTCAAATCTGGCCATCTTGGCACGCCATGCCGCCATGGCGAAATCTTCTTTAAGATTAACGATTTCTTCTCTTGTAATACCCCTGATTGGGAAGGGGTAGACCCCTCCCACCATTTCAATCATTTCCGACGGGCCCAAGGAATCCTTTTTACCGGCCTGAGAGAGCTGCTTACCAATATGGTTGATCTGCAATACGCATTTTACGCCATAGTCATGGATGCATCTCGCGAGCAAGTTCATCCCCGTTATATGGCTGTCTTTGGAAATACCAAAAACATTGTTTTTGCTCTTGCTCAACTCCTCATCTATGTAGGTACTCTCCACAACGATAAGTCCTGTGCCGCCCTTGGCCTTATCTATGTAAAATTGGATTCCTCTGTCCGTCACATGACCGTCATCGTCGGCATTGATGGAGCCCATGGGGGCCATAACGATTCTGTTTGGGATTTCCAAGGGGCCCATCTTTCCGGGTTTCAATAAAAGCGGGTATTTCTTGCTCATTAATTTACCTCCAATAATTATCCTAAGCCCAACGTTTTAATGGCTGATTCTATAGTAGGAATATCAAAAAGCGCCATATAAGCCGGAACGCCAATGCCCATATTTTTGGCCGCGATTTTGTTCATTCGGCCATAGTAACTATTTAGAGATATATCCGGGTTGCATCGGGCCACATCGCATCCCCCCTCGAAGGCTATCGCTATGTTGGAATGAACATACTGCAATGATGAGAAGCCAATGGCTTCAAATATGGCTTCCACTTCCTTGCCGAAGGATTCAAGAGTTGTATTCGTGCCATATGTGAACATAGCGACACATAGAGTCTCTTTCGGTAGGAGCTTTCCATCTACCGGCACATATTTATGACCGACCTCAAAAATGCGTACTTCGTCAGCGCCGCGCTCATAGTTACGGGCCAGTATGGTCTCCATGGCAAACGTAAGCACAGTGCGTATGGTCGTAAAATTACCCAACGGTTCGACAAGACGAAAGCCTCTGTTGTTGGCGTCCCACGTTTCTTGAATCATATTCATTTTTTTGTGAAAGCCTTCCGGATACATAGTGTCGCCATAGGTTTCCATGTAGCCTATTTTGCGAAGCGCGTCAGCAAGCCGGTATTCCAGGCTATAGCCTCCTGACGCCGCATTGCTCTTGAACCGGCTCAAAAAAGTTACATCGTTATCATACAAGGCCGCTCTATCCGTCAAAGAAAAGTACTGCATGGCAAACCAGTCAACGTCGAGCACGAATACCCAGCTTGCGTAATCGGCGCTTTTTATACCGCTTACCGCCAAAGCCTCGTCGCTGGCCGGGCCGGTATAACCGAGATCAAACACTTTCCCATCCGCCTGATTTCGCGCGGTGATCTTATAGGATGAGCCGCCGGCGGATTCCAAGTCAGCTGAAGAGCCCAGGCCGAAAAGCGTGACCGCATAACGGTTCCATAGAGCCTTCCAAGCTTCAACCGTCAGACCCTCTTCGGCCACGAACCCTTCAATTTGGAGGTGCATGGGGAATTGAGGCTCTTTTTTATGGATACGGCCATAAGTCACAAGACGAATAGGAGGATGAAGCTCCAAAGCTCGCAAATGCGCCGGCAGGATTCTGGTACGTACAAGCAAGCTTCCCTCTCCCAGAAGAATGGGGTCGCTTTGCCAGCCAAAAGCATCAGCCGGCTCCTCCCATGTGGCGAATGTCACGCTTGGTTCTTCGACTTCTAGGCCCTCGCCATTATCCTCAAACCGGAAGCCCATTAAATGAAACGCCTCTTTCAGCTTGTCTGCGGCTTGCGACAGGGGATGTCTGAAAAAAGAATTTGAACTTTGCATTATATTTCACCCCTCGATATAATTAGTTGAAGCTTATGAATAAAGGTTATCAAGCTTTTATAGCCTCATCAGAAGTCTCCTTTGGCAGACGCAAAAAGATAAAGCCGAGGGACACCGCGACAGCGCACAAAATAGTCGCCAACAGGAATACGCTGTTGTAGCCCATCCCCGCGTTCATAATCACACCGGCAAATGCGCTGAAAACGCATGAACCGCCGGTGGAAGCAAATGAGAACATGCTTTGGGCATATCGGTAATCCTCAGGTTTTACCTCCTTCTGGAAAAAGGACGGGAAAGTGGCTTGAGGAATCATTGTCCCGAACCCGCCTATCGCGGTTGCCGCGTAAATGACAAACATAGGGGATGTAGCTCTCAAGCTAAAGAAGATGAAGCATGCTAAACCACACATAAACATACCGAGGAGCGCCATAGGGCGAAAGCGCTTTGCGAAATTTTTGCCTACGAACGCGCCGATAAAACCGCTGCAAATCGCCTGTACAATGGTTTGCGGCATCGTAACGGTGGCGCTTACGGTGGAAGAAACCTGCATGATCTGCTGAGAATACGCGATCGCGTAAGCTCCCGTGCTGGTGTTGTAGCCGTTTAGAAGCATGATGCAAACGAAAACAGCGGCAAAGCTCTTATACTTGAAAACCCTTATAGGTACCGACGGGTTAGAATGCTTGCTCTCCCGTCTAAGCAGCAGTACCAGAGAGATGATACCCACCGCGATCATAACGCCGCTGACGGCGCTTATCCACTCGAACTGCTTTCCTCCCAGGCTAAGCCACAATACAATGCCTAAAAGAGCAAAGACCAGCAGGAATATACCTCCGAAATCGAACTTGCCCTGCACCTTGTTTGTCTTGATATTGGGGTAAATCACCAAAATGACGGGAACCGAGACGATCATAAGAGGCAGATAGGAAATCCACCCGAGACTGACATAACCGGCGTCCATCAGCCACCCGGTGGCCAGCGGGCCAAGAAGGGAGCCTACAGATCTGACGGCCACAAGATAACCAAAAAATTTGGGACGCTCATCAGGCTCCGTCACGTCGGTGATCAGAGAATATGGAGCGGAGATATACAATCCTGTGCCAATGCTCTGCGCGCAATATAAGACAAGGAAAAGAATTGGATTTAATGTAGCCGTCATCAACACGATGCGGACGCCAAGCTGAATAAACACGCCGCCCAAGGTGACCGCCTTGCTGCCGAACTTGTCGCACAGCGATCCAACCAGCGGCAGCGACAGCAACGTGCCGAGGGTACCCAGCGCTGTACTAAGGGGGTAAAAATCCATGCCGCCAATTGCAGTCAGCTGTTTCGGAAGCAGGACGCTTGAACCGTAGCCGGACGCGGAAAACCCCGCGTACAGTATGTAAACAGCAATTATGAACACTAACCTTTTGCCTTTTGACATCGGAACTGTGACATTTGACATAGTTTGGCTCATGATAATACTACCCTCCTACCATGTGCTCTTACTGCAGGCAGCAACGTAATCCTGGCCTAACAGTTTCTCGCGGAAGCCTTCCTTTAATTCTTCATGAGTAAACCTCTCGTGATCCTCAGACTTAGTTAGCTGTGTAGTGGGCTTGACATTGGATAAGAGTCTGACTTCACCGGAAGAATAAAACGCGAACACCTCGCCGCTGATGTGAGCGCCATCCTCGCTGCACAGGAAAGCGACGATAGGGCCAAGGTTGTAGGGATCGCCGTGTCTCTCTTCCGACAGCTTAAGTACCGCAGGGTCAGGCTCTTTGCCTGTGATCACCTTAACGTTGCGAACCAGTTTGTTGTATTCCACCGCGTGAGAAGGAGAACGGCCTTGCGGGCAGTAGCAGTTAACGGTAACGCCATGCTTCCACAGATCTCTCGCTGCAGCCCAAGTCAAGCCGACAACAGCGCAATTGCTGGTGCAGTAGGCCACATTATCGGCCATACCCATAAATGCCTCTGAGGAAACGTTAAAAACCCGGCCATAGCCTTGCTTGATCATATGCGGTACGGCAAAGTGCATCAGGTTAAAGCTGCCCTTTATCTTGGTGTTGGTGAGCATATCCCAATGCTCTTCGGTGGTTGACATGACGGTACCGTGTCCCGTGCCGGCCGCGTTGTTAATGATGATATCGATACTGCCGTAGGTATCGATGGCGAAATTCACAATCTTCTCAGCGGTAGCCCAATCGGAAACATCGCCGTAAAAAGGAGCGGCCTCGCCGCCCTGGGCCTTGATCATCTCGGCGGCGCTCTCAGCATCACCGGCAAGCTCAAGCAATTCGTTCCAGTCTGATTCCGGCATGTCCTCCTTCTTATGCTTTCTGAAGGCCCCGGAACCGGGTTTTCTGTTGTTCGTGATAATCTTTACGCCCTGTTGCGCCAGATAAAGGGCGACGCCTCTACCGATTCCCTGACCGGAGCCGGTTATTATTGCTACTTTACCTTCCAAATTTGCTCCCATTGTTTTTACCTCCACTCTAAAATTTTTGTTCTCGGCCGAACGAACTTGTATATTTTCACTTAATATTATTGTATATGCATATACATTTAGTCAATTCTACACAATAGACTTAATGAACCCTACAAAATGTACACATGCAAAAAAACTACCCAACGGGCAGTTTTTTAATAGTTTTATAGTATTATTATACAACGTTTCGGCCGGTTTACCGCAGGCTTAGTAATCCAGCATATACATACACATTCGGATATACATTCGGCCGGCCGGTGATTTTAAATCCTCGCCTATAAACTCGTTGATGCGGGAAAGTCTTTGTAAAAGCGTGCTGCGATGCAAATAAAGAATTTTTGCTGTTTTTGCGGCGTTCATTTCATTGTCTAAATAGACGCGCAGAGTAGTCCAATAGTCTGCGGCGGATGCCTGGTCATACTTTTTTAATGCCGCAACCCGGTTGGACAGCATATCCTCCGAGGCTAATTCACCACTGCAATGAAGCAGCATGTACGGCAAAACAAAGTCTTCAAATCGATAAACACTTTTTCCCGGCTGAAGCATATTTCCTGTTTCCAAAGCGCAGCATGCCTGACGATAATAGCCGCGGACCTTTTTGATATCTTCAAATATAATACTCAACCCTATTTGTATATCCATATCGGTTAAAAAGGGAGAGACGGTATTAACTATAGAATCCGGCGAAGCTTCCGTACGCAACCGTATAAACGTTACTATTTCCGCTTCTAAAGGTATGGAAATGCATCTGGGAAACAAATTATCAAAAGAAGCGCAAATATAATCCACATGTGAAAAACGACCTATCTCTACGTATTGAACCTTCATACAAACCCAACGGGGTGATTCTGACATATCCGGTTCTAATACTTTATTTAAGCGGTAATTATCTACCGGTAACGAATTAAGGAGATCTTTTATTACGGATCTGGCGGACATAGTTCGTTCATGCATTATGTTGTACCGTATGCTCAGAGCTTTCTTAACATACTCGCTGAACTTGTTAAGTAAAACAAACTCACTTTGTCTAAACGGCCGGGTAATTGCCGATAACGTAACGCATCCTTCGTAATTGTCCTCCAAATATATATTGATACGATATCCCCATTGCCCGCCGTCGATAATCTCTCCGTAATTATAAAGCAAGGGCTTTTTTCGGTCGCCTTCTTGTAGCTTTATATTATAAATTTCTTTCAATTTATATATTTGTTTAGCGGGAACTGTATCCCCGCTCGTCATTTCCCATTCGGGCGAATCCCCTTCCGTATCTTTATGTACGTTTCTTGCTAAAATTTTTAAGTTTTTATCTACCACTGTGATTTGATTTTCAAAAATATGTATGCTTTGGTAAACCATCTTAAGGATATCCGCATCCTGTTCAATTATTTGCCATAGGAGTTCATTCCATTCATCGTAACGGTTAAATAACGACTGTATCAAATTAAATATGCCATGCAAATCGTTCAAATTCTGGATAACCAATATGGAATTATATCCGTCCAACCATCCGGTTGGAGGCATCCCTCCTATACAAACTACCATTTCGCCGGATGTTTTTTGAGGTGCGGCAGGGAGCATATCATAACGGGCAACATATACCTTGCACTGATTAAAATCCGTATTTGGTTCATAGAGCACCGGCCGGCCCAAGGTCAGAGATTCGTCTTTTGGGCCGTACCGCTGAATCTCAAATAGCTGGGACAGATTATCATAAATTATATCTGAGTTAAGCTTCATCCGAATCGCTCCTTGGAGAAATTATATATGTAGGATACATTAATAAAAAACGAAAGTAAAGGAAAGGGACTGTTTCAAAAGAACAGCCCCTTTCCTTTATAGTTCACACGCTAACCTGTGCAATCCCCACCCATACGTCATTGCGGGCTCGATCCGCAATCCCCACCCATACGGGATTGCGGGTCAAGCCCGCAATGACGGGGGTAACTTTTCCTATTCCTCTTCCCACCAATACCAGGTCCAGGCTTCGGCGTTGGTACCGAAATCCCTTACATAGTTATGACCAACCACGGCCTCGATCATATCGGCGTAAGCCCAGTGAGATTCATCCAAATCGGAGAAGAAAACTATATCCTTCGGTATATTGGAAATATCGATCTTCCTGTGGCAAGCCCGGTTTATAATTGATACTACCTCGGCCCGGGTTATAAACGCGTTAGGCTTAAAGGTGCCGTCGGGGTATCCGCTTACATATCCCCTGGATGCCGCGCTGTTAACATAAGGCGCGGCCCAATGGCCATCGGGCACATCCTCAAAGGTTGATTCTCCTTCTACCATTCCGAAAAGCTTAGACAGTATAACGGAAAATTCCGCCCTTGTAATATTGTTATCCGGCCGGAAATCTCCTTCCGGATAACCCGTTAAGACGCCCTGGTCAGCAAAGTACAATATTGCCTGTCCATAAAAGCTTTCAGCGCTTACATCGGTGAATGGCGAAGACAGCTCCTCGTATTTGCCGGCGTCGTCTATCAGACGGAACAGCATCATAGCCACCTCGGCCCTGGTGACAATAGTATCGGGCCTTATAGTGCCGTCGCTGTACGCGGTGATGTATCTGGCGTGAGAGCCTGTGTCCCTCACTACCCCGTCGTCATCCGCGGTTTCCGCTTCCGTTTCTACTTCGATTTCTTCAACTAATTCGGGCGCCGGCCTGGGGCCTCCGCCTCCTCCTCCGCCTCCGCCTCCTATGGCGGGTTGAGCCGTCCATTGGGCGTATAGGGTGAGGTTGTCGTTAAGAGTTATGGTTGCTCCCGCGTAATAAGTGGTTCCGCCGCCGTTAGCCTCGGTATTCCATCTGCTAAAGCTATATCCTGAACGGCTGAAGCCTGCGGAAGACACTGTTAAGACCGTATCCTTCGCGCCGGGTATGACAGACGCGCCTGTATGTGTACCTCCTTCTCCGCCGTTGTCGTTGTAGGTTATATTCACATAGGTTTCTCCGTCGTGAGTCCACTGGGCGTAAAGAGTAACGTTGCCGGTCAGGGTTATAAAATCTCCCGGGGTGTAGGAGGTCCCTGTGCCGTTGACAGCGGTGTTCCAACCATTAAATGTGTGACCAAGCCTGTCAAAGCCGGCCGTGGCCTGGGAAACCACCGTATCCGTCCCGCCGGGTATGATTCCGGGGCCTTGGTAGCTGCTGCCCGTTCCTCCATTGGCATTATAGGTCACTCTGTAATAAGTAGAACCGTCGTGTATCCATTGAGCATACAGAGTTACATCACTGCTTGGCATTATTGTAGAGCCTATAGCATAGCTGGTTCCTGTTCCGTCCGCTTTGGTATTCCAGCTGTTAAGCTTGAAGCCTGTACGGCTTATTCCATAACCGGCCGGGTCTATTACCACATGTCCGTACCCCTCATATACTGTGACCGAATAGCTCCCTGTTCCGCCGTTGGAATTATACTTCACCTCATGCCTTGGAGCGCTCTCATCTATCCAAACAGCATAAAGAGTTATATTGCTGTTAACCGTTAAACTGTACCCTATCAAGTAATCTGTTCCGGTTCCAGCAGGGCTGGTGTTCCATCCCATTAATACATAGCCTGTACGGCTTATTCCCGCCTGACTTTGGGTATATACGCTATGCTTGCTTCCCAAAGAAACCGACACCGAGGTTCCTCCTGATCCGCCGTTGGCGTTGTAGGTCACTGTACAGTCGTTTACCTTCCACTGGGCATAGAGAGTTATGTTGCTGTTCACCGTTATGGCGCTGCCTGCGGCGTAGCTGGTTCCGCTGCCGTTGGCGGCTGTATTCCATCCTGTAAAGGTGTAGCCTGAGCGGCTTATTCCTACATTGCCCGGATACGATATTGTATAACTGTTACCCTGGGTTACCGGGTACTCCGATGTTGATCCGCTGCCGCCGTTGGCATTATAGGTCACCGTATAAGTAGTTATGGCTATCCACTGGGCATATAGAGTTATATTGCCGGTCACCGTTATAGAAGAGCTTGCGTTGTATGTTATCCCAGTGTTGTCTATCTTCCAACCGGTAAAGGTGTATCCCGAACGGTATATCCCTACCGCGCTGTTTGATAATATGGTGTAGCTGCCTGCCGCCGTTTCAACCGTATAGCTTCCCGAACCGCCGTTAGCGATATAGTACACATTGTAGGTAGTTGTTCCTGCATACTGCCACTGAGCGTACAGAGTTATATCACTGCTTACCGTTATGGAAGAGCCTGCGTTGTAAGTTGTCCCAGTGTTTTCTATCT
>Ga0153949_1000484_pt1 | contig 13861 bp, 14 predicted proteins | sample TSNJ033MetaG_FD_104705 | JGI IMG/M metagenome (GOLD analysis project Ga0153949, IMG submission 104705) | Attine ant fungus gardens microbial communities from New Jersey, USA - TSNJ033 MetaG | ecosystem: Host-associated > Fungi > Mycelium > Unclassified | place: USA: New Jersey, Wharton State... | reverse complement strand
ATTCTTAGATATATGTAATAAAAGACTTGACGAGGGAAATGCTATGACTTATAATCAGACAGCACAGCACAGCACAGCACAGCACAGCACAGCACAGCACAGCACAGCACAGCACAGCACAGCGGTAGAAGACCGTCTTTTTCAACTTGCCCCAAAACGCTCTGGACCACTGGAGCGTTTTTTCCGTCCCCTGACCCTTAGTGCTGAGGGTCAGGTTAGAGAAGTAAAGAAAAAAATAATAAAGAATCATAAAGAAAGGGAAAAGGTATTATTATGACACCAGAAAAGAAACGTAAACTACGGAACATTGCCATCCTCTCCTTGCTTGGCTTAATCGGCGTTACTTTCGCTTTTCAAGCTTTCAATCAGCAGGCTATCAATGACCGCTTGCGGGAGAATACCCCCGGTGGGCGAGTCCATGACTACTACAACCGAAACACAGAAAACAAAGATGTCTTTGTTGAAAACTTTGGCACTGTTCCCCTCATGGCCAGGGTGCGCCTCTCGGAATTCTTGGAATCACGTTCCCCTGGAGAGACAGCATTTACCCCATTAGTCGCAGGGACGACACGTGAGAATATAGACAGCTGGACCACTTGGATCCCAAGTTCTAACAACACAGGTCAACGTGAAAGCAGCCATGCTTCAAATGCCTTCAATCGTTATTCTAACCTCATCTTGGGCTGGTCCCGCTCAGGGCAAAGTGCCCCATGGTTCATGCCCACCTTCAACCACAATAACCTAGATCTCAGTACAGCTGCGGCAGGCCATGCCCGGGACTATATTGCAGGCTCAGGGGCAACCGACGCGACAACCGATGGCACCACTCATCCCGGTGATGGTACAGATGCTTATTGGTCAAGTGGGGATACTTATGATAACAGTGGGGCAACCTGGCCCGGAGAAACCGTTACACATCAAGCCATACAAAACCTCCCACAAGACCGTGCCCCAATGACTATCGCACAGTGGGCTAACCTTCCTAATAATGAAAAGGTGGGGAACTTCTGGGTGATTGACTACCAAACGGGTTGGGCTTACTGGGCCAACCGCCTGCGGGCCGGGGAGGCCACCTCTTACCTGCTTGATGCCGCAGAAATGACAGCAGAAACAGATACTATCCCAGGCGAATATTATTATGGTATCCATGTAGATAGTCAGTTGATTAGTCCGGACCGTACAGAGGAGTTTTTAGGCACAGATTCTGAAGGTGCCCACCATACTTATCTGCCAGACTTTCTTGATGCGGTAAGTATAGGCTCGATTGATAACAACTGGGGGAATCCAGGTCCAGATGAGGACAGTCAACCTGGGGATATTAACTTTAGAATCATGGCTCCAGGTACTATCTTCACCATGGCCGGGGAGCAATACCGTTACCTTGAAAACTTGGGATCTGGAAACATATGATTATTCGTAATCATATGTTTCCAAATACAACCTTCAATAATCAAAATACTGTACTTGAAAGTTGGTATGGACAACTTGATACTGCAGTACAATCCATAGTTCAACCTGTATATAATGAGTTCACTACAGGAATGTTTCCAATAGAAGATGCTGGTGATGGTAGTCACTGGTGGATTGTCGATAATCTAGACTCTAATCTTGAAGTTGTGGCAGACGTGACCAGAGTTACACAAGGGGCTGGTAGTAGTCCTCAGGCTTTCGCACTTTCTCTTGCGGATGTGAATCGTTTGTCTGGAGAAGATTTAGCTTTCCCCAACCCTGTACAGCGTTTAGCTGCGGGAGGGGACCATATGGCATGGTGGACACGTACTCCTAGTACTAATCTCCGTGCTTGGACTGTGAGTACCCAAGGTACTCTGTTTACCATGGTAAACACTTACAACGGTCCGCTTAGAGGCGTCCGCCCCGCCCTCATCATTCACCAGTAACCCAAACCAGACACAAGAAAATGTTCCTAGGACAACATCCTTAAAGCAAAAAAAACATCAAAACCATACTTTGATGTTTTTTTGTTTATACATAAAGACCGCTTGAGTTCTGCGCGCAATAAGAAAATTCATCCCTTGCTATAGGTCAGTGTTGATTACTTGAAAAAGTGTATATGGAAGTGCTAGCACGGCTCAACTTAATAACGTTACCTTATCAAGAGTTCTTATGAAGACTTTATGCTGTGGAGAAGGAGATTTCAAAAACGACAAATGGCTAAATTATGCCACCTTTGTTATAATAGGAGAGATTAACCGACAAGAGGAAAAAATAGAAATGAATGATTTTACTGTTAGAGCACATACGAATATTGCCTTGATTAAATATTGGGGGAAGGCGGATGTGGCGCTGAATATTCCTACGACAAGTTCTTTATCGATGACTTTGGATCAATTTTATACCACGACATCTGTTGCCTTTGCTGATCAGGATCAACTGATTTTAAATGGTGTGGACACTGATGCCACTCGTGTGCATCAATTTTTAGAAATGCTACGTGCCAAACATGGTTCTTTTCCAGGTGTTTTAGTCACTTCTGAAAATCATGTACCAACTGCTGCAGGACTTGCTTCCTCAGCTTCAAGCTTTGCCGCATTGACAGGTGCAATGTTTGGTCTTCTCGAATTGCCAGCTGATTTGACAGAAATGTCACGGATTGCACGTCGTGGCTCTGGTTCAGCTTCGCGTTCAGTCTTTGGTAACTTTGCTGTTTGGAACAAGGGAGAAGATGACGCTTCCTCCTATGCTGAGAGCTTTTATGATGAGGATATCCACTTGTCTATGATTGTTGCTGAAATATCAAGCGCTCAAAAGAAAATGTCTTCAACACGCGGTATGCAACTTGCTCAGACAGCTCCGACCTACAGCGCTTGGGTGGAAAAGTCAGCACGTCAGCTTGAAGAAATGAAAAGTGCGATTCGTCAGGCAGATATTGAAAAGATTGGTCTGATCGCAGAAGATAATGCCTTGGGTATGCATGAACAGAACCGTCTCTGTGTTGAACCTTTTGATTACTTTACTGAAGACACTCAACAGATCATTGCCTTTACGCAAGACTGCTATAAAGCAGGACTCTTGGCTTTTGTCACCATTGATGCCGGACCAAATGTAAAAATTATTACAGACCGAGCGACAGAAAAAGTACTTTTAGCAAAATTACGGGAAAATTTCCCAGATATTACTTTTGATATTGCACATGCGGGGGGCGGACTTGAGTACTTATAAAATAGATGTGCCTGCAAAACTCTTTATTGCGGGAGAATATGCGGTCACTCGTCCAGGAGGTTTGGCTCTGGTAACCAGTCTTGAGAGTGATTTCCAAGTGGTAATTTCAGAAGCAGAGGGCCAAAGTCTTTTGGAAACGAATGTAGCCATGCCTGCTCATACCTTCTCCGTAAAGGAAATGAAGCCTGAACACAGTGGACCTTGGAATTTTGTCATGACGGCTATCGAATACGTGAGTAAAGAAGTTGAATTGTCCCGGGAATTTCACTTGGAAATCAAGAGCGGACTGGGTTTTGGTGAAAACAAGAAGGGCTATGGCTCATCGGCTTGTGTCGTTGTCGGTGTGGTGAATGCACTCAATCATTTTTTTCAGCTCCATCTCCCCTTGAAAAAACGCTTTGAAATTGCAGCTCAAGCACATTATGATGTGCAAGGAAGCGGTTCTCGTGGCGATGTGGCTGCGATTATGTATGGCGGCAGCATTTTCTATGAAAATCATCAGCGTGTCCTACCTTTAACGATTCCTTGGCAGCCTTATGTTGTCCAAACAGCTCAATCTGCTAAGACGGTAGAAAAATTGAAACATCAACTTTCTGATGCATTTTATGCTAAAAGTGATGAACTTGTTATTGAAATAAGCACAGCCATTGATATGCAGGATTTTGCTCTTTTTAAAGAAAAACTCCTCGAAAATCAACTTTTGCTTATCGAGAACCAAGCAAATGGCTATATGACCGATCAACTGGCTTTAGCTCTGAATATTGTGAATAGCCAACCCGAATTTGCTGGAAAGATTTCAGGCGCGGGCTTTGGCGAAAATATTATTCTTTTTGCGGAGCATGAAGACAAGATATCCGATTTAAGGAGCGCCCTTGAAGCAGAAGGAATGAAGCTTGAGAAAATAAGAATAGGAAAACAAAATGAGTAAAGAAATCCACGGACATCGCAAGGATGAACACTTATCACTTGGCTTAAAGTACTGGCGCGAAGGTCGAAATCGCTCAGAGTTTTCTGCTGCATTACGGATTGTTCCCAATGGCTTACCAGAAATTTCTACACAGGAAGTGGATTTATCGGTTACCCTTTTGGAACACAAGTTTGACTTTCCTTTTTACATAGAAGCGATGACGGGGGGATCCAAAAAAGGCGATAAGGTTAACTTAGAATTAGCGGAGATCGCAGCTCATCACCATATAGCAATGGCCGTTGGCTCGCAGTCTATTGCTTTGAAGTATCCCGAATTGGCGGAAGGTTTCCGTCACGTGCGTCAACATAATCCAAAGGGGTTCATTTTTGCAAACATGGGGGCAGGGCACTCTTTAGAAAACGCCCAAAAAGCAGTCGAAATGCTCTCTGCTGATGCTTTAGAGATTCATATCAACACGGGACAAGAGTTGGTCATGAAGGACAGTGAAGGAGATCGCTCTTTTTACTGGCTTGAAAATATTAATCGCATCGCTGAAAATTTAGATGTTCCCGTTGTCGTCAAGGAAGTCGGCTTTGGTATGAGTCAAAAAATGTTCAAGCAGCTGAGCCAAACAGCGATCTCTGGCATTAATGTTGGCGGTAAAGGTGGAACAAATTTTGCATGGATTGAGAGTGGACGGGGGCACAGCACCTTAAACTTAAACGATTTTGGCTTCACAGGACCTGAGAGCCTCGTTGAAGCTCAATTGGCACAAAATACTAAACCACTGATTGCTACGGGAGGTATTGCATCAGCTACAGATATCTTGCATGCTCAACTTTTGGGTGCGCCTTTAGCCAGCTCTGCTGGGCATGTTTTATCTGTCCTACACACCCAGGGGCCTGAAGCCTTGGATGAAATGTTTAGCCATTGGAAAGATGATTTAACAAAGCTCTATACTTTGGTTGGAGCACGGGAGTATGATGATTTAACAGGTGTTGAATTTATCTATGACCGCGATTTGAAGTATTTCCGTGAAGCACGAAAAGATAAGCAGATAATTTTGTAAACGGTTCTTATTTCTTTATAATAATAGTATATTAAAATTTAAGGAGAATATTATGGCTTATACACTTCCAGAATTACCTTACGCATATGACGCTTTGGAACCTTTCTTTGATGAAGAAACAATGCACTTGCACCATGACAAACATCACCAAACATACGTAAATAATCTTAATGCAGCGATTGAAAAACACCCAGAATTCTTTGATAAAACTGTTGAAGAATTAGTGGCTTATTTGGACCGTTTGCCAGAAGACATTCGTGTTGCGGTACGTAACAACGGTGGAGGACACTTGAACCACACAATGTTCTGGGAATGGCTCGCTCCAAATGCAGGTGGTGCACCAACAGGTGATATCGCTGCAGCAATCGATGAAGCTTTTGGTTCATTTGACGACTTCAAATCTGAATTTAAAGCAGCTGCTACAGGACGTTTCGGTTCAGGTTGGGCTTGGTTAGTTCTTGATTACGGTAAACTTAAAGTTGTTTCCACAGCAAACCAAGATAACCCAATTTCTGATGGCCAAATTCCAGTGCTTGGTCTTGACGTTTGGGAACATGCTTATTATTTGAAATATCATAATGTTCGTCCAGATTATATCGAAGCTTTCTTTAACTTGATTAACTGGGATAAAGTAAACGAACTTTACGCTAAAGCTAAATAATATAAAAAGGGCACCTACGAGGTGCTTTTTTTGCTTTTCCGCTCTTTTTAAGAAGAATTAGAATTAAAAAGGCGCAGCCTGTTTTATAAATGCACTATTCATGCTATAATAGGAGCTATGAAATTTACAGAATTTAACTTTAAGAATTATATCAATGAAACGCTTGAGGCAATCAAGTTTGTTTCACCGACCCCCGTTCAGGAAAAACTGATTCCTGTCGTATTATCAGGCCGTGATTTGGTAGGGGAATCAAAAACAGGTTCAGGAAAGACACATACTTTCTTACTCCCTATTTTCCAACAATTGAATACAGATCTTGATGAAGTCCAAGCCGTAATCACGGCACCCTCTCGTGAGCTTGCTACGCAGATTTATCATGCTGCTCAGGAATTTGTCAAATTTAACGATGCTATCCGCGTGGTCAACTATGTGGGCGGAACAGATAAAGCGCGTCAAATTAAAAAACTTGAGTCTTCTCAACCCCACATTGTGATTGGTACACCAGGGCGTATTCAAGATTTGCTTAAATCAGGAGCTTTGATTATCCACACAGCCTCTATTTTCGTAGTGGATGAAGCAGACATGACTTTGGATATGGGCTTCTTGACAGATGTGGACAAAATTGCAGCGAGCTTTGGTAAAAAGGTACAGATGTTGGTCTTCTCTGCAACTATTCCACAAAAGTTACAGCCTTTCCTTAAAAAATATTTGAATAATCCTGTGATGGAAAAAATTGCGAATAAAACCGTAATTTCAGACACGATTGAAAACTGGTTGTTCTCAACTAAAGGTGCATCACATAACCAAATTTTATTGCAACTTTCGAAGGTAACTAATCCTTATATGGCAATGATTTTTGCTAATACAAAGGGACGCGTGGATGATATTCATCATTTCTTAGTCAGCAATGGCGTCAAGGCCGCGAAAATTCATGGCGATATCCCACCACGTGAACGTAAACGTATCATGGCAAGCATCAAGAACTTAGATTATCAGTTTGTTGTAGCAACGGATATTGCAGCACGTGGGATTGATATTGAAGGTGTAAGTCATATCATCAACGATGAACTTCCTCGTGATCTTTCCTTCTTTGTCCACCGTGTAGGGCGCTCAGGACGTAACGGTTTGTCCGGAACGGCGATTACACTTTACAGTCCATCTGATGATTCAGCCATTCGTGAAATTGAAAAAATGGGTGTGACTTTCCAACCTAAAGCTGTGAAAAATGGTGAGATCGTTGATTCTTATGATCGTGATCGCCGTGAAAAACGTACAGCAAAAACAGGAGAATTGTCTAACAAAATGCGTGGTCAATTGGCTAAGAGTAAGAAAAAAGTCAAACCAGGCTATAAACGTGCCTTGAAATGGGCGATTGAAGAAGAAAATACGAAAAAACGTCGTGCAGAGCATAATAAAAATGCGCGTAAGCAACGTGAAGCCCACAAACAAAAATTCTAATGAAAAAATTCTTTCGAGTTTTAGGGGTAATCTTTGCTTTGGGAATGGCCTATGGCCTTTTCTGTTTCTTTTTGATACGGAGTGATGCCGGTCATCGAGAAGAGACAGTACAAGATTTTAAGACGATACTCGTCTTAGGCAGTAAGATTGAGCCAGATGGTCAGCCAGCCTCTATGACGAAGAATCGTCTTGATACTGCTTTGACACTTGCTAAGAACAATCCTCAAGCTCGAGTCATTGTCACAGGTTATCAAAGTTCCGCTTCTCCTGTATCTGAGGCTGAGGGAATGGCCACATATCTCAAAGCACATGGTTTAAACTCTGACCGAATCATTGAAGAAAAGAAAGCGCGAAATACTGTCGAGAATTTCGCGTTTTCTAAAAAGTATGTGCAAGGGAAGACACTGATTGTGACGAGCGACTTTCACCTTTATCGTAGCCTTTATTTGGCTTCCAAAGGAGGCTATGAAAATGTGCAAGGTTATGCAGCGGTGAGTCATACCTCTGCTTTACAAACTGTAAGCAATTATGCTAGAGAGTGTTTAGCTCTGGGTTACTATTTGATCAAATATACACTATTTTAAGTTATATAAAGGAGTTTTTATGTTTCAACCTGAACAAATAAGCAAGCTTAATGAGCTCGAAACCTTGGTCCTTGATTTTATCATCAAATCTCCAGATAAGGTTCAAAAAGCAACGATTCGGAGCTTGGCTAGCCAGCTTCATGTTTCTACGACAACAATCGTAAGAATGAGTACAAAGTTGGGCTTTAATGGTTGGGCAGAATTAAAATTCTTTCTTAAAAATCAAAGCAAACCTAAAACGGCGGAAGAGCAGCATTATGACAATATGCTAGAATTTGATATGTTTTTACGCCGTATGAATTCTGAAAGTTATCAAAAGCGACTGACCGAAGCTGCTAAGATGATTGCTAAAGCAGATTATACCGTTTTTATGGGGATTGGAAATTCCGGGTCTTTAGCGGATTATGCCTGTAAATATTTTGTGAATGCAGGTTTGCGTGCCTTTGTTATTAATGATCCTTTTCAAGCTATCCAAATCAATGGTACGGGCAATGTTATTGCATTGATTTTATCAGCCTCAGGAGAAACGATTCAAATTATTAATAAAGAGTTGGAATTCAAGCAAGAAGGCGCACAAATTATTTCATTAACAAACAATGAAGACAGTACAGTGGGTCGGCTGGCTGACTTACAACTTTTCTATAATCTCACACCAGAATGGTCTAAACTTTATCCGCTAGGAAATTTAACGACTCAACTTCCTGTTGTTGCAGTTCTTGAAGTTCTGGCTCATAAAACACTCCATTTTTTAGAGGATTAGTACCGGATTTGTTCCAAAATGTGAAACATGTTTTAAAAAACTTGCAATTTTTGCAAGTTTTTTTGTATTTATTTCAAAATTTAAAGAGATAAATCCTTAATTTAAGCCATTTGTTTCTTGTTTCAATACAGGAAAAGTGTTTCATTTTTTCTTTTGAAAGCCTTTACAGAAAACGCTATAATATTCTTGAGCTCAAAAGAATAAGGAGAAAAAATGGCAGAAAAGGTTATTGCACTGGCATGTGCAGCAGGTATGTCAACATCATTGCTGGTAACGAAGATGCAACAAGCAGCAAAAGAAGCTGGAAAAGATTATGAAATTTTTGCTAAGTCAGTAGCAGAGATTGATAACATGTTAGCAGGCTCTGGTTCGAACAAACCAGATGTCCTCTTATTGGGACCCCAGGTTTCTTATATGAAAGCAGAGGTCACCAAAAAAGCAAATGCTGCAGGCGTTCCTTGTGATGTAATTAAAATGCAAGACTATGGCATGATGAATGGCAAAAATGTGGTTGCGGCTGCAGATGCCCTAATGAAATAAAAATAAAATTTTTGGAGTAAAAATATGAATAAATTTATCAACGAGAAATTGATGCCTCCGATGATGAAATTTTTGAACACAAAAGCCGTTACAGCAATTAAAAACGGTATGTTGTATCCAATACCTTTCATTATTATTGGAGCAATCTTCCTCATCTTGGCAAACTTCCCCCAACAAAATGTTGCGGACTGGATTTCACAAATTGGTTGGGCCCCTATTTTTAACCAAGCCTATGCTGCTTCATTTGGTATTATGGCCCTCTTTGCAGCCTTCGGTATTGCTTATTCTTGGGTGAAGAGTGAAGGCTATGAAGGTGCCTCTGCTGGTTTGACTTCTATTATTGTCATGGTTATGCTTCAACCAAGCACTATTTCAACTGTGACTAAAATTGCTGACGGTTCTGCTGTCGTGGGAGAATACCAAGTCAATGGTGTCATCGATGCAGCTTGGCTTGGCGGGAAAGGAATGATCCTCGCCATGCTTGCTGGTTTATTGGTCGGTTGGTCTTACTCATGGTTCATGAAAAAAGATATCCGTATTAAACTACCTGAACAAGTCCCTGCAAATGTATCAGATTCCTTTGGTGCTCTAGTGCCCGCTTTCGTTATTACTTTTGTAGCAATGCTAATCTACGCTTTATCTGTATTGACAACAGATCAAACACCTATTGAATGGATTTATACTTTAATTCAAACACCGTTGCAACATGCTACAGATGGGCCGCTTGGTGTCTTCTTAATTGCATTCTTACCTGTATTTATCTGGTGGTTTGGGGTACATGGAGCCACAGTTATTGGTGGGATCATGACACCGTTACTCTTGGCTAACAACGCCGATAACCTCAAGTTGTTCCAAGAAGGGAATTTATCACTTGATCACGGTGCCCATATTGTTACGCAAGCCTTCATGGATCAGTTTATTACGGTTACGGGTTCAGGAATGACTTTCGGTTTCGTTATCTTTATGATTTATCGTGCACGTTCTGTGCAAATGAAAACCATTGGTAAGTTAACATTGGCGCCAGCCTTCTTCAATATCAATGAGCCTGTCCTCTTTGGTATGCCGATTGTCTTAAACCCAATCTTAGCTTTCCCATTCTTGATTGCACCACTCGTTTCAGGATTTGGAACTTATGCAGCTATTGCACTGGGCATTATCCCACCGTTTAACGGGATCTTCGTCCCATGGACAACACCACCTATTCTTTCAGGTTTGATTGTTGGGGGTTGGCAAGGTGCAGCATGGCAAGCCTTGATGATTTTTGTGACAGGTGCGATATACTGGCCATTTGCTAAAAAATATGATGCAATTCTTGTACAACAAGAAAAAGAAGCATATGAGGCAGAGCAAGCTGAACAAGCATAACAGTGAGAAGAGATTAAGCACTGGCTTAATCTCTCTTGTATAAATGTAAGCTCAATAACTCTTGAGGAGCTTATGTTTGTAGAGGAGAACGGAGCGTCTAGAAAAAGGGGGATTTTAAGAATTAAAGGGCGCACAAGTTCAAATCTTGTAAAAGATTTAAAGTTAAATCAATAGAATTAGAGGAAAGAGAGAAGAAAAATGACTTTAAGAAAAGATTTCCTATGGGGCGGTGCTGTTGCTGCTCACCAACTTGAAGGTGGCTGGAATGCAGGAGGCAAAGGGGTTTCTGTGGCCGATGTTATGACTGCTGGAGCAAATGGAATTGAGCGCCGAATTACAGATGGTGTCTTACCCGGTGAAAATTATCCTAACCATGAAGCCATTGACTTCTACCATCGCTATAAAGAGGATGTCAAACTTTTTGCAGAGTTAGGTATAAACTGTTTCCGTACATCCATTGCTTGGACTCGTATTTTTCCTAATGGAGATGAACGTGAGCCTAATGAAGAAGGGCTTCAGTTTTACGATGATTTGTTTGATGAATGTTTGAAAAACGGGATTGAGCCCGTCATCACGCTTTCACATTTTGAAATGCCTTATCATTTGGTTACCGAGTATGGTGGCTGGCGTAATCGCCGTTTGATTGACTTTTTTGTAAGATTTGCTGAAGTAGTCATGACCCGCTATAAAGATAAAGTTAAATACTGGATGACATTTAATGAAATAAATAATCAGGCAAATTTTGATATGGATTTTGCACCATTTACGAACTCTGGGTTGAAGTTTGTAGAGGGTGAGAACCGTGAAAAGATTATGTATCAAGCGGCACACTATGAATTAGTTGCTTCTGCTAAAGTTGTGGATCTCGGACATAAAATTAACCCTGATTTCGAAATTGGTTGCATGATTGCGATGTGTCCTATTTATCCAGCAACATGTAAACCTGAAGATATGATGGCAGCACAGGTTGCCATGCAACGTCGTTTATGGTTTACCGATGTACATGCGCGTGGACATTACCCAAGCTATATGCTTAAATATTTTGAACGCAAGGCTTTTGATTTAGATATTACTCCAGAAGATATTGAAAATTTATCCAAAGGAGAAGTAGATTATATCGGCTTTAGTTATTATATGAGTTTTGCTATTAAAGATCAGGCGGAAAAGCTTGATCCAAGTCTTAAGCTCAATTATATGCCAAGTACAGCGGAAAAAATGGAAAATCAAGAAAATCTTGGAGCGCCAACTTTTGATTATATTGAAAACCGAGATTTGGTAAAAAATCAATATGTCAAAGCATCAGAATGGGGGTGGCAAATTGACCCACTAGGTCTGCGTTATAGCATGAACTGGTTCAATGAGCGTTATGAAAAACCACTTTTTATTGTAGAAAATGGTTTTGGTGCTGTGGATAAAGTCGAAGAAGATGGGCGCATTCACGATCCATACCGTGTGGAATATCTGAAAGCACACATTGAAGCAATGAAAGATGCTGTGGAATACGATGGCGTAGATCTGATGGGCTACACACCATGGGGCTTTATTGATCTCGTTTCTGCAGGGACTGGAGAGATGAAAAAACGCTACGGTTTTATCTATGTAGATAAAGACAATGAAGGAAATGGCAGCTTGGAACGCTCGAAGAAGGATTCATTTGAGTGGTACAGTCAAGTTATTGCATCGAACGGAGAGAAATTATAATGGAACATAAAAAACTGAAAGCTTTCCCCGATAACTTTTTATGGGGCTCGGCCTCGGCAGCTTACCAGGTTGAAGGTGCGCATGACGAGGATGGAAAAGGTCCATCGGTTTGGGATAATTTTGTCCGTATACCAGGGAAAACGTTTAAGGAAACAACAGGAGATATTGCCGTTGATCACTACCATCGCTACAAAGAAGATGTAGCGCTTATGGCCGAAATGGGCTTGAAGTCTTATCGTTTTTCAATTGCTTGGACCCGTATTTTTCCTGAAGGACGCGGCGAAATTAATCACCAAGGCTTACAATTCTATATGGATTTGGTTGATGAGTTGATTGCCAATCATATCGAACCGGTAGTGACTCTCTACCATTGGGATTTACCACAATCTCTTGAAGAAGAATATCAAGGTTGGGAAAGTCGGCAGATTATTGAGGATTTTGTCCATTATGCGCAAACATTATTTACAGCTTTTAAAGGAAAAGTGAAATATTGGGTGTCCTTGAATGAACAAAACATCTTTACACAGCATGGCTGGATCCTAGCCACCCACCCACCTGGTAAGGTAGATATGAAGCTGTTTTATCAAGTCAATCACCATGCAAATTTGGCCAATGCAGCTGTAATCAACGCTTTTCATGAAATGGGAATGCCCGGTCAAATCGGTCCTTCCTTTGCTTACACCCCAAACTACGCGATTGATTCTGACCCGCTTAATGTCTTGGCAGCTGAAAATGCAGAGGAAATGTTTGCCCATTTTTGGATGGACGTCTATTGCTACGGCGAATATCCTATTGTAGCTTTGAATTATCTTAAAGAAAATGATCTGATGTTTGAAACCGAAGAAGGCGATTTTGAACTCTTAAAATCAGCTCGACCAGACTTTTTAGGGATTAATTATTATCAAACGGCTGCCAATGCTTGGAATCCACGCGAAGGTGGAGTAACACTTGGTAAAATGAACACGACTGGAGTCAAAGGTTCAGGAGGTGACCAAGGCATTCCGGGCTTGTACAAACGAGTAACTAATCCTGCCGTTGAACGTACAAACTGGGATTGGGAAATTGATCCAATGGGACTGCGTATCGCATTACGTCGAATTGCCAGCCGTTACCGCATGCCTGTGATGATTACGGAAAATGGGCTAGGAGAATACGACAAGCTTGAGGCAGGACAAATTCATGACGATTACCGTATCAAGTATCTGGAAAGTCATGTGAAAGCTATAAAAGAAGCGTTAACGGATGGCGTTCAAGTGATTGGTTATCATACATGGTCTTACACTGACTTACTCAGTTGGTTGAACGGTTATCAGAAACGCTATGGCTTTGTGTATGTTGATCAGGATGAAAGTATGGAAGGAAGCCTGAAACGAATTCCTAAGGATTCTTACTATTGGTATCAAGCACTCATTAAAGAGAATGGGGACAGTATCTAAAGTCTCTCTCTGTCTATATGAAAACACTTGCAAAACATTGATGAAAGCGGTATACTTAAGACTATAAAAAGAAAAAGAAGGAAAAATAATTATGGCTGATAAAATAATCGCTTTAGCTTGCGCAGCAGGCATGTCAACATCACTTTTGGTTTCTAAAATGCAAAAAGCAGCAGCAGATAAAGGATTGGATTACGAAATTT
>Ga0153949_1000481_pt1 | contig 13894 bp, 11 predicted proteins | sample TSNJ033MetaG_FD_104705 | JGI IMG/M metagenome (GOLD analysis project Ga0153949, IMG submission 104705) | Attine ant fungus gardens microbial communities from New Jersey, USA - TSNJ033 MetaG | ecosystem: Host-associated > Fungi > Mycelium > Unclassified | place: USA: New Jersey, Wharton State... | reverse complement strand
ATAGTTCCTTTGCACCCACATGGAAAGGCAGACCCTCTCGAAATCCGCATTGAAAGCCCATTTTGCTACGGTATCATCGGTCAGTGCAGTAATAATATCCATCGGCAGTTCTTCGCCCTGTGCCAGATCATAAACCATAACTTCACCGCCGTTTACCGACACACCAAACAGCAGGATTTCAAAATTAGGGGACTGGGCATATTTATAGACCCCACATTTACTCAGATCAATATCGCTATATGTTTCGATATCGATAGAGAGCGTTTTGATTTCAGCCATCACATATCACTCCTTTCGCAACAAACAGGGCGGCCAAGATTGCTCCTGCCGCCCCGTCCAATTATTCTGCCTGGTCAGCAGATACTTCTTTTTCCTTGCGTTTACGCTTCTTGTCCTTATAGTGGTCAATCGCACACTTGATGAGAAATCCCGTATTGGCAATAAAGGTTCCCATCACGGCACCGAAGCAGATTGAAAGCATCAAGCTTTGAACTGTTGTCATACTATCTGCCCTCCTTATGCGAGAAAATCATCATCGGTATCGGTTGCGAAGTCATCCTCTGCACGGCCCTTTCCACCAAGCGGCTCTCCATCTTTCATCTTCTGGAGATTATTCAAACCGCAGGCGATTCCACGATTTCCGTTGGAATTAAAAGAATAAAAGTTGATGCTGGCACGGCCGTAAACGCCAGAGTAAACTTCGCTGCGGTCAAGGATAGGCTGACGGTCTGCATCTACGATGCCCGGAGCTGTGGCACTATTAGCATTGATAAAGTAAGCACCTGCATAGGCCTCATCATCGGGACGTTCGGTATCACCATCACGGAGCGGGGTCTTGAGAACAGTAAGCGCAGGCACGGTCTTGCCATTTCCCTTCAGCTTGGACTGACCTTCCTCATATGCAGACTGGATAGCCGATTTGATTTTGTTTACAGTTGCAGTATCATCCTTGGGAATGATAAGGCTCACGCTGAACTTCGGTGCACCGCCGTTGATAGATTTCGGATCCCAGACATTTGCATAAGACCAGCGGGTGTTTACTCCAGTGATAACCTTGGTAGGATTGGTATAATTCTTTGACATATTATTTGTCCTCCTTAAAATCGTCTGCCGCAGATGCGGCTTTGCTGATATTCATTGACGGGCGCTTGTCCGACATAGATACTAAAGTTGGCTTACCCTGAGGTTTTTCGATAAACCCAGAGAGCAGTTCTTCAAATTTTGTCTTGCCGAGCAATCTGGTCATTGCTGTAACGCCCAGAACCTTATGTTCATACGGGTCATATCCAGCATCCTTAACCTTATCCGCCACAGCTGTTTCATTGACATATTTCCTGTTGGAACGTCCTTCGACAATCTTCCAGTCTTTCCACTCCTTGCCGCTGACTGCCTGCCGCAATGCATATTCCTTGATATCTCCTGCCCAAGATACTAGTGCGTCAACTTTTGAAAGAATGGCCTCTATTTCATCATCTTCAAGGGTGGAAGGCATTTCAAAATCGTAACGCGCAAGTTCAAGGTTGTATTCAGCTCTCTTGCGGCAGGTGGCTTTTACCTTGCAGAACTGGCAGTGGTCTCCGGCTTTGTATTCGCCCTCGCCCTTTGCCGCCAGCTGTGCTGTGGGACTAAGCACTTCATCCGCCCATTTCAGAAGTTCTGCCTTTGAAATGGTGTATGTGCTGACACTGTCCCGTCTTGGCTGGAAGATTGTCATGGTCACCGAATCAATATCGTAGATGCCGTCAAAAAGCTGTAAGGCTCCCAGTGCGTAGCACATCATCTGCGGATTCTTTTCTGCTTCTACCAGAATGCCGACACCATATTTGAAGTCGATCACGGTAAGGGTTTCATCTGATACGATGACACAGTCCCCGGTGCCAAATCCCTCCGGCACCCATCTGGAAAAATCGAGGTGCTGTTCAATCAGAACAATGGGGTCTTTACATTTTTCCTTTGCCGCCAAAAGCTGCTCCATCACATACTGGGCATACATATCGGAGCAGTCTGCCATTTCCTCATCGAAATACTGCAAATTCTCCGTAGGGTCTTTTGACTTCTGACCCAGTGCGTTTTTCAGCTTATGTTCGCAAAGGCTGTGAGCATCGGTGCCCTGCATGGCAAACTCACTGGCTGTATCTCCCGCCTTGGAACAGAGCAAAGCCGAGGGCGGGCATTCCAGCCACCTGTGACTGGAAGATGCTGATAATACTGCGTGGCCCAGACCAGTCTCTCTTGCACCTGCGGTGCAATTCACCTTCTGTTTATCCGGCATTGCCAAGCACCTCCACTTCCGCAAGAAGTGCTTTGTATTCTGCCGGGTCTACCTCGGACAGCCTGTCTGCACCATGCTTTGTGAGGATTGCCTTGACCTCTGCTGTAAAGCCTTTGCGGGATTTATCCGCACACACGGCTCTGACATCTTCCAGAGTGAGCGGCTTTTCCTCTTTCGGTTGCAGCTCCGGCTTAGGCTCCTCGGCTGCCTTTTTCTTCGGTGCTGTTTTCTTCGCAGGCTGTTTTTCTTCCTCTGTACCGCTGAACATATCAGCCAGTCCCTCCGAAATACCAATCAAGGTTTTCCCACACTTTTTGAGTTCATCAACGAGCATGGACAATTCGCTTACTTTTCCCATTCGGACTTCCTCCTTCCATATTCACTTTTTCTCCGCCGCTGACTACAGAAAGCCTGTCAGCGATTCGTCTTGACACGACACTGATTGCGATAAGCACATCAGATAACTCTCGGTCGAGTTCTTGACTGCTGCCGCCCGTGCCTGTTCTGCATCGGTTTTTCATACATTTACCGTCCTTTCCGAGGGTGCGACCTTTGCCCCTCTGAGAGTGAAAGGACATCCACGGCTGTTTTAAGAACCGCAATTTCAAAAAAATAATAAAAACCTGCTCCACCACATATTGCCGTGATGAAACAGGCAAGGAAGCTACTCCTTATTTATAATCCTGCAGGCGGGTGCGGAGCTTCAGAAGAATTCTCTGCTTACGCTTACCAACACCACGCTGGCTCATGCCGACAGCCTGTCCGATTTCTGCTTCACTATGGTTTGTACTGTACATTTCCATAATGGTGCGGTCGAGTTCTTCCAGCTCATCGAGAGCCGCATACAATTCTTCAATCATAATCCGCTTCATGACATCGGCTTCAAGGTCAGAGGTATCGGCAGCTTCATGCTCCGTTTCTTCATACATCTTATCCAGCGATGCCATCGGCTCCTGTCTCTGCTGACGCTTGTCCTCGCGCCAAAGAGGACGCATATATTCGTAATACTGCTCCTTTGTCACGGGAATCATAATAACCTTTTTAGGTTTATTTCCGATTCTCGTCCATACCACATCCGCCGGGTTGATACCAAAATCCTTGATGGTTTCTGGAGTTACCTCCATAGGGATGTAGTGCTGCTTGTTTTCACTGCTTGTCTGTAGATTTTCAAATTTGTCCATCGTGTAGACCCTCCTTCGGTCTGAAAACCGAAATGAGGACCCACACTGAACTTACCATAATAATTGGCCATAAGAATGAAATCCTCATTTCTTAACTGGCCAACCGTCCCAGTGGATTGACTGATATTTACTTGTGTCCGTTTCGCCGCTCTGGGCATCGCTGATCAGGCGATGAACATTGAAACGGGGGGTGTATAAAAGCAAAAATTGCTCTTGCTACACTAATGATACTCTTTCTGTGCTTTTTGCCCGTTGAACATACTTCAATGGGCAAAGCCTTGTATTTACGAATCAAGATACAAAAAATCTCGAATTCCTAATAAAATTCGAGGCATAGGTGTGCATATTCGTTGACGAAAGTTCAACAAAATTATTTTTGGGCAAAAAAAATAGACCAGACTTTTACATCTGATCTATTTGGATAAATATTTTTTTATTTGGGTTGATGAATTAAATGCTCATAACTTTGCTCTGTCAATTCCTCATAGATGTCATCATAATCAGTTGCCCATTTTAAATGCAGTAGGGAATCATATATACCATTTTCTGCACCTGCTTTTCCGGGCAGATATAGATTAAGGGCTAGTTCTGCAAGTTCAAGCATTTTGTTGCTAACAAGAAATGGAATATGTATGCCCAAACATGTTGATATAACATTTAGCTTCGTGAGATTTGCCCCCTTTCGAAGATTACTGATTGTATTTTTGTCCAAACCCGTGGTATCTTCTAGCAATTTAAACGAATAATTGCATACATTTTTGCTCATTAACTTTTTTAATGCCTCGCCAAATTCTAAACCGCTAATAGCTGAAAGCATTTCTTGGGACATTTCATTTACCAGTCCATATTGATTAACTAAATCCTCATCAATTTCATCATAGTAGTTAAATGATTTACTTGCCATTGCTGCTGGAAGTGTAATGTAGTGTAGCTGCCCAGTCTCTTTATCTACAACAAATTGAAGAAAGCACTCTTCCTCATGAGTTTTTGCATAGGTTGTAAGACGTATTCTTCCATTCGAATCACGTTTAAGATACTTGCTATTATTTATGCAAAGCTTATTGTCGATGAATGCAAAGCAATCCGTTTCGATTATGCAAGCCAGCGCCTTGCTCTCCGAACACCAATTTTGCAGAGTAGAGGTCTTTACAGAAGACACATAGGTTTTGCCTATCATATTTTCTTCGGATATTACAACACCAACAACACGTTTTCCCTTTGTTTCGTTTGTCGAAGTATTAGTATCTTTCTCAGAGTATAAATCTTCTCCGCCGCTCAATAAAAAGTAACGCAAATATCTTTCGATGTACATTATTAAGCGAGAATCTTGATACTCTGATTTCTCCACTCGTTCAAAAAACGCCTTTGCCTTTTTTGTATCTACCGAGGATTTTAGTTCTTCGAACTTACCATGTGCCTCAATCGTTTCCTTGGTCACTTTTCGCTCCAGAAGTTCTCTAAGCAAACGTTCGTAACAACCAAGCCTTTTTGCCACTAAGCTAATTCTGTCATTTTCTGCACGTTTCATCATCTCTGAAATATAATCTCTGAATGATTTTCCGGGAACAATCTGCACCTTTCCTATCTGAATATCATGAATAAAAATATTTGCGTATTTTTGCTCCTCTTGACCCAGCATAGAAAAAGATTTATGGAGTTCTTTTAATGTACTCTCCAATGACGCTGGATCATATGCGTTTTCTATCAGTTTGAGAAATTTTTCAAATCGAGAGTTCATATAATCCGCATCAATTTTCCCTGTGTCATACTCGGTAATATGTGTATCTATTTCGTAGGGAACATCTCCACCACGACCACCGCCACCGCCTTTGGCAAGCTCTTTGTATCTTGCAAGAAGAATTAGGTATGCCATTTCATCGAATTTCATCACAATATTTGAGCCATGTTCATCTGGATAAATATTTTCAGTCCAATTAAAACCTTGGATTGTTGCAGCTTCTAAATGCGTTGAAAATTGCTTAAAAAGCTTTGCGAACTTAGCCTTAACCGATGATTCAGCAGGAAGTTTTTCAAAATCTTTAATTCTAGCATTGTTAAACAATTCAGATATCTCATCGAATAGCTCGTTCATTTTGCGCAGGTTATTAGGTAGCTTATCAACAAACAATCCTGTAGGGATGTCACCAGAGTATGCTTTAACCGCTGCCTCAATATTTTTCTCCATAGTATTTGGGCGTCTATAATATTTGATGATGCCAAACGGTTTATCCGCCAAATTAAATAGACGATTGGTACGCGAAAACGCTTGAATAAGATTCTCATATTCCATCACCTTATCCAAATAGAGCGTATTCACCCACTTGGAATCAAATCCTGTAAGCATCTGATTCACAACTATTAGAATATCAATCTGTTCATCAGTAGTAATACGTTCGTAAGGTTTTTTATGTGCTAATCTCAGGCTTACATCTTTTCTGAATCTGTCATAAGATGCCATAGTGAAAGGCTGTGAGAATTTGCTTTCATAATCCTCAAGCATTTCCACAATACCATCCTCTTTGTCTAATGAACCACCACCTTCATTGTCGATGGTTGGGTCAAACATGGCAGTTATATTTAGTTCTGGCATTTCGTCCTTCATTAATCGGTAGTAAGCCACTGCCTCAGGAATACTGCTAGTAGCAAAAATTGCATGAAACTTTCTGCCTCTGCTGTAAATGATCCACTTTTTCTTTATATCAGAAATAACCCCATCTCTGTATTGGCTAGACTGATATTGTTCATTTGGAATAAAATCTTCAATGCCGCTGACCCATTTTCCATCAACTAGTTCGCCATACATTTTAACTTGAGATGAGTCCATGTATTTATAGAACATTTTTTCTTTTTGCGGATCACCTATAACATCTGCCGGGGTAGAGGCTTTCGCCTTGTGGAGTGCTACTTGCTCTCTAACGTCAGAATCATCGAAAATTTTCACCATATAAGGATCAAAGCCTAGAACATTCTTGTCACGTATTCCATCCGCCAAAGTGTAGCGGTGTATTTCATCACCAAATATAGTAGGGGTGGTGCTGTCTTTTTTAATATTAATCTCTTGGATCGGGGTTCCGGTAAACCCGAAAATCAATGCATTTTTAAATGTGGTTTTTATTGCCGTTAACATATCTCCAAATGTGGAACGATGGCACTCGTCGATAATGATTACCATTCGTTTTGATTTAATCTTCTTTAAATCATCCTCTCCAGCCTCTTTTGTAAGACCACTCAGTTTTTGAATGGAAGTGACAATCAAGTTAATATCTTTATCATCACTCTTAAGTTTGGAAATTAAAATATCGGTGTTTTCAGTCGCCTGCACGGACTCGCTTTCATTAGCGAAAGACCGATATTCCTTTAATGATTGTATGCCGAGTTCTTTTCTATCCACCAAGAAAACTACTTTGTCAGCATCATGAGAGCTTGCAATAAGCTGGGCAGATTTAAAACTGGTCATTGTTTTTCCTGAACCTGTTGTATGCCATACATGACCACCCAACTGATTATTGTCTGCCCAGTTCTTTTTTGCCACTGTGTCCGCAATACCAATTGCCGCGTAATATTGATAACTACGCATTACTTTCAGCACACCCTCATCGGTATCGGCAATAGTGTAAAAACCAATAAGCATATGCGCCATTGGAATGTTTAACAAATCAAGAATGACTTTGTGCCATTCATTAGTAGGTTCGTTATCGCTATTTGCCCAGTGGAAATAGAATGCCTTATTAAACTTAACACCTTCACCGGGGTTTGCAAAATATACGGCTTCTTCTGGTTGCATTGCCACAAAAACTTGCACCAATGAAAACAGTCCTCTAAAAACGCCCTCATAAGTGTACTTTTCTATTTGGTTATATGCTTCGCTAACGGGTATACCGCTTTTTTTCAACTCTATATGGATAACAGGCATACCGTTAATCAAAAGCATCAAGTCACCACGGCGGTTATTTAATATGGGAGACTTAGTTGAAAATTGTGGTTGTTGCACGATTTGGTAGCGACTTTCACCATAGGCAATCTCCTGTCGGTCATATATTTTAAGACTGACTTCCTTGCCGAAATTAGCGGTATCATCGGGGTTATCACGCTTTATAGATACGCTTTTACCATTAATAAAGCCATTTAGTTTGTATGGTGATTGCAGTAGATTCACTTGCTCTAAAATTTGCTGCATTTCGCCTTCTGTCAATGGGCATTCGTTCAATCTCACCTTCTGACGATTATTATTAAATAAAATGTCTGCCCAATTTTGTATTAACTGCTTTTCGGTTGGGCTGCGCAGTACAGTAGACTCCCAACCGCAATCAATTAGGGCTTTTATGACCGCCTCTTCAAAATCCTTTTCTTTATCAAAATACAATGCAATACACCTCCTATACAAACATTTTTTCCATACAAGCGGACTTGATGTTTTTTAGTTTTTCAAGCTTACGTTGATGAAGGGTGATGAGGGTGTCGAGGTTTCTAAAATAGTCACCAATCTTCTTTTGTTCATCTAATTGTGTGACAAATACATCTACTTCGCTGAAAGTTGTCTTGTTTACAATAGGAACTGCCTGTTGAGCTGATAAAGCTTTAACTATTGATGATATATTTTCAAAAGAAGTAAATACAAACTCATTATCAAAATCATCACTAGGTACAACAGCATTTATCTGTTGATTTGATATAGCTGAATCCTTTATTTGAGCCACTTTTCCGATAGTTGAACCTATACTCACAAATAATGTAGCACCTGGTCTGAGTCGTCTGCCTAAATTAAAGCCCTTTTCTGTTAATGTAGTTATTGTACTTTCTACATATCTATCGCCTTGTATATCTGCTGGACTTACAAACAAATATGAACCATCATAGTTATCTTTATCCTTTGTAGGCGGTGTACTTCCAGTTATGACTTCACCTAAGTCAGAAACCTTACGCTGTTCCCAAGCTTCAGTAAAGCCTGTAAAACGAATCTCTGGCACATCGCATCCTTCTTTAGGGAACATTTTCTCAAGCATTGCCTTTTTTACAATTACCAGCTTTTCATACTTCGCTGTTTCTAAAGCAATCATATTATCTAAAGAAGATAGGTGTTTACCAATTTTTTCTTGCTCGTCAAATTCTGTCGATAGAATTACCTCGGTTTCTTTTACACCAGTTCTAGAGATGGATGTTACTTTCACGCCCTGCATAAGCGGAAAAAGGTTGTTGTGGTATTTATGTGAGTTAAGGTAGTACCCCATGTATTTTGGTGCATATTTTTCTTTCGGACGGCAAGGCATAGTATGGAGTCCTGCGATAATCGGCATTTCTTCAACACTAATCACTTCAGTGCATTTTCCAACGGTTTCGTCCTCGGCAGTATCTGTAATTACAATATCCCCGTCTTTTAGATGAGACCTGATGAACTTTGTTGCGATAGCTGGGTCACTGATGAAAGGTAGTTTCTCAATACTGACGTCAATGTATTCTCCAAACTTTGTAAGAACGTCACCATAATGAATGTTTTTTGCAGCGCCAGCCTCTGAATTTAGGGCATCTCTTGAAAGGGTGTTATTCGAAAGCATATCAAACACATCATCAAATTTCTTCTTTGCCCATTCATCTTTAAAGCCTGCAAATCGAATTTCCGGTTTTTTTGCTTGTGTTGACATCATTCCACCCCCAAAATTTTCTTTAGTTCCACTAAACCTTTGATATCGTAATCACTGCCCACTAATTCATCAATCATGCCACCTAATGCGATGCTTGTGGTTTCTATTTGGGTTTCAATATCCGAAAAAGTAGTGCAATATTTCTGGTGCAAATGGCATACCTTGCAGATTAGTTCGCCAATGATTTCATCTGGTATAGCAAACAGCGAATCCACCAAAGGTTTTATCCACTTTTGCTCCAATAGGCGTAACGATTCCTCTTCACTCAAGTTCTCAATGGTATCCTTTGTCTTGAGATGGAGTGCGTCTGATTTTTGTTTTAATACTCGTTTTGCTTGGCTTTCCTCCTCGATAAGGGATAAAACCGTCATTATCTTTTGTTCAAAGGAGCCTTCTGGTAAAGCATACATTCGTTGCAATTCGCTAATTCTACTATTTACCGTTGTTTTCTTATAAGTATCATCTGCGCCTTTCTCCATCGAATCCCAGTCTACTTTTTTATGACTTATGATATATGCCATTTTTTCATTTTTCTTAGTTAACTTAAGATATTCTCGTAAGGCTTTAATTTCAGGGTTTTTGTAATCATTTATTGCCTCTGATATGAAATTCCTTACCTCTTTTGCCACAAAAGCATCTTTCGTGTCGTTCAAAACGCCACTTTCTTTTTCCTCCATATCAAAGGCTTCCATAATTTCTACATATAATGCAGTGATTTCAGAAAGTCTTTCTTCTATCGTCTTTAATTCTGCTAAATCGGCCGTAAGCATCTCCTGTTGTACCAAATCAAACGGTAAGATATGCCCACGCCAACCTTCCTGAACCTCTGGAGCTTCATCGTCATTGGCCTCTTTCTTTTTCATAACCATATTAGGATCAACTTGGGTGATTACTTCAAATCCTTCAGATTGCAGCATTTCCAAATCGGCAGAAATAACATCCCAATTATCCGATAAGATTTGAAATGCTTTATACTTGTCGGCAAGCTTTACGTTTTCTATTCTCGCAAAAATGTCATTGCTAACAATATCTTTTTGTTGGTCAGCAATTACATCTAAAACACCATCAATTAAGTCTGTTTTTAGTGACACATAGAATCCGTCAAATTCTCTTGAGAAAATCATTTTGTAGCGTTCGAGTGAAGCATGAGTCGTGATAGCTGTCTTGATGTCCTCTTGTGCTATTGCTAAATATTCGTCGGAAATGTTAGTGAATATATCTTCTCTTAGCTCAGGAAAAGCATCCCAATACGCAGCTAGTTGATTCACTTCTTTTACAGGAATTCCACCAAACATAGTTGCATGGATATCCCAACTTTCTGCTGGCTCCAAAGAGTTAACATAACGAGGGATGTTCAAGTTGTAATCATTGTCGCTAATAGTTTTCTTTGAAACAAGTGCTGAATATTTGTCTATTGTGGCTCTGCTTTTAAGCGTGTCCACGATTTTCTTAATATCGCAGGCTCTTAGTTTGTTGTTCTTACCAGCTTTCTCAAATCCCTTAGAAGCATCAATAATGAGCACATCAGATGTTGGACGGTTACGTTTTAAAACCATGATAATAGTAGGTATACCAGTTCCGAAGAAAATGTTGGAAGGTAAACCAATGATAGCGTCTATGTTATTCTTTTCAATTAGATTTGTTCTGATTTTGCCCTCATCGCCACCTCTAAAAAGAACACCATGAGGAAGAACAATGGTCATAATGCCATCATCCTCGAGATGGTATAGTTCGTGCAACAAGAACGCATAATCCGCCTTACCTTTTGGGGCGACACCGTAATTTTTATACCGTGGGTCGTGCTCTTTTTCAGATGAGTCCCATTTTTGAGAATACGGCGGATTGGAAACCACAGCGTCCACACGAATCAGATGATAAGTTTTTTCTTTGTCGGCATCCTCGAAAAACGGCCAGTCTTCTTCTAGCGTATCACCATTTCGCACGTTAATATTAGCAGGGTTGATACCACGCATAACTAAGTTCATTCGTGTGAGGTTATACGTATTTTCCTTAAGTTCCTGTGCATAATAATCTATTTTATTTTCACCCTCTATGAATTTTGCAACAGAATTACCGATGTTGATTAGGAGCGACCCCGACCCCGAGGTAGGGTCATATATCTTGATTTGCTCTCTGTCTTGCAAGTGTTCTGCAATAATTTCCGACATTAAAACAGACACCTCATGAGGTGTGTAAAATTCGCCAGCTTTTTTTCCTGCGTTAGATGCAAACTTGCTTATTAGATCTTCATAAATAAAGCCAAGAACATCATAGTCTTGTTTTCCGTCCATAGGAATTTTGCGTATCAATTTAAGCAAGCTTCTTACTGCTTTAGTTTGCGCCTGTGCTGTTTCGCCAAGCTTAGACAGACCTGTCTGTAGCGTTTTAAAGATATTTTCAAACAGCTTTTTATACACGCCATCAATGTTTAGTTCAAAAGATGCTAAGGCATCACGCACATTTGATATGTCAAAATCATTGCCTTTTGCAAGCCAAGTTGAAAAGAGGTTTTCATAAGAGATAAAATATCCCAATTTTTCCTTTACGTGGGTGGCGTATTTCACATCATTTTCATTTACTTTTTTTATGTCTTCGTCGGTTAGATTTTCTTTTTTAAATAATGTTACTTCTTTTTCTGACAAGTATTTATAGAAGATAAAACCAAGAATAAAATCCTTGTACTCATTTGCCTCAATTTTAGATCTCATTTGGTTTGCAGATTCCCATATCGTTGAAGCTAGTTGTTGTTTATTCATATCATTTACCCTCTCTCTTTACATAGCTTATTTCTATGTCATATCCTAAACCTTCCATCATCTGAACGAAGGTCTTGTTTAAAACATCATGATTTTTTTTAATTATTTTATTCACATATTGACCCGTTGTGCCGATCCTCTCAGCTAACTCAACTTGAGTCATATCATTTTCCAGACATTTGATTTTAATGTCTTTTTCAATATTGTTTATTATCATGAGTTTCCTCCTTGCCACCTTTGAGCTATGTATCGCCATCGTACGTCTATATTATATCACATTTTTATTTGTTTTACAATACTATTTGCATTATTTTATCAATATATTTTGTTATTTCTTTCTATATTCGTATTAGAAAACAACTTTTATATTTCTAGTTATAAAGCATTATAGAAGTTGGAAATGAATGAGCAGAGGGAAAGCATAAATCTATTTTTAATGGAGAAAACTGTAAGAGAGAAATGCACCATTACAAATTGGACGGATGGGGAATATTAACGCAAATAAAAAGATGATCTCACCAACCCAAGTAACCGATGAGAGCATCTTTTCTGTTATATATCATTCTCTTTCCAAGCACTTCTATTACTGAAATTTCAATAATTTCTTTTAAAGCGACTGACCGCTAACCTACCTCGCTATTTTCAACGTCTTTTAAAATTTTGCCATCCTCAGTTCTCCATTCAATATTCCCATTTGCTGATGCGCCAAGCACAAACGCAGCCGAACTCGATGGCGATTTAAACAGCATCTCGTTTCTGATAATTCCATTGTCATCAATATTGTCCTTGCTATTTTTTCTTTCAGATTTCACATAGTCTGGACAACTTGGAACAATATCCATTCTGATTTTGCTACCAGCTAAAACGACAAAGCCTTCAGTTGTTAATTTCCCTTTTGCATCAGCACCACTACGCTTTATGCAAAAAATCACATCATCGCCTTCGGAACTATCATTATTTGGAGCAATTGTCGTAACAGAAGCAGTAAGTGGCTCGAAAACTTTATGCCCAAGCGTTCCCATAATAATTTTTGCATAATCGATAAACTCTTCTAGCTCGCTTTCTTTTTCTTCTGTAATATTACCAGGAGTAGGGTCATTACCATTTTTAACAACATATCGCTCAGTTTCTTTAGCAATATTTGTAAACCTATTTTCAAGATAGCTTATCTCAGTGGGACCGAAAGAATTGTTTGAAGTGGTAAATACCACAGCTTCTGTCCAATAATCCTTTTCAGGATTGCGCTTATGCTCTTGCAAACGGTATAGTATTCCTTCTCCATTTTTCCTAACGCCTGCCTGTCCGATATAGACTACACTTTCACCTGTTTGATCAGATATGCCAAAGAGAAAATATACACCACTTTGTGAAAGGTCATCACGCCCCTTGCAGCTATCAAGCTTCGTTCGTGGAATTTTATATGCCACTCCCGTCCAATTGGCAAGTGTGCATTTCATTCTACCATTTGGCTCGCCGTCCATTAAAAATAAACTTATATTTTTCCCTCGCATATCTTTTTAAACCTCTTTTCGTCTATTTTCTCATATACGCTCTGGTGTCTCCAATTGCTGTCAACAACCCTCTACACTCACACTATGTCAGCAGTCCTATACACTCCCCAAGCCATAATCGAATAATCGGTCGACCCTTGTAAACACTCACTTTGAGTGCATACGACTATTGTTTTTCCTATATTCCAACGACTATCAAAACGCACTAGCCATTTTCATTTTCAAGAAATGCCGTGTTTACGGGGTTTATCGGCACTTTCAAGCCTCGGTTTGTGTGAGCAAACAAACCGTCTCAACATGTACCGTCATCCCAAACTGATCCACCACCTGCCCCCTCACCAATTCATACCCTCTATCACACAAATACCTCAAATCCCTCGCCAACGTAGCACTATCACAACTCACATAAACAACTCTCCCTGCCCCCATCTCCACAATCGTCTTCAGCAGGCTCTCTTCGCACCCTTTCCTTGGCGGGTCTACCACGATCACATCCGCCCTGATACCATCTTCCGCAGCCTTTTCCGGCAATACT
>Ga0153949_1000471_pt1 | contig 14071 bp, 8 predicted proteins | sample TSNJ033MetaG_FD_104705 | JGI IMG/M metagenome (GOLD analysis project Ga0153949, IMG submission 104705) | Attine ant fungus gardens microbial communities from New Jersey, USA - TSNJ033 MetaG | ecosystem: Host-associated > Fungi > Mycelium > Unclassified | place: USA: New Jersey, Wharton State... | reverse complement strand
GCTACCGAAGGCCAGATTTTTGTGGATGGAGTAAACGTCAAGGATTATTCCCAGCATGATTTACGGCAGGGTATTGGTATGGTAATGCAAAAAAATAATCTTTTCAGCGGTACCATAAAAGGAAACATATTATGGGGTAATAAAAACGCCTCAATGGAAGAAGTAATAAGCGCCGCTAAGGACGCCCAGGCCCACAACTTTATTGAAAGCTTTCCCAAGGGCTACGACGCGGAGCTGGGACAGGGAGGCGTTAACGTATCCGGCGGGCAGAAGCAGCGGCTTTGCATAGCCCGAGCTATGCTTAAAAAACCGCCCATCCTCATACTCGACGACAGCACAAGCGCCGTTGATACCGCTACCGAGGCAATGATACGCAAATCCTTCTATGACAATTTTAAGGATTCCACGGTAATAATGGTGGCTCAGCGCATAAACTCCGTGCAAAACGCCGACAGGATAGTTGTTTTGGACGACGGAAGGATATCGGGGGTAGGCAGCCATGAGGAGCTGATCAACACCAACGAGATATACCGTGAGATATACAGCTCCCAAATGGAAGGAGGCTTATCTGATGCCGGATGAAAAAAAATCAGCCCCGCCCCGAGGCCCCATGGGAGGTCCGGGCAGAGGGCCCGCCTTAGGACACGCCAAACCCAAAAATTTTAAGGGTACCTTTCTTAGAATACTTGGTTATCTGAAAAACAGCCGCTTGCCGGTATTTTTAATATTAATTACGCTTATCATAGAATCGGCGGCTTCTATAATAAATACCTTAGCGCTTCAGCCGATAATAAACCAGTATATTTTGCCGCGAGATTTTTCCGGCTTGGCCAAAGCCTTGGCCGTGTTGGTTGTAATAGGCCTGACCGGCGTGGCGGCCACATATATCCAGACCAGGGCTTCCATTCTGCTGGCCCAGAAAACAATTAATATTATACGCAATGAATTGTTCGATAAGCTGCAAGCTCTTCCTCTGAGATATTTTGACGCGCATACCCACGGGGAGCTAATGAGCCGCTTTACCAATGACGCGGATAATGTGCAGCTTATGTTGGAGCAAAGTCTGGCGCAGCTTATGTCCTCAGGTCTTTTATTTATAGGAGCGATTGGATGTATGCTGTATCTTAACCCGCTGTTGTTTATTGTTACCGGCCTTACTCTTGTTTTAATGATGTTTTTGATAAGTAAAATGAGCAAAATCAGCAGGCGTTATTATAAAAGCCAACAAAAGCTATTGGGAAGCCTAAACGGAAATATTGAGGAAACCATAGGCGGCCTTAAAGAAATAAAAGCCTTTAATCACGAGGAAAAAGCAAAGGAAGAATTTGACAAAATAAACAGGGAGTTTCAGGAGTCCGCCACTAAGGCTAATTTTTACGCCGGGGCCATAATGCCGGTTATGGGAAACTTAAACAATGTTTCCTATGCTCTTGTGGCCATGTTCGGCGGGATACTGATGATAGGGGGCAGTCTTAATCTGGGAGCTCTTGCCGCTTATCTGCAGTTCTCACGGCAGGTAGGCCGGCCCATTCAGCAGATCACCAACCAGATGAACAATATTTTTTCGGCTATGGCCGGAGCCGAACGCATATTCAACATGATGGACGAAATTCCGGAAACAGACGAAGGAACAATATTACTTGACACCGAAGAAGAAAACGGAAACAGGGGCAAATGGAATTGGATACGGCCAGACGGAAGCAAGATACCTTTGAGAGGCGATGTTCGTTTTCACGATGTTTATTTTTCCTATGATCCTGATAAGCCCGTATTAAAAAACGTATCCCTCTATGCCAAGCCCGGCCAGATGATAGCCTTTGTAGGCTCAACCGGCGCGGGTAAGACCACCATCACCAATTTAATAAACCGGTTCTATGATGTGCAGGAGGGCAGCATCACCTATGACGGCATAGACGTAAGAGAAATAAAAAAGAGCAGTCTGCGCCGTTCTCTCGGCATGGTGCTGCAGGATACTCAGCTGTTCACCGCCACGGTAATGGATAACATACGCTACGGCCGTTTGGACGCCACCGACGAGGAATGCGTAGAGGCTGCGAAAAAAGCCAGCGCCCATCCATTTATCAAGCGTTTGCCGGAAGGCTACGATACCGTGCTTGCTGGCGGCGGCGGATCCCTTTCACAAGGTCAGCGGCAGCTATTGGCTATTGCCAGGGCTTATATATCCCAGCCTCCGGTCATGATACTGGACGAAGCCACCAGCTCTATAGATACCCGCACCGAGCAGCTGGTGCAAAGAGGTATGAATCAGCTTATGGAAGGCCGCACTGTTTTTGTAATTGCCCACCGGCTTTCCACGGTGCGCAGCTCCAAGGCTATTATAGTGCTGGAGCATGGAGAGATAATAGAGCGGGGCGACCATGAGGAGCTGTTAAGCCTGGAGGGGCGGTATTATCAATTGCATCATGGGTTGAGTGTGCTGAGTTAATTAATATATACTATAAAATGTGAAATGAGCTGCCAACAATAGGGACGCCTTTCTGTTTCGACAGAAAAGCGCCCCTTTTTTTGCGTCTCATTAACTCCGCAATGTTTATTCAACTATTTAGATGGAATTTTGCCGAGACCTCCGCAGCTCATACAGTAGTCCTTCCCCGTTCCCATGCAATAATAGCATTTTGACGGCGTCGTATTCCAGTTGCTGCCGTATGATCCTGTTCCGGAAGGCACACGGTAATAATCATAGCCGCTAGAGCCCGTCCCGCCGCAATGACCGCAGGTAGTCCGTCCGCTGCCTCTGCAGCTGGTGCAGACAGACCATTGGCCCTCTGCCGCCGACGCCGGCTGGGTCGTACTGCCGCTAGGCTTAGGCTCCGCCGCCTTGCTGAAGCTGACCGTACCTTCAAGCGTGGCGTAAAATGACGTCAAATCGAATTGAGCGCTGTCAAATACATAGTCTGAAATTCCAAAGTTATAATCGTACTGTGAATAAGCCGGCACAATAAGACCTTCCAAGTAACCTTCTTCTCCAAATTCAGCACTGATTATTTCCTTTCCGTTTTTATCATACAAGTGCAAAGCGGATAAGTGAATGTCATATATGTCGTAATCTGTATTGAGGTTGTAAAAACAACCTTTTACAATAAATTCGTCCTTATCGGACCAGTCAAGTTCTGTCGGGTAATACCCAAAGTTATCAGTAATTGTTTTGTCATCTGCCCCGTAAGCAGTGTTTGTAGCAGGCATCATCAGGCATATTGCCGCTATCAATAATAAAACCGCTTTGTACATTTTTTTGCTGATTTTCATTTTCATAATAACCTCCCGTTAATATAAATATTTTTCCGCGCCACAAGGGTCGCTCATCAATAAATTTCGTTTTTTATTATAGAGTATTGATTTTTTTGATCGTGCAACTTATTTCCGGTTATACAAATCATACCCCGATATAACTCATGATTCATTTATACCTTATACAAGTTTTCAACTGTTCCTAAAAATAACAGGAGAATAATGATCCTGAGGTATGCTATAATTAATATCACAAGTGTTTTTTGTATGTTCGTGGAAAAACAAGCGTAAATTTGCTTATTTACAGGCGGTGGATCTTTTGGAAATTGCTTTTACAATCGTGCTGTTGATTTTAGTTCTTTTGTTTTATTTCTCTAATAGGGATAACAACGTCAACAAATGGTGCTCCATTGCGGGATTTATTTTTTGGCTGGGAGTTGCGAAGGAAGCCGTACTGTTTAATATTATTCCTTATCTGCATACCACGCTTCATATTGACAACCTTGAGCGCTATTTCATGCCCGTATATTCCGTTTGCACATGGGCGCTTTATTCGCTGGCCATGCCTACCGCCGTTATCTATTCCCTCTATTTTTGTAATATGTCCGAATCCCGTCCGGAATTTATGCATAAAACAAAATGGCTTATTTACGCGCCCGCCTTATTGTTGTCTTTTTACTTTACTCCTTTAGCTTTCAGAGCCTTTCAACTGAGCAGCTTATTATTCTGGATTGTTTATACCGTTTATAATTTTATCTTTGTTGTGCTGTATACATTTTTTATTATAAATGGAGTTCGTATTGAAACCGATAGCAAGGCGAAGATTCAAAAAAAGATGGTCAGGCTCATCAGCCTGCCGCCTGTGCTTTACTGGTATTTTACCGTTTTTCCGATACATACCCTGCGTATCACCCATCTATTCAAGCTATGGTGGGGAAATGCCATTCTGCTGTTGATCAGCGTAATCGCTTTTATCATTATGGCTTTCAAATATGGCATTATGGGCTTAAAGCTAAGCGGAGAAACGTATCATTGGAATTCGGATATGAACCTCATCAATAAGGGCGCGGAGTATACAAGCCACATGCTGAAAAATCAAACTTCCAAAATGGAATGGTGTATTGAAAACCTAAAAGCTCAGTTTGAGCAAACGGATAATGAAAACCCGGAAGAGCTTTCTATATTATCCCGTTCCATCGCTACGCTGAGAGATTATACGGACAAAATCAAGCGCCAGTCAGAAAGCATCTATTTAATGGAGAAACCCTGTAAGCTTAAAGAGCTCCTTGAGGCGGCTTTGCCGGTTTCCCTGAAAGAGTCTCTCAACAATATTCAGTTGCAGATTGATGTGCCGGACGGCGTTTTTTGGATTTGTGACAAAAATCATATGACTGAAGCATTTTTAAATATCATTATGAATGCTTTTGAGGCTGTCGTGGAAAGGGGCAGGATCGAGATTTTCGGAGAATTTGATAAATCCGGGATGAGTTATCAACTGTGCTTTCGCGATGATGGCGCAGGAATGGACGAGGAAGAGCTTAAAAATATGTTCAAGCCCTATTTTACAACCAAAAGTACGGAGAAAAACTTTGGTTTGGGCCTTGCTTACTGTAAAAATGTAATTGAGAAGCACGGCGGCAGCATCACCGCGAAGAGCGAACCGGGTAAAGGCACAACGATTACAATTCAGTTACCCACAAAAAAAGTAGCCATGAGCGGCAGCGGAAGGTCGGATCAAGATGTCTGAAAAAGTAAAAGTCCTTCTTGTGGAAGATGATTCTGATTTCGTATTTCTAATTCAAAAAATGATAAAACAAGACCCTCACCTGGATTTTATAGGGTATGCGTCCAACAGTGTATCCGGCGTAGAAATGGCCCAGCGGCTGCGGCCGGATATTGTTTTAATGGACTTGAACCTTTCCGGCCACGAGCTTGACGGGGCGGCCGCCGCCAAAGAAATCCGGTTGAAGACAGACGCCAAAATTTTACTGCTAACCTCCTATGAGCAGCCGGAAATCATCATCAGCCAAAGCAAAAAGGCCTTTGCATCGGGGTATGTTTTCAAAAGCCAATGCCAAACATTAACCGACGTCATATACAAAACAGCTACTTCCCGTACTCCCCAGGAACAATTTATTAAAGAACTGCTGTTACAAGAGCTGTCTCACGCGGAAAGAAAGGTTTTTAACGCCTTACTTGGTGAAAATATTGATTTCGCGTCGTCAAAAAAAACAATAGACAACCAAAAGACAAGTATTTTTAAAAAGCTGGGGTTGGATGTTATGAAATACAGAACAAAAGAACTGATCCATATCTTTAGAAATTGGTAATGATATCAGACAATAAAGCCGATTTTAAGGGGGAAATGCAATGGCAAATAAAGAATCATTTATAGCCTGTTTGCTTGCTGGAGCCATTGGCGATGCTTTGGGGTATCCGATAGAATTTATGAATATTCACGCAATAAAGGCTGCATATGGAGAACAAGGATTATCGGAATTGCCTGTTAACACAAAAACGCTCCCGGCAAACATTTCTGATGATACTCAAATGACCATGTTTACCGCCGATGGTCTGCTATGGCACTGTGCTGATGATAAAACCACATGCTTAGATGCAATCTATAAATCTTATATGCGATGGTATTATACCCAGACACATAGAATCCGCAACAAAAACTGGCTGAAGAAAAAGCCCCATGAAACGGCGGGAAGTATACTTGATCATAAGGAGCTGTTTTGCAGACGGGCGCCGGGACATACTTGTATATCTTCTCTTGGCAGCGGCGAAGTGGGAACACTGGAAGAACCACTCAACAACAGCAAGGGCTGCGGCGGAGTTATGCGCGTTGCTCCCATTAGTTTATTGTTACACAGTGAGCCTGAAAAAGCCTTCAAACTTGCTTGTGACGCCGCCGCAATTACCCATGGGCATCCGACAGGTTATCTTGCTGCCGGGGCATTTGCGGCGATTATTTCGGAAATAATGAATGGAAATAGCCTTATAGACAGCATTAACCATTCAGCTTGTATATTGAAAGCTTTTCCAGGCCATGAGGAAACCCTTAATGCAATTAATAATGCTGCTAAATTAGCAGATAGTGATATAGCCTCCGATATTGCCATTGCGACTCTTGGAGAGGGGTGGATTGCGGAGGAAGCTCTGGCAATTGCCCTATATTGCGCCTTAAAGGAGCCGGATTTCAAAAAAGCGATACTCATGTCAGTAAATCATAGCGGCGATAGCGACTCCACAGGATCAATATGCGGCAATATCCTAGGAGCTATACACGGCTTGGAATCGATTCCGCAGGAATGGACTAAAAATGTAGAATTAAACGAATATATCAAAACGATTGCGATAAAGCTGTTTACACTTAATCTCCCGGGGCAAAAGGGACATTGGCTATGACTTTACACGCAATCCTTTAACATTTACTGTATCGCCACAGCAACCATCTTAGAATCTTTTTCATAGTATATCATATTCTTAAAAGCATAGACGTCAGAAGGAGCGTCATTGGCTTCCTTCTTTAGTTTTGTGCCGTCTTTATTGAGCGAATAGATACCCCTGTCTACCGATCCGTCACTCTTAATCATATGGCCGGAAAAAATGACCTTGTCGTCTGTAGCGTTTATGCCGTAGATTTCCGCGTCAATGAGCTTAGTGACGCCTGTTCCGTCTAATTTCATCTTATACAGTGCTTTACCATCATCAAAATTACTGTAATAAACATAATCATCATCAAAGATCAGGTAACAACTGTTACCTGCGTGTATAACTGTCCGTTGCGTTCCATCTGTACGAATTTTGCAGATATTACGTTTATCTGTGTCTGCATTATAGTTTCTATAATAAATCCAGTCTCCTTTAACAAAGATGTCAAAGCTGGCCTCGTCATTTATTATTTGTTTTTCAGTACCATCCGTTTGCATCCTTTTGATAACGCGGCCCGCGTTGTTATCATTGTAATAAAGCCATCCATTCGCATATATCAGGTATCTCGCTTTGGCTGTGCTGTCAAGGATTGTTTTTCGGGTTCCATCGACATTGATTTTGCAAATACCCTCTGTCCCTTGATAATAAATCCAATATCCGGCTTGGTTAAGGCCCGGAAATAAGCTCAAATCATCGGTAATTTTGGTAGCGGTTCCATTTTCCGCTATGAACAATTCCCTATTGATTGCGTAATAGTAGCGCGACGGTCCTATTTGAAGTAAAGAACCGCCATTTGAAATATTCCCGGAAGTGCTGCCATATATATCAAACGATTGAATTTGATCCGTTGTACTTGCTGTGCCACTGGTTGTAACAATATCAGGCGTCTTGACCTCAGAAGCAGATGACGGGATGGTTCCGGCTTGACTTTGCGGAAATACCACGGGCGTTCCTTTTATCGGATAAGGCTCCTCACCCCATTTACCCTGTACCGTTCCTGCGTCTATTTTCGCTTGTACATGATCATATCCCGCTTTGAAAGGCACGATTATATTGCCCTTCATATCGTAGACGCCGTACCAGGCTGTGTGGTATTGGTCGGACTTGTCGAATTTTGATACGAGGACTGATGATCCGTCTGTCGATATGCTTGTGATCGTGAATTTACTGAATTCCGGCGGAACAACTAAATTGCCCCGCTTATCAATTAATGCGGCCGAAGTAACGCTTTCGTTAAAAATGTAACCGTCCTCAGCTTTATGTTTACCGGGATCAAAACTGACTCTCATTTTGGCAACACCCTTATAAAACTGACCATAAGGCATGCCTTCATTGTATCCGTCAGTTCCCATTTTATATTCCAGAGGGATGACTAATTTACACGATTCATCAATAAAGCCGACTTGGCCGTTTCTTGAAACAGCCGCCATTCCTTCAAAAAAATCCCAGACCTTATGGAAATCAGCGGCCTGCGTAATTTCACCCACAACGGGCGCCGTGGCAGTTAGGGTGGTCTGAGCAGACGGATTGCCTGCCGTCGGGGTATTATTGGCCGGCGTAGTTGTTCCGCCTCCGCCCCTGTTGGTGTTGTCATCCAGCACTTGTCCTGTTCCGCCGCAAACGGTGCAGGGGTTGAAACCTCTGGCGCTGCAGCCGGGGCAAGGAGAATTTTCCTCCATACTTGATGGTACAACATTAAATGTTGTCGTTCTGCCTGTGCCGTGACATATATTGCATGTAATTCTCCCCGTGCCGTGACATATTATGCACGTCGCGGCGTGCACTGGAATAACCGTCATGCTGAGCATAAGCGTCACAACCATACCAAGAACCAAATACCTGAATTTCCTTGTTTTGCGCATTGTAAAACCTCCTATTTAAATAATTTTAATATCCGAAATTCAATCTATAATGGTGTCCAAAGCAACCTCCATTTTTGCAATGTCACCTTTCTCCCCTCATCAACGTTGAATATTGATATATTCATTTTGTCTTACGGTCAGTTGCTTTTTTCGTAATACGGCAGCGCAATTTTTCCTATCGTATCATATCAATCTTTTTGGCCGTACAACTTATTTCCGTTAACTATGTGCTTTCCCTATGTTATCTCTTTGCTGTATAATATATTGTAAATGAGCGCTTATAAAATGAGAAGAAAAAGGCATTGCGGCGACTCCTAAAAATATTAGGAACACAAAAAACTTATGCATGTTAAAATTATATTAGTGTAGGGCTAAGACTCTTTATGGCGAGGGTGTTTTATGGAAAAAGATATGGAATTTACCGCTATCTCTAAAAAGGAATGGGATCATATTGCCGACACGGAAATGTCTCCGGCTGATATTGCGCGCTATTTTTATGAACAAATTCGGATTCGGAAATTTAGCGAGATATTAGAACGCTTTGCGAAGGGGCAGGATATTAAGACTTTATTGACAGACAGGCTTTGCGAATTTGATCCGGATGCAAAACGAGACAGTGTCCGCAAAAAAGTAAGTAATTGGCTTAATGGTAAAAATGAACCGCACAGAGACGAGCATATAAAAATATGCTTTGCGTTAGAATTAGATGAAACAGAGGCTCAAAGCTTTATGCGCTATAGCTTTGACGGAGGCTTCCACTTGAGAAACCCAAAAGAGCTAGCTTTTTTATATTGCCTTCGATCGGCTAAAAGTTACCCGGACGCGCTCCGTTTTGTTAACAGCTTAAAACCTCTTGAAAAAACAATAGAAAACGAACCAACAAACAGTGAAAATGGCTCGGAACTTGTTTATACAAAGGTTGTTGCGGACGCCTTCTCCCAGATATATGACGATGGCGCATTTTTAGAGTTCTATGAGAATAACCTTGAGAATTTCGGATATTTACATAATACTGCGTATCACCGTTTTATGCGTTTCTTCAATGAACTAATAGCCCCTTCGGCTCCTTTGTATACGATAAAGGCAAGCGCGTGTTCCATTGAACATGCGGTGGATACGTATTTACGTATGAATTTACCTTTAGATAAGAAAACCTCCAAATATACGGCCATACAAAAAATAATCCGTAATTTCTGGCCCAATGTAACAGCAATAAAAAACATGCGAAACCGCGAAGAAGACGTAAACAGGAAGGTTTTGCTCTTGCTTTACGTGGTAACGGAAGGCATTGACGATACGGCCTCGGATGATTATTTGTGGCTTGAAGACATGACGCCTGTTGAACTTTTGGAGGAGCATACATGGAGAATCAGCTTAATGCTTAATGAGTGCGGCATGGGAAGCCTTGACCCAAGAAATCCCTTTGACTGGCTTATATTGTACAGCCTTAAAACCGGCGACGACATCAAAGGAATGAGCGGACGATTACAAGAGGCGCTGGAAATTTTATTTCCATCCCAAGATTCGGAATAAAGTTGGACGATTAAATTTTTCGCTTTGTTATACTCATGCTATAAATAACCGATATGAAACGGAAGGTGAAGCGTTTTGAATGATAATCGTATGCCCCTATCAAAAAATGAACCGCTTTTTTTGGGTGCGGAAACCTATACAATTTTAGAGACGATAGGCTGCGGCGCAAATGCTATTGTTTATAAGGCAGAGTATAAAGACGGACTTTTACGGGAAAAAGAGCATACGGTGCTGATTAAGGAATTATTCCCTCTGCACAAGGAAGGATTAATATATCGGGATGAGAGTAAAAATATTGTCTTTGACGAAAAAGCCGCCGACTATTTTGAATTACATAAAAAGAGCTTTTTGCGGGGGAATATGGCTCATTTGGATTTACAAGCGGTTCGCGCGGATAAATCGACAACAAATATTAATTCTTTTGAAGCAAGGGGCACGTTATATACCATTTTAGGCTATTCAAACGGGCAGACATTAAAGGATGCGGTTCAAAACGGGGCGCTGCGATCTCTAGCGGATATAACCGCATGTATGCTGAATGTTCTGGACGCCTTGCAGGTTTTTCATAAAAACGGATTGCTTCATTTGGATATCAGCCCTGACAACGTATTGCTTATGCCGATTGACGACGGTAAGCCGGAACGGTTTAGAAACGTTCTACTCATTGACTACAACAGCGTATGGGCTATGGAGGAATTAACCAACCACTCCGGGCTTTACTATAGTATAAAAGAACCATATTCCGCGCCGGAAATCATACTGCATGATTATGCCTCTGTTGGCCCTGCCGCAGATATTTTTTCCGTATGCGCCATGTTTACGGAATATATACAGGGCAAGCCTTTGGAATTGGCGGCATTAACAAGCGGGAACGCTAAAATAGTTGATTCCAAAGCGGAAATTTTGAAAAACTGCCCGGCTACAGTTGTTCACAAGGCAGTGAGTATTATCAGGCGCGGATTAAAGCTGCCGCCAAAGCAAAGGCATCAAAGCATTGAAGAATTGTCACAAGACTTGGAAGAATTATTGAACAGGATTAACGGCGTTGGCATTACTCACAGCGCTTTATGGGAAGTAAGCGCAATTAACTGCCGTAATACGATGGAAAGCAACCCGGCTTTTTCGTATTTAAACGAGAATCCTATATCAAATGAGAATACCCTGGCCGCTATGAAAGAAAACCAACACAATGTTATCATCGGCGGTGGGGGCATGGGCAAGACGACTACGCTGCTGACAGTATGGAAGGAAGGAATTCGCAGCTATAATCCAAAAGAACCCGTGCCGGTTTATATCCCTCTTTATCACTATAAGAGCGGAACGATTCCCTTTATAAAAGGAGCGTTGCTGGAGAAGCTAAAGCTTGACCGGGCAACCTCTACAGTGAATGACGCGCTTCACGCTTTAAAGCACTTGCTTGACACACCCATTGAGACGCAAAAAGGCCCTCGTCCATCTGTTTTACTGTTGCTGGACGGATTAAACGAGGTAAACGGGCCTGTAAGACCGCTTTTATTGGAAATAGAAGAATTGTCAAAACAAAAGGGCGTTGGAATTATCCTGACCTCCAGGACGAATAATGTTTCCGCTTCTTTTCATCATGTAAATCTATCACCGTTGGAGGATACGGACATCCGAAAATATCTGGCGGATAATGAGGTTTTATACCCCGATGATACAAGCCTGCTTACCCTGCTTGAAAACCCCATGATGCTGTCGCTGTATGTCAGGATCTGCAAGGTCAGGCAAAGCAACGTAAACATTCAGACAAAAGAGGAGCTGATAACCGCCTATTTGGACAGCTTGCTTTTATCCCATAAAGATAAAACAGCAGGCAGTGAGAACGAGCAGATACAGGCAAAATTCGCTATTGATATTTTACTCCCTTTTATCGCCGGACATATGAGCGCAGGGCAAAAACACGCGCTCACACCGCAGGAAACCTATCAAGCCGTGCAGAAATGTTACCGCGAACTGAACAAAAAGAGTTTTATCATCACATTTCCTGAGTACATCGGTAAAACAAAGGCCATACTGGGCGGCGCCAAAAACGCGGAGGAATGGTTTGACCATACCATTTATACCATTTTGAAGAATAAATTCGCTTTGCTCTGGCAAGATGAAAATAAAAACTATTGTCTGCTGCATGAGGATTTTCGGGATTATTTAAACGGCGCATACAAGAGAAACAACGCAAGGCTCCGTAAGATAAAAGCAAAACGTTCCATTCCATACGCGGCAGCCGCTATATTGATTACTATCGTGCTGGTTTCGAGCGCGGTTAAGCTGATTCGTCAGTTCCCTTCTCAATACCCGAAAACAGCGGAGGAAACTAACACTGTCAAAATGGCTATGAACGGCCTGGTTTACACCACGGGCTTGCTAGACAGGCAGCTGACGGCGGAAAGTAAAATTTTAAAAAATATTAACGATAAAACGCTGCAAGGCGATGAAACCGCTTTCCAGAGTTGGAAAAGCTTTAAGGAGCTTGAGCTTAAAGCTGTGGATGCGCAAGACTATAACGAGGATGAAACGGATTTGTTGATTGAATATTTAACCAACCCTCGGAATACAATTCCTCTGGATGTGCTGAAGGAGCTTTACGGCCTTCCTGAAGCACATAGAGCTCAGCTTGACGATATGATGGACACGCTGACTGACTACTTATCGCCGGATAGCGTTTATCCACCGGAGGATAAAAAGCAGATCATAGAGCTTTACGAAAAACGGCTGGATAATTACACGACAGAAACCTTCATCAAGCTGCAACAGGCTCTTGAGCCGCTGACGGACGATGCCAGAAGCCCGATTCTTGATTTTCTGCCTTATACCAATGTTTTAAAAGGAAAGTTTGTAAATATTAACTGGAGCGACAAAAATTATAAAGCACAGTTGGAAATCTGCCGGACAAATGAGAACGATTTAGTTTGGCAAATGAAAGAGCTGGGGTTTTCAGCGCAATTCGGAGAGGGCAAGACAGCCGGCATAGCTGTCGCGTATGAAATGCAAGATGCAGGCTCTATAGACGGTATGCTTTTGGAGCTTGAAGAAATATTAGCGGTAGTAGACAACCGTACTTGGTATTATGAGAATGCGTTGAACGCGGCATCCCAATACCTAGACAGACCGACAGACGATAATTTACAAGCAGCAAGGTCCGTATGCACTGACAGCATCAAAAGCATTTTAAGTCTTGAGGTAGTAACGACCGCGTTGGATGAAAAGACAAAAAATGAGATGGTATCCTTGGGCATTGATATTATAGACTATAGAGCACTATTTGGAGGGCAGGCGCAATATAAGGCTTTACATATCAGAACTATCATGAGTATTATCTACTACTTAAATAATGCCCCCGATATGAACGTAAATCTTGACAATTTGCTTGAGATGGAGCTTCGTACTGAGACGGCTTTCAGACAGATTGATTATATCGGTATTAACCATTTGCTTGCCAATGTTCCAGACGATGATTTAGGTGATTTCATATCGGTTTTTTTGCCCGGCCTTCAAGCGTTCAGCGCCGATCAACTGCCTTGGGAAAAGAATAAAACAGTTCTGGAGGCTAAAGCCGAAGCTTTGTTTCTGGATGCAGAGAATGCTATCGGCGAATTTGCAGGTTTTATCGGGGAGGAATATGCAAATCTTTTAACAACGCAAAAGGAACAGGAAAACGTTTTAATTAGTAATGGCTTAACCGCTAACGAGGCCAAAGAAATTTTGGATGGGATCAATCAGTTAGCGGAGCAGTCGGCAATGGAACAGTTAAATTGGGAAACCTCAGTTGAATGAATGCATCTATATTTTTTCCTCAAACAGAGAAACATGTGCAGAATTAGCAGTAAATAAAAAGCATCCGCAATAACGCGGATGCTTAACGACTATGTAGTAATTAACCCGAAACTGACTAAGAGCGCCCTGTTTACCTTATGCATCACATCCTCGTCCAGCCGGCATATTTTCTCACGTAGTCTTTTCTTATCGATGGT